>Ga0208900_1001632_pt1 | contig 11524 bp, 6 predicted proteins | sample AntAceMetag02UKK_FD_184763 | JGI IMG/M metagenome (GOLD analysis project Ga0208900, IMG submission 184763) | Saline lake microbial communities from Ace Lake, Antarctica - Antarctic Ace Lake Metagenome 02UKK (SPAdes) (version 2) | ecosystem: Environmental > Aquatic > Non-marine Saline and Alkaline... | reverse complement strand
AGCGACTTAAGAGAACGAAGAGACTTTAGCGACTAAAGCGACCGGGGGATCTTCAATTATTTCAGTACAGACAAGGCATGCCTTGTCTCCCTAAATTAAACCCCGAACATAATGATTTGAGAGAACGAAGCGACTTGAGCGACTAAAGCGACCGGGGGGATCTTCAATTATTTCAGTACAGACAAGGCATGCCTTGTCTCCCTGAATTAAACCCCGAACATAATGATTTGAGAGAACGAAGCGACTTGAGAGAACGAAGCGACTTGAGCGACTTGAGAGAACGAAGCGACTTTAGCGACTAAAGCGACCGGGGGGATCTTCAATTATTTCAGTACAGACAAGGCATGCCTTGTCTCCCTGAATTAAACCCCGAACATAATGATTTGAGAGAACGAAGCGACTTGAGAGAACGAAGCGACTTGAGCGACTTAAGAGAACGAAGCGACTTTAGAGAACGAAGCGACTTGAGCGACTTAAGAGAACGAAGAGACTTTAGCGACTAAAGCGACCGGGGGATCTTCAATTATTTCAGTACAGACAAGGCATGCCTTGTCTCCCTGAATTAAACCCCGAACATAATGATTTGAGAGAACGAAGCGACTTAAGAGAACGAAGCGACTTTAGCGATGGAGGAGAATGGAACGAACGATTAACTATTTTCGATTAACTAATAGAACGAAGCGATGGTTTGAATTGGAGAAATACCTTTATCAGGATTATATTTCAATAAAATTTATTGCATATTTGCAGCTACTAATCTCACGAAAACAAAATTCAAAATGGAAAATTCAGAAAATAGAAAACTCAACTTAAAGCAATATTTTGCTAATGAGGAACTGTTTGAAAAACACAGATTGGATGTAGCAAAACTTTTGTTTATAGAGGATGGCTGGACACGGGATGATTTTCATTTGTCGTTAAAGAAAATGTTTCATGGCAATGAACAGCGTGTAAATATCGAAGCCTTGACCGATGAGGTTTACGAATACTATTTGAAGCATTGCGAATTAAGAAGAATGATGGAAGATGTTGATTTGGTTAAACCGGCTGCTCGTGAAGGGTTTAAATACCTTAATGACAAATATTATAAAGAAAACTTTGGCAATAAAAATTAATTTGCACGATTGGATTTTGTGTTAAACATCATTTCCCAATCCCATACTTATCAACGAGGTAAATAAATGCGGCCATGTTGCCGCAGCCCAATTGGAGTTCGCGCAGGTTAATTTTATCGAAGCTGTCGTTGGGCGAATGGTGCATGTCGAAGTAACGCTGGGAATCTGTTCCATAACCTGCCAAAGGAATTCCCTGCTCTTTTAAAGGGCCAATATCAACACCACCCCAACCGGCTTTAATTTCGTCGATACCATAAGGATGAAGCAAGGGCTGGAATTTAGCCAGCGCGGCCACAACTTCGGGCTCTGCGTTTACAGTAAAATATCGGGGTGTAAAAGCGCCGCCATCCGATTCGAGAGCTATCAGGTGTTTTTCAGCTTTTTCTTTTACACTTTTCGCGTAAGCATCACCACCCGACTGGTAAAGTTCTTCATCCATAAACAATACAGCCCTGATGGTTCGCTTATTTTTTATGCCCAAAGCTTTGAAGGTTCGCAGCACATCCGCCGACATTACGCAACCTGCTCCATCATCGTGTGCGCCAGGCGTATTGTGCCAGGCATCGATGTGTCCGCCAACAACGATATATTCATCCGGAAATTCAGAGCCGGAAATTTCAGCGATGAGGTTATAAGTGGAGATTTGCTTCAGTTCGATGGCATCAATAAACATATTAACTTTTGTGGCCGGGTTCTTTTTCAAAGTTTCGCTCAGCAAGTCTGCATCGAGGGTGCTGATAGCCATGGCAGGAATTTTTGTTTCGCCATACCTTGTAGAACCCGTGTGTGGAAAATGATCGGAACTGTTGGTGAGGGATCTTACAATTACAGCTGCGGCCCCAAGGTCTGCCGCTATGGCAGGGCCATGTCCCCGTTGGTCGTACATATTTCCATAACCATAAAATGTATTGATAATAGTTGGATCCCAGGGGCGGTTATAAAAAACTATTTTCCCCTGGATGGCCTCGGGGCCCAGTTGTTTTACTTCATCCAGGCTTTTTACTTCCACAACTTCAGCAGTTATCCCCAATGCTGGTGTTGAAGGGGATGGACCAAGCGCATCGCAGTGGAGTGCTATTAATTTATCTTTTCCTAAAACAATAAAAACAGCAGATGAATCACATTTCCACGCATCCGATTTAAACTCCTGGAAATAGACCTTATCAGCACCCAAAAGCTCAAAATAGTTTTTCATAATTTCTTGTGCTTTGAGTGATGCCTCTGATCCTATAAGTCTGCCGGGAGCTTCTTCGCACAATTGTTCCAGGTTATTGTAGGCCTCCCGGCTGGTCATCGCATTATCAAAAATATTTTTAATGGTGAGTGAATCCGCATTTTGGCAGTATCCTGCAAAAACCATCAAAAGCGCTGAAAGCAGTAGGAGAAGTCTTTTCATCGTAAAAAGTATTTAGCGTGTAAAAGTAAAAAAAATCTTTCCTAAGCTGGATTTTGTATTATGTTCATTTGTTTTTTTTTAAATTTGTTGAACCAAAGAAAAATGAAATTATTTACCACTATACAATTTCTCCACCCGGGCAAGCTTATGGCCGGTGTTTTATTTCTAAGTATTATGCTTGTTTCCGGGTTTGTTTTTTCACAGGATGAACATGAAATTGAAAATCTGCCCAATGATACTGCGAAAGCAAACCGCTTGATTGATCTTGGGAAAAGCTTTTGCGCAAAGGACAACCAGAAGGCTTTGTATTATTTGCAGGAAGCACTTTACCTATCCAATAATCTGAATTACAAAAAAGGTATTGCTTACAGCTACTTATGGTTGGGAAGGGTTTATTATTACAAAGATGAATACGAGCTGGCCGAGAATAATTTAAACAAGTCGTTTTACCTGTTTGAAGAATTAGAGGATTATTACGGACTGGCCTGGTGTTATTTTGCATTTGCTTCGATAAGCGACCTGATGGGAGATTACATTAATGCAATGGAGCAAAACCAAAAAGTAATTGAATATGCAAAGTTAGCCAATAATGAGAGCTTGCTGGCCGCCGGACTATTTGGTATTGGCGCGATGCACATCGACAGGAATGAAATTAAGGAGGGTCTGGCATATTTTTCCGAGACCCTGGCAATCCGTCAAAATCTTGGGGATTCTGCGGGCATAGCTAATATCTATAATTTGATGGCCGGTACCTTTGAAAAACAATTCAAATACGATTCGGCTTTGCTGTTTTTTGAAAAAGGGCTCGCCATGCGTGAAGCTTTGGGCGATAACCGCGCCATTGCCAACTCGACATATCCCCTTGGTATTTTGTATATAAAAATGGGAAATTATGATAAAGCTATCGCCAGCCTTGACCGGGCAAGGTCGATTTATATTCAGCTTGAAGAACAAACAGGGCTGTGTATTGCTAACACTTATCTTGCTTTGGCAATGAATAATTCCGGTAAAACTTCGGAAGCAAACACGCTTATTCAACAATCGCTAATCGATGCCAAAAGATTTAATAACCCAACTTTAATTGGTGATTGCTATAAAGTAATGGCTGAAATCGCAAGTTCAGAGAATAATTATAAACGGGCTTATAAACTTTCGTTGAAAATGAAAACTCTCAGCGATAGTATGGCCCGGGTAAATAAGGAAAGTATAATTCAGGATTTAGAGGCACGTTACCAGCTCACAAGCAAAAACAACCACATTGATTTGCTCGAAAGCCAGGCCGGCAATCAAAAGAAAAACATTCTGATATTGAGCATTTCAATTGCTGCTTTAACAATGATCATTTTACTTATTTTCATTCTTTTCAGGTTAAAAGCCAAATCGCAGGCAAGGCAACTAAAAGTATTTGAACAACAAAAAACCATCCTTGAGCAGGAAGAGAAGATTAAAGCAAATGAAATGCAGTTGCTCCAGGATAGTATTGAGGCAAAAAACCGCGATTTGGCGGCCAAGGCCATCGAAATGCTGAGGGTTAACGAAACAATAGGCGAGGTGATAAATAAACTTGAGCTGATGAAAAACCTCCATTCAGGCGATCAAAAAATCTCGAAACATATTAAGGAAATAGCAAGGGAACTCGAAAACCAAACCAACACAAACACCTGGCGTGAATTTGATAAAATATTCAAAAATATTCATAATGAGTTTTATGATCATCTGTTAGAAATTTGCCCAATCCTTACGGCTTCCGAAATCAAGATTGCCGCTTTATTAAAGTTGAACCTGAGTACGAAAGAAATCGCCTCCATCACCTATAAATCAGAAGATGGTATAAAATCGACACGCTACCGCCTGCGTAGAAAACTAAATCTCTCGGGGGAGGATAATTTGATTCCTTTTTTGATGAAGTTGTAAACGCATCAATTATTCCGGAATCCGTGACAGTTTTTCCAAGTTTGGATACAATAATAGATTTTCAAAACCTTTCTTCCCTTTCATCTAAACTATAATTTTGAAACTAATAACACTTTTTGGGGGATAAAATGTCAGGCCAATTACACATTTAGGGGGATAAATTAGGACTATAGTTACACAATTTGGTGGATAAATTAAAATGTGATGACGTTTTATCCGGGATAAAATTCTATCTTTGTTACACATTTTCCGGGATACTTTATTAATAGTATCATTTTTTCCCGGAATAAATTTTAATTAGCAGATAAATATCTTGATAAAATGAAAAGGATTCTATACAAAAATTTATTGGACTGGAAAAGGGACAGCAATCGGAAACCACTATTATTGCAAGGTGCCAGGCAGGTTGGGAAAACCTATCTTATTAATGAATTTGGCAATACCGAATATGCACACTTTGTGTATCTGAATTTTGAACAAAGTCCCGGCTTGTCAACATTTTTCAAAGGAGACCTGACACCCTCCGTCATTATCGAAAATCTCGGACTTTATCTGGGGCAGGCAATCCAGGCTGAAAACACTTTGATTTTTTTTGATGAAATCCAATCAAACCCGGAAGTTTTAACAAGCCTAAAATATTTCCGGGAATTAGCGCCTGATTACCATATTATCGCGGCTGGTTCATTACTTGGTGTAAGCATGGGTAAAAAAAGTAGTTTCCCTGTTGGTAAGGTAAATTTTATGATGATGTACCCATTGACTTTTAGCGAGTACCTGGTAGCTTTTGGGGAGGAGTTGTTGGAAAATAAATTGAACACCATGAATGTTTCGGAGCACCTGCCCGAAGTTTTGCACCAAAAATTAATCGCACTTTATAAGATGTATCTTTATTTGGGGGGTATGCCAGAGGTTTTACAAAACTATCTCGATAACAAGGATGTTGCTAAAGCGAGAGCAATTCAGGAAGAAATTCTCCAGGCTTACACCAGGGATTTTTCAAAATATACTGATAAGTCGCAAGCCATTAAAACTGCCGAACTTTGGAAATCGATACCGGCACAATTGGCCAGAGAACGAAAAAAATTCAAATATAGCAATGTTCGTTCCGGAGCCCGGGCATTCACTTATGAGCAAACCATCGAATGGCTTAAAAGTGCGGGATTGATTAATTTGGCATATCAGATTAGCACACCTAAAATCCCATTGTCAGGTTATGCCGATCATTCCAAATTTAAAGTTTTTATGCTGGATAGCGGCCTGCTGGGAGCTATGTTAAAGTTAACATCTGCAATCATACTTGAACCGACTGCGCTCTTTTCGGAATATAACGGCGCTTTCATCGAAAATTTTGTCGCCTCCGAGTTGGTAGCTTCAGGTTATAATGAGTTGTTTTACTGGGCATCGAAAAGTGAAGCCGAAGTAGATTTTATTGTACAAAACGGAGCATCAATTTATCCATTAGAGGTAAAAAGTGGCCTTAGCAAAAATAAAAAAAGCCTCGTTAGCTACCACGAAAAGTACAATCCCAAACTACTTTTCCGATGTTCGCCCCGCAACTTCACCCGCGATGGCAACTTCATTAATCTTCCACTATATGCCGCTTTTTTGATGAAGAAACAATTATAGCATTTTCATCTAAAGAAATTACCACGTTCCCCTTTTTGTGGCCTTTATCCACATAACGGTGTGCTTCTGCAATTTGCTCAAATGGATATGTTTTGTCGATAACTGGTTTTATTATTCCTATTTCCAGGAGGTTTTTAAGAAGCATAAGGTCTTTTGTTCTTTCAGCCGGCGGCCTCAATCCTGTGGCCGCAATCTTTACTTTTTTGCTTCCAAAAACCGAAGTAAATATTACATGCCGCATAACGCCCATTCCGATGCCCGCCTCAAGAAATACTCCTTTTTGTTTCAGCGATCCTTTACATTTTGAGAAAGATATTTTACCGACAGTATCAAAAATAATATCATAGGTTTTGCCGGATTTTGTAAAATCTTCCTTCGAATAATCAATAATATAATCTGCCCCAAGATTTTTTACCCACCCAACATTTGAGGTGCTGCAAACAGCGGTAACTGTTGTCCCAAAATATTTGGCAACCTGCACGGCGGCGGCACCAACACTCCCCGAAGCTCCGTAGATAAGCACCTTTTGTCCTTTACGGATTTTACCGGTGTCTCTCAGGAAAGGCATGGCAGTTAAAAATCCGTCGATGCTTGCGGCGGCTTCGCCAAAGCTTAGGTTGGCAGGTTTTATTGCAAGCACACCATTTTCAGGTATTGCAATGTATTCGGCGTTGGCACCAAAACCCGGGCCGGCAGTACCAAAAACCTGATCCTCTTTTTTAAACAATGTAACACCCCTGCCCACTGCTTCAACTTCTCCGGCCAGTTCTTCGCCCAGTCTGTTTATTTTTGGTTTGCTAATGCCTGTGAACAATCTTGACACAAAGGGTTCTCCCTTGCGAAAGGTACATTCGGTGGCTGTTACTGTGGTGGCGTGTATTTTAACTAATATTTCATTGTCATTAGCAACAGGCTTTTCAACTTCTTTAAGATGAAGAATCTCAGGTGAACCGTATTTTGTATATTCGATCGCTTTCATAATGTATTAATTATTAATAATGCTGCAAATATATAGTGCGTGCTTTTCCTGGAAGTTCGTGATCACAATCAGAGGTTCGCAATTATAAATCCGAACGGAATTCCTGTTTTAAACCCTGTTGTTATTATTCATTTTTAACCCTCAAAATACCAGAGGCTCTCACCCTTAGGGAAAAAACCAATAAAAAATTGTGCTTCCATTTTTGTGAATTTTTGTGTCTTCTTGATTTAATGGCATTTATTCTTCCCACGCTGTTATCTTACCTTGCCCCTTGTTTTAAAAATTGTTTGGGTGTGATTCCGGTTTCCTTTTTGAAATAGGTATTAAAAACTGTTTTTGAATTAAACCCGCTGTCGTAGGCCAGCCCCACAATTGAAATGTTTGCGCTTTTGGGATCAGCGGCAAGTTGCTTAAAGACCTCCACCCGGTAGTGGTTGATAAACTCGTTAAAGTTTTTACCCAGGCTTTCGTTGAGCAACCAAGAGAGTTGATTGGGGTGAATTCCAATTTGATCGGCCAAAGTGCGCAACGATAAATCAGGGTCCAAATAGGGCTTGGCTTCCTCCATTATTTTCAACAAGCGGTTAGCATAATCATGGGCTTCATCTTCATCAAGGAGCGCCTTCTTTTTCTTAATGGATTCACTAAACAGTTCTTCGGGAAACAGCGTTTTTTGATATGCCTTATGCCGTGGATCATTTTTAATGGAATTAAGCATGGGGTCGTTAAAATACATCAGCAGGAAAAACGCATTGTTTGCCAGGGCATCCTGAACCCAGCCGAAAGCCTGATTAATCATTCCATTACTTGAATACAGCAAAAAAAGGAAGGAGTTTGCACGGAAGCCTTCGGGATGCTTTGCTTCAACCACAAGCTTTTGCATAAGCAAATCGGCCTTTTCAGTTTCATGGTTTAAGGCATGGGCCAGGGCAGACAATCCAGTTTTGTCGCCCTGCAATTCAAAGTAGGGGAGGTTTTGCTCAAAGTAGTTTAGAACCTCTTGGTAGCGGCCCATTTTAAGCTGGCAAAAACCTTTGATTGAATGTGCCGGAATATTCTTAGGGTTTTGTTCAAGGCACCGGTTTAAGAGTTGAATCGACCGCTCAAAATCTTCAGTCATGTAATAATAATAGGCCCTGAAAAAAAGTGTTTCCTGCGATAATGGATCGATGCTCAGGGCTATTTCAAGGTGTTGAAATGCTTTTTCTTTGTTGCCGGCAAGGATGTACAAAAACGAGATGAATTGCTGTGCCTCCACATGGTTCGGATTGGTTTCGATGGCTTTTTTTATCTGTATAAAAGCTTCCCGATAATTGGCTTCAACAAAAAAAGCAAGGTTGGCAAGTTGATAATGTACACCTGATTTTTGATCGTTGAGCAGTAGGGCGTTATTGGTAAGTGTCGCCACTTTGCCCCATGTTTCCTCGTAAGGCATAAATCCTGTGGTTGCCAAAAAGCCAAAGCAATCGGCAAGACCTAAAATAGACTCCGCATGATTTGGATCCAGCTCAAGGGCTTTTTCATAAAGTGGAATGGCTGTCTTGATATCCGCAATGTTCCATTTATGAAAATAAAAACGGGCTTTCAAAAAATAATCGTAGGTATCCAGATTTTCGGTTTGTTTGTCCACAAGATGCGGCTGAATTTCGAAGTGGCCAAAGTGTTCACGCATCCTTTCTGCAATCAACAAGCTAATCTCATCCTGAATTTCGAAGATGTTCTCAAGCTTGCGATCCCAGGTCTCCGACCAAAAATGGAAATCTTCTTCGGCCTGGATCAACTGTGCAGTGATCCTGATTGTGTTGTTCGAGCGCCTTACACTGCCTTCCAAAATGGCCGAAACATTGAGCTCCTTCCCAATTTGATGGATTGGAATTTTTTTGTTTTTAAAAAAGAATGAAGACGTTCTGGACGTAACTTTCAGATTCTTGATTTTTGCCAGCGCATTGATAATTTCTTCGGTGATGCCATCGCTGAAATATTCATTTTCCCTGCTGGTGCTCATATTTATAAAGGGGAGCACGGCAATTGATTTTTGCTTTGAAGTTGTTTTCCCCTTCAATTCGTTGGGCTCGGGAACTTTAATATTTTGGTTGGTAATGGCAAATACCTCAAGCGGGGTGGCAATATTTTTAAGCTCAAAATGCCCCAAAGATTTTGTTGAAACTGTTGGATGGTTTTTCAACTCATCATTCACCTTCGAAGAAATAAGGATGCTACCTGCCACGCCAAGGCTCTCGATGCGGGATGCAACATTTACTCCATCGCCAAAAATATCCGCATTGCTCAACACAATATCGCCAACATGCAGCCCAATCCTGAGGGGCACCGGATCGCCGGCCAGAAGGCCTTGCTGAATTTCGATGGCACATTGCACCGCCTCTACGGCACTTTTAAAAACACTCAAAGTACCATCACCATAATATTGAATAATTTCGCCATTAAAGCTTTGATGCTCATGTTGAAATACTTCGCGGTGCCGCATCCTGGCCTTGTTGGCCTTGGCCTCATCTTCCTGCATCAGGGCAGTGTAGCCCACAATATCGGTAAACATCACCGCCGCCAGTTGTCGCACTTTTTTTTCTTTCATTGTATTTACAAGAACAAAACTATAAAAGAATTGTTAGCACCGGCTGCAATTTCCGGCAGTAAACAGGGGTTTTGAGGAGATGGGTTTAACATTTTGCGAGTATGATGCAGTTTTAATTCACTATGACCCGCATGTTGTATTGAAAAAAAAGTTGAAACGCTTTTAAACACGACACTTTAAGGGGCATTTTGGGCTCTTAATTCTTCTTTATCAGCGATTAATTCATCGATTTCATTAAACACATACCCATAAACAATACCAACATCCTACATATAAATTTTCCCTCCAAACAGGGATAGAACTCCGACAACAACTGCCATGAAAACAATCGCAAGTAACGGGATACTATTAATCATATAGATATCCGGGAAGCCATAAAGCACTTCACCGACCAGTCTTTCACTTTCTTTCCCTTGTATAAAGACCAACAGTTCTGCAAGCTTAATGGTTTGTGTGCCCTCGTATTCTTTTTGTACTTCATATTCACGGAATTCTGCTTCAAGAAAATAGTAAGAGTAAAGCAAGTGCCAAAACAAAAAAACCCCGCCACTTTTCAGCAACGGGGTTAAACATGTAATCCTCCTTATTTGCCCAACAGGGCGAATACTATTCTTTAACCAGCTTTTTCACAAAGCTTTCGTTTATAGTTTTAATCCTAACAAAATATACGCCATTGGGCTGGCTGGATAAATCTATTGTTCCTTTACGGATAAGTTCGTTGCTCAGTAATTCTTCACCAAAAGCATTGAATATAGTAAGTGATGAATTAATGCTGACACCTTCAATATTGAAAATACCATTGGATGGATTCGGATAAATAACGACAGCATTCTCTGAAATTTCAGTTAATCCTGTTGCTGACAATTTTAGCGAGGTGATCTCAGAAAGACCGAAAGCTTCAAATTGCCCGGTGTTCATATTTTGATTGTAGCTAACTGTCAGTTCAAAGGTTTCACCTGTTGTTGCGCGATAGAGCTTATACCTGAAACGTTCACCTGCACCAAAGCCTTCTTTCCCGGAAGTAAGTGCATCATCACCATTCAGATTTAGCGTGAAAGCTTTGTTAATGTCATCAATTTCCACAACACCGGCACACTGCCCTTCAGGAGTGAAACCACCGATAACATCGCCTTGTTCCAGCGCTAATTCTGATAAGTTGAAAACAACGGTGTGTGATCCCGGGGTGTTGATGATCCCATTCCAGGGAGATATAAGCTCTGAAGGTTTATTAAGTTCAAACGAAGGCATTTCATCAAGTGGGAGGTTAAAGGTAAGGCTGCCTGCAGCACTCATCCTCACATAGTATGCTTTACCAGGTTCGAGAACCGGCATGTTGTTGATTCCATATTGCTCCCAATATACACCTGTACCGGCAACCTCTTTGGCTATTTCAAAGCCCGCAACCCCATTAAATAAAGTTTGGGTTGTGTAGGGATAACTTGTCAATACAGGTATAATATTCCACCCCTGGTTCAGTTCGATTGTTTTTTCAACAACTTCCACTCCACAGAAGGGAAGGTCAGTATCTTCGCTCACCTTGATTACATAACCCGAATATACATCCCAATCTGCAAGTGTAAATGTATTGCCACCGGGCCAATAGATGCCCTCGTTGTTCGAGAGGATTGTTAATTGGTAAGTAATAGGATAGAGAATCAGGTTCATATCGCTGTCGTAGGGCTCAATGTAACTGGAAACTCCACTCCAGCCCTCAGGAATACTAACAACCTGGTCGGCAACAACCTTTATAATATAGGTGCAGCAATTGGTACATTCTGTTTCCGAATCGGTAACACAATAGGTAATTTCATATTCACCTAAAGCAATGGAAGGGTCGAAATAATAGAATCCACTTTCAAAAAAGACACCATCACCACTGTATGTTCCTCCCAGAGGGAAGGCAT
>Ga0208900_1001631_pt1 | contig 11524 bp, 8 predicted proteins | sample AntAceMetag02UKK_FD_184763 | JGI IMG/M metagenome (GOLD analysis project Ga0208900, IMG submission 184763) | Saline lake microbial communities from Ace Lake, Antarctica - Antarctic Ace Lake Metagenome 02UKK (SPAdes) (version 2) | ecosystem: Environmental > Aquatic > Non-marine Saline and Alkaline... | reverse complement strand
CTCGCTGGGTTAAAAATATTTTATTTTTTGTTTCCATTGGTCTGCTCATAAATTTAAAATTGATTAAAATCCCTGCCGGTCCTAGCCTATCCTGACACCCGTTTGTCCTTATTATTTGAGTGAAATGACACAGCCAAACCTGCCGGTTATCTTTTCCTGGCGGTAGGAATAAAACTTATCCGTATTGCACCGGGTACAAATATTCATCGTCTCAACATTCTCTTGCCTCACCCCTTTTGCCATCATCTGATCACAGGACAGTTTCCAGAAATCAAAAAACAACTTGTGCGGCAGTTTATACCCCCACAAAACTTGGGGTATTTCATCCCTGTAATTTACAAACTCGGCGCAGCAAGGGCCTAAAGAGGGGGAAATCCCTGCCCGGATATCCCCGGGATCACATTTAAACCGGCCTGTCATCACATCAATACAATCACCGATAATATTTTCAACACTGCCTCGCCATCCGGAATGAACATTGGCAATCACCCTTCGTTCTGGATCATAGAGCAGGACACCCTGGCAGTCTGCCACCTGGATCACAAGACCGACACCCTGCATATCCGTTACCACCCCATCGGCAATAATGGGTGTCTGAAGGTTATCTTCATTATTTAACACATGAATGATTTTCCCATGGACCTGGTTAAGATAAACCGCCTGCGAGATTTCCAATTTTGCCAATATGCGACGCCTGTTTTCCCCGACGGCCTCAGGATCATCTTCCACATTCAGCCCAAGATTCAAAGAATCAAAACAACCCGAACTGACACCGCCGGACCGGGCGAAAACCCCATGGTGCAGCTCAGAATATCCCTGGAAGAGGTTAAATTCAAAAACCTTGATTTCCATGCCTCCCCATAACAGAACCGCCCACCACCTTCAATAATATCACTTCCTTTTTTTTAGCCATAAATATCGGATCTTCTGTCCGTAATACAAGGAATCAATTGACGCGCCCGAACCACCTGCTCCATTTCAATGACTGCCGCGGCGATCTGATCTGTGGACCCGGCATCCGCAAGGATTTCCCCCAAAGGATCCACGACCATGGACATGCCCGGGAAAACCAAATCTTCATCCCTCCCTGTCCGGTTGGCACAAACCATGAACAATTGATTTTCAATGGCCCGGGCCACGGCCAGATGACGCCAGTGGTGCTGCCGGGACTTTGGCCATTGGGCAGAAACGATAACCATTTGCGCATCCGCCAGAAAAAGTTGCCGGGCAAGCTCCGGGAACCTTAAATCATAACAGATCATCAGGCCTATTCGCCCAAGACTGGTATCAAGGGTCACCACCTTGTCTCCGGCACCATAAAAAAGGTGTTCATCGGTCAAGCGGAACAGATGCAGTTTCCGATAACACCCCTTAACCGATCCATCTGTGTCCATAAAATAGAGGGTATTATAGACAACCCCATTTTCAAGTTCTGGAAGGCTGCCGGCAATGGCCATACCATGGACCCTTGCAAACCCGGACAGGCGATCCAAAATCGAACCGGTTTGACAAGCATGCTCTTTTAAACGCATATTATCAAATCCGCAGGAAAACATTTCGGGCAGGACTGCCAAAGAAACATCCTGTGAGGCAAGGTGGTCAAGATTTGCCAGGATCACCTCCATATTGGCGTCTATCTGTCCTTTGATGATATTAAATTGGACAACACCTGCTTTAAATACTTTATTGTTTAAATCCATGGTCCTTCTCGTGTTTTAACAGACAATTTCTCATATTTAAACCCACCATATAGACTCCCCTTTTTTCCGTCAATCCTTTTTACCCGGAAAGTCCCTGCTCCTTTTTTTGTAAAGCGTTATACGATTGTTTAAAAAGACAGAATAATAGATATTTCCAAATATCATCCTTTAAACGGGCGCGATGAAAATGGTAGAAAAACGTGAAAAACATAGGAAAAAACCAAAGCCGGAACTGCCGTCGTATATAGGATACCTATCCTTGGGTTGTCCAAAAAATTCTTTGCATGTACAGCGGTTTTTGTTATATTTTGAGATTGTTTTATTCGTATAAAATTACGGGACCTTCCTGTAAGTGGTAAGGTCGATTGCCTTTCGTTGGTTACCCTGTGAATCTCTGTTGATATTCTTTCGGTCTTAAACCTGTCAACCTGATGAATATTTTTCTGAAAAATGAAATATCTTCATAGCCGACCTGATAAGTAATTTCATTGAAGGTCTGAGTCCCTTCCTCCAGAAGGTGTTTTGCGTATTCCACCCGCAATTTTTGCAAATAGCCCAAAGGAGTAACGCCTACAGCATTTTTAAAGCGACGTTCCAACGAACGGCGGCTCATTCGAAACTTTTGTGCCAGCCAATCGTAATCAATTGCCTCTGTTTGATGTTGTTCTATCCACTCCTGAGCTTTAACAATCGGTGAATCACCGTGATTTTTTGATACAAAATAACAAGCATAAGGCGTTTGCCTTTCTCTTCCCATATCTAAAACCATCGTTTTTGCAGATTCAACAGCGGCCTTTCGGCCACAGAATTTATCCACCAGGTAAAGGGAAAGATCCATTCCTGCACTCACACCTGCCGAACAATAGAGGCGACCATGGTCAATGTACATCTTATCCTGTTCTAATAATACCTGAGGATATCTCTTGCGGAATATCTCTGTGAACCCCCAGTGAAGTGTAGCAGATTTGCCATTTAACAAGCCGGTTTCTGCTAATAAAAAAGCACCAGTGCAGATACTGGCAACATGGGCACCTTGATCGTAATGATGGCGTATCCAGGGAACCAGCTCAGGATTTTTTTCAAGAATTTTTTCGATATATGTGGCCGATGCAATAATAATCAGATCAGTTTTTTGGATTTGATTAATACTGCAATGGGGTTGGATCTGGATATTATTCACCGATCGGATGGGTTGCCCGTCTGCTGAGGCAATTGTGACCTCAAAAAAAGGAGTTTGTGGGCATTTGCCTAAGCTGTTCCATAATCTCCCAGCCTGGTTTAGAATATCCATGGGTCCAAAAATGGTTGTCGCCATGGTGTTATACAATCCGAGAATGGTTACTTTTATCATAAATTTTCCAAAAAATATGGTTATTTGTCATCATCGCCCATTCATTTGTCGTTTATGCCACTCTTATTTCTAAAATGCAATGGATATAATCAGCTTATAATTTTAATATTAAAAGGAGAAAATGAATGATCGATGAAAAAATCAAAGAATCGATAGGACTCTGTGGCCTATGTTGCGAAACCTGCTTTGCACATGTTGAAGGAGATATAAGAAAATATAGCATGAAACTCAAAGAAAAATTAGGAAATTTCCACATTAATGCCAAACGATTTGAAACCGTGCTGGATAACCCGATTTTCAAAAAATATGCAGATTTTAAAGAAATGCTGGATTATTTTGCATCGGGAAACTGCAAGGGGTGTCGTAATGAGCAGTGTAAATTGTTTAAGGACTGCGGTGTGCGAGGATGCCACCAAGAAAAACAGATTGATTTTTGTTATCTATGTGAAGAGTTTCCTTGTGATAAAACTAATTTTGATCCGGGGCTTTATAAAGGATGGGTGGCAATAAATAAAATAATACAAAAAAAGGGAATAGAGGAATATTACGAAAAGGCAAGAACTCATTCAAGGTATCCATAGCATCATACCATGACACCCCGGCAGGTCTTTTATTGCGATACTGGCGGGGTTAGCTGCTTCCACCGGTCTTTGTAAAAATAGTTCTTTGACAATCGTACTATCCACTGCCAGCTCCGGGTCATTAATCGTGCCGGAACATGAATCAGGCACATTCGAATAGTGTTTTCTTCATTATTCAGCCACATCATCCAGACCAACAGATTGTAAGCCAGAATGGAAGTCTGAAAGATGGCCGAGTTTGCCCAAAATTCCTGCGTCAAGATACTACCCGATGACATTTGATTCTCACACCACTCAATCCAGTTCTCGCTCGTGGCTCGTTTTCCATATCTTTTATGGGTTGCCCAGGGGCTCAGCCTTAAATTTGAAACATAGCAAAAATAATCATATTCATATTTTTTTAATTCGAATAGGGCATCTTCTTCGATTATAACTTCTGTTAATAGCCTTACAGCAACAAAGGTTCTGGATTTTGACCATCTTGAACATTTATATTCGAATGTCGTGCTCTCATAGCTGTTATCTTTATCCTTTTTCTTTATTAATTGGTAGAAACAGGCGGTATAGCGAAGTATATAACCCCCATCGCAAGAAAACTGGTCGTGGTAAAGAATATAAATGACCATTGATAACTCTGGGTCGAGTCGAATATCACCCCAGCGATAAACGGGCCAAAGGCTGCACCTGACATAGAAAACAACCCGATGGCGCCTGAAACAGTAGCAAAAGACAGAATCCCAAAACACTCACCTATGAGCAGAGACTGCATCATGATAAGAGATCCCATGGTCAGGCCGAATACAAATGTACAAAGATAAAGCAAGACAACGTGGTTGTTGAAGGCCAGAGTGATGACGGCCAGGCCCTGGAGAAACATACAGGACATGGCCGCATATCGTTTGTCCCATCGATCCACGAACATTCCCAGGACAAGTCGACCCGCTATGCTGGCACCGGCGGTTATGCTGACCGCAGTGGCGGCCTTCTGTGCCCCCAGGTATTGGCCGAGGAATGAAACCTGGTGTACCAGGTATGCAATCTGCCCTCCAAGAGCGAGCATGAACGCCAGGGCGATGGACCAGAACGTCATAGTTTTCATGGCCTGTCTGCGGGTCCACACATTCATCTGGCCGATGTTTGTCCCGCACCGATTTTCGGCCGATAATGCGTATTGTCGGTCTTCACCATCCGGATACTGCTGTATGTCCGATGGTCGGTGCTTGATAAAAAATAGAGTCGTGGGAATAATCACCAGAACATAGATACAGCCCAGAATTAGAAGCGCACAATCCAGCCCACGGTGAATGATCAGGTAGCTGGTCAAAGGAACCAGCAGCATGCCGCCCACACTGAGACCAGTGTTGGCAATGCTCATGGCCAGCCCGCGTTTACGGACAAACCAATTGGTAATCAAGGTATTGATCGGTATCAGCGAGGTGGAACAGAAACCGATAGACATGATAAAATACATGACAAAAAGTTGAGGGACCGTATCAACCCATTTCAGTGCCCAGAGCCCCACACCAAAAATAACCGAACCAAAAACGAGGAACCATTTGGGGCCGTAACGATCCATCCAGCGTCCGATAATCAGTCCAGAAATTCCATAAGTAAAAAAGTAAAAAGTGATTGCCGATGAAACGGTTCCCTTTGACCAGCCGTGCAAACCTCGCAAGGGATCCAGAATAACACCGTGGCCGTAAAACCCGATCCCCGAAGAGACAAAAAGGATGATGGATCCGGCAAAAATGATCCTCCAACCGTAGAAGTTGCCTGGGGCCTGTGGTGAAACTATTATTTTTTTATGATGCATAGTGCTGATCCGTTCTCGGTATTGTGGTAAAATGTGATGAAGTGATGAACGGTAAAATTCGGGTAATGAAAAAGGCCACCATGCGGAAGTTGTTGAAAAATTCACCTGACAGGACGGATGCTTTGTGCCTCACCTTCAGCAAGGATACCGGCTTTTTTGCTGGTATAGTTTGAACAATATAACGATGAATGAAAATATACAACCTACGGTTACCCACTTTCCCAATATTTCGGGTTTATCTTGACTCAATACGAATGATTTTATTCTGGCTTGTCCAGGTCAGGGTTTAGTTCAAAAGTTTTTAATAGTTTTCTTGATTTTTTTGCCCGATCAATTATATCTTTTCCGCTTAATGGAGTCATGGGATGATAGGAGAGGCAAAGTGGAGATTTCACCTTAACAACTTTTTCAATACTTTCCGAAGAGAGATAAAACATGCCTGTTTTTAAATTGGGGACATCTGAGCCAGAACCCCTTCTTAATTTAATTTGATCGACAATCACGTCTATTGCAGCAGGAGAATTTGCTTTTCCATAAAAATGAGTTGTACAGTTTGCAATAATATTGTGATCAATACTTTTGGGTGCCTGGGTCGCAAAAATAATTCCAAGACCGTATTTTCGTGCCTGGGCAGTCAGCCTAAGAAGGCTATCTTTGCAGAAGGAGCCTTTCCCTGATGGTACAAAATCCTTTGCTTCATCTATAACAAGCAGACCTGTTATGGGCCTTTCCACCGGAGCGGGGTTCTTTTTTATCCATGTAAAAAGGGTCATGGCCAGCTGATTGATAAATTGCTGCTGAACTGATAAACTTGCCAGCCCGCCCAAATTAATCACTGAGATACAACTTTTATCCAAAGCCTTGTCCACAAAAAATAATTTTTGGGGATCAAGGATACTTCCTGTGGATTTCAATAAGACATTTGTTTGAAGTTCTGATTTTAGGCTATCAGACATTTCAAGGGCAAGTTTTTCGGCTTTTGTCATTCCTCCGCCTGCATCGATTGGAAGGTTTGATAGAAGTTCAATAAATTCTTCCAGACCCTGCATTTCGTTATTTGCAAAATATTTTAAAGCTGCAGATAAAACACCAACTTTGTTCTTTGCTTTTTGAGAATTACCCGGGGCAACAATATTGACCATGGATTCCCGTGTTATGGCGATGGCATTCTCCAGCTCGTCCACATCATTGATCAAAGATGAAAGATCCGGTATGGCCTCTAAATTTAAAGGATTTCCCTTTTGTACACCTGGTGTCCATATTATGGTTTCTGTCTCTTTGAAATACCGTTCTGACTTTTCAAGATCATTTTCTGAGTGGTCCTGGGGTTGCTGGGGCCATTTATCCCCCATTCGGGACAGATCATTGGCACAATCAATCACAATGGAAGGTATACCAATCAAAGCGGCTTCTTCCACAAGCCTGCGTACAAGCACAGTTTTTCCGGCACCGCTTCCCGCAAGCACAGCAATATGTTTTGTTAAATCCTGGGCAGAAATAGAAATCTCATCCTTGGGTTTATTTGCAATCATAACCTGTCCAAGGGGCAGTTTTACACCTTCTATGGGGTTTATTATAATGACAGGTTCAATAATGTCTGTATTCGTATCTGTAATTGTGACCTTTTCGTTTCTAGAAGAATGCGCATCACTATTATTTTTATCTTTTTCAATGGATAAAGTCTTATCCTCTTCTCTTTGATTTGATTCAAATATTTTAAACATGCCCGGAAACCCATCTTTGAAAAATGAAAAACCAGATACAACTCTTTTTCCCCGTATCCATCTATTAAAATTCGGGGCACTGTTTTTGATCAACTCCTGCAAAGCGTATAAGGATCTTAATTCATCTTCGGAAATCTGGCAAAAACTGCCCCCTGAGGTTAGGAATTTGTCTGTAATTTCCTTGGTTTTTGCCCCAGTCGGAACTTCATTGTTTCGAATAATAATTAATTTTCTAAACTGTAAATTTCGATCTATTCCAGAGGTTGTTATGGCAGCCTTTAAACGATTTTGATAAGCAATTGCATTTGTTTTTAAAAGCGCCCTTAAACAATAATGCTCTTCCCTTTCATCTTCACTTGTAAATGTAAAACGAAAGCGAACATGGAGAAAGCTAAAGGATTTTTCTCCGGAAAAATTTGGATCAATGGAGACATTTATATTATCTGGTAATTTATTCTCCTTAATTAAACATTTACAAGCAGTTTCCAGGAGATCATCCATCACCGTATCTTCTTTTTTTTCATCCAGAAGATCATCCAGAAGAGCTTCTTTTTTTAAGATCTGGAATTTTTCTTCCAATTCTGGAAAATCTATGTGTTGGATAATGACGGGTTTTACTGGTGGTATAATAAATGATTCTAATTCCGAAATTTTGTTTTCAGCAATACATGTTTCAATATGCCTGTGACATCTCTGAAGAATCTCCCTTGGGAACAAACCGTTACTGGTTTTAAAACACTCAGTGGCAAAAGGCCAGGTTTGATATGGTGGCTTAAACCCTTTCTCTGCGTAGGTTAAATTGAGTCGTGTGGAGATAATTTTCGAGGCAATATTTTCTTGTTTTAAGGGTTGGAGTTGTTTAAGTGTTTTAAACCTTGCCTTATTGGTGGCCAGTGTTTTCTCTGAAATAATGTGCCAGGTGGCTTCAAGGCATGAAACCAGCACCAGGGTTCTCTTTGTAACTGGGTCAACCAGGGCACTGAGTCCACTTGCAAACTCCTCAATAATTGAAAGTGAGATGTTTCTTTCCCTGGTAAACTCATCCGAATCACATCTGCTGGCATAGTTGTGCTGGGCGACAATGGGATCCATTTGATCAATGGCCAGGATCACTGCCGTGTATGTACTCATCAGCCAGGAAAGTGCCTTGACAATTGTTTTAGCAGGCTGTGCAGAGGTTGTGAATTTAAACCTCTCTTTATCACCATCTTCTATGCCAATTCCCTGGAGCCAGTTATACCCTATATCAGATATTTCAAAATTATCGGAATTCAATAGTATAACAGCACGAATAACATCCTGATAGGAACGTATTTTATCCCTGTATATCTTATATAGATTTTTGATGATTACATTGATAGCTTTTATTGTATGTTCAATATTCTGGGATGCAAGTTGTTTTACTAATTTTCGTACTTGTAAGTTGCTCTTTTTTGATATCTTCTTCACAAGTTGTTCCAAGAGAATTTGAGCCTGTGAGATATTATTCTGATAGGGTTTTTCCAGGGAATCAAGAAAGGCTAAGAGTACCGTTTCCCAAAAGTCTCGGACACCTGTCATATCAACCATAATAAAGCCTGCATTACGTTGGGCAGCCTCTTTTCTTAAACTACGAAGAAAATGGGTTTTTCCCGATCCACCCTGGCCCACAAGAATGGTTCCCAAAGGAGACAGATTATCATTTTTTCTTTTCAGTTTTTCAAGGCCCTGGAGAATCTCTTGTCGAATGTTTTCATGCAAATCAGGGATATGGTAATTTGAATCCTTCCAGACACTATCAGTATGTTCAACCCAGTCAAAATCAACGCTCGCTAAAACATCCAAGGGCTTAGTTGATTTTTTCATCTACTCTTATCCATATAGAGGATATGTCTTTTTGACTCTCCTATATTTATGGAAGCATCCTCATCTTTTTGGGTAATGGAGTGGGAATCATCCAGTTTAAAAAGGGTAATTTCTCCCCTATTCTGCATATCCAGTAATAATTTGTCTAAAGTATTCCGATCTACATCTTTTAATAATTCCCTCAACTCATGCAATCTGACCCTGACGTTCCACTTTGAGTTTGCAGCTTTATAGTAAGCTGTCCTTACGATATCCTCAAGGTTACCTTCTTCATCAGCTTCAATTGAGCTTTCAGAAATTTCGTTCTCTTTCCCGGTAGCACATAATATATCGTAGAGAGAAACTTCACTGCTCTGCATATAGCGTTTTAATTTTAACAACAAGGCTATCAGGGCAGGTTTAAATGCCGTACTTTTCGTTGATAGATCAACATCAAGATTCCCATGGGCCCAAAGCCACCCTTCTTCAGAGAGAGTACAATAAAGTGCAAGGCTTCCCTTGGGAGTCTTTCTTTTCTCCTCTTCTATCAGCCCCTCTTTTACGAGCTCTTTTCTAAGGGAAACCGGTGCCAGCCTTGGCTTAATATCAGACATCCATGCGCCATCATTTTCAAATAACAGATTAAGCATAAAAAGATTTTGCATGGGCTTTAGTTTAATAGTCATTTAAAGTTCCTTTTTTTAAGTTTTTTTACGACAAAAATTCACAACATCACGAATCCTATCAATGGAAGAATCAATCTCTCCCATCACTTCATCATGGGGTAGTCTTAAGACAGTATAGCCTTTAATTATTAATTCATAATCCCTGAAGCGATCTTTCTTAAAGGAGGACTTTGAACTGTGGAATGTAAAGCCATCAACTTCAATAATACAAAACCCTTCCTGCCACAGGAGATCCACAAAATAATGATTACCCCGAATGGTTGAAACTCTCTGATTAAATTTAAATAAGCCGGCCAGCTCTTTATCCTTTTCAAGGTACTCTGAAAGTTTTTGTTCTCCGGGACTAAAGGGATGGGGCCTTCCTTCAAAGGGCCAGATACCATGTTTTCGTTCTTCTTTTTCCGGTATCTCTTCGTTACTATATTTCTTTTCGGCTATAACCGATTTATAAAGAATAGTTTCCAGTTCCTTCTGGTTTTGATACCTTTCAGGAATTAAAACTATAAACGATGCCTTGGTCTCCTGCAAACACCATTCAATGGCTTTTGCAAATCCTATAAGCCTCTCTTTTCTATGTACTAAATCTTCAAGGCAAACAATAAATACAAGATTATCGGGTTCTATGGCTAAAGCCAGCTGAGCCGCATGAATATTGGAAGAGAAACTACTATACAGTGGTATTTTTTTTTCAAGACAACATAATATGGAATTCTTTAACCATCTTTTTGAAATTCGCTTCACATATTTATCCTGTTTGTTTAAAAAATGTGAAGTGAAATTATCAGCTAAATAATTGTCGCTGTTTGATACAAGAACCTGCTCTCCATACCACACCGGCCATATTTCGTAAGCAGCGTTTGCAAGGGTGAGCACCAAATCATCAATCAGAGTATTAACCATAGGGATCTTTGATACTGTATGTGAAACCACCGTTTTTTTGTCAAATACGCTAGATTGCACAAACTGTAATTCAGATAAAAGTTCAGATGTATTATGGCAAATAATAGATTGAAGCTTCCTATCATTTATTTTTTGCAGACACTTTGTTAACATTTTTTTCTCATGCTTTAATGATTCTATAATGACAATCATGTAATCTTTAATGCAATTTTTACGTGATTGTCAAGTTATTAAAGGATGTGGCACTGGTGCCCTTCAATAGGTATCCTATTGCATTGAAAATACACTGTAAATAGTGTTGACAGTTCCAAGAAATATTATAAATACGGGCAACCTTCAATTGATAGGATGAGGAGTTGATTATCAGAAGTCCTAGGGAGGGAGTAACAGTAATGAAAGCGGAGTATCGCCTGACACCAAAGGAGCAGATTCAACTAGGAAGAATTCTGACAAATCTCCGGTAAAATTCAAACAGGCCAATCTGGCCAGCATAAAGCATGATGTCCCGACTCTTAAGCATGAACCAGGATTTATCATGCAAGTTGGTCCGTGGGAACGTTAAGAGTATGAAATTTCATGGGCCTGGTTGTAAATATTTCGATTGTAAAAACTGCACAAAAGCTTTTCCGAGTCGGCATGACGCTATAATGGCCGGGTAGCCTAATGGCAGAGTTCCAGCACATCGGGTAGTTTTCACCTTTTTTCAAATAAAATTAACTGTTAGCAAAATGCTACCCGCCTATAAGCTGGGGGGACCCTTCCACAGAAGCAATTAATTACCGCCAATCTACAGCATGGTTATTTTTTATTCAAGCAGGCTTACCGGAAGGACACGTTTTAAGAAGTGGTAAAGATATTTATGTTGATTGGGAGGGGCAAGATACGAACTCAGTCTGGAGGAACTTTGGTTCTCAATCAAGGGCAATCCATTATGTACCCCAATTT
>Ga0208900_1001630_pt1 | contig 11536 bp, 10 predicted proteins | sample AntAceMetag02UKK_FD_184763 | JGI IMG/M metagenome (GOLD analysis project Ga0208900, IMG submission 184763) | Saline lake microbial communities from Ace Lake, Antarctica - Antarctic Ace Lake Metagenome 02UKK (SPAdes) (version 2) | ecosystem: Environmental > Aquatic > Non-marine Saline and... | reverse complement strand
AAAGCATCCATATTAAAAGATTTAAAATACGACAGGAAAAAAGATTTCAGGGATTCTTATAGATAGTAGAGTTTAGAGTTTAGAGTTTAGAGTTTAGAGGGGAGAGTTTAGAGTTTAGAGTTTAGAGGGGAGAGTTTAGAGTTTAGAGGGGAGAGATTAGAGGGGAGAGATGAGAGGGGAGAGATTAATTTAGAGACAAGGCATGCCTTATCTAAAACTAAAAAACAATTAACAATTAACTTTTAACTTTTAACTTTTAACTTTCAACTTTCAACTTTTAACTTTCAACTTTTAACTTTTAACTTTTAACTTTCAACTTTCAACTTTTAACTTTCAACTTTTAACTTTTAACTTTTAACTTTTAACTTTTAACTTTTAACTTTTAACTTTTAACTTTTAACTTTCAACTTTTAACTTTTAACTTTTAACTTTTAACTTTCAACTTTTAACTTTTAACAATTAAACAACACTAAAATGAAAAAAGTAATTTACACCGAACAAGCACCAAATGCAGTTGGCCCTTACAGCCAGGCTATCGAACACAATGGGCACCTATTTATTTCAGGTCAGATTCCGATCAATCCAGCAACAGGAAAAATAGTTGAAGGAGGAATTAAAGAACAAACCGAGCAAGTGATGAAAAACATCCAAGCCATCCTCGAAAAAGCAGGTTATACTTTTGAGCATGTGGTAAAATCGACCTGCCTGCTCGACAATATGGACAACTTCGCGGCCATGAACGAAGTGTATGCAAAATACTACACCACCAACCCACCGGCACGCGCAGCTTATGGCGTTGTAAAACTCCCCCTCGGTGTGATGGTTGAAATTGAAACTATCGCGATGAAATAGGCCAGGGTTGGTATTTAGAGCCGTTATTAAATAACTTGATGTTACAGAGGTTCTATTTTATCTTTTCATCATAGAACATAGATTCCTCTCCGACAAGTTGGCGGATACCAATGACAGGTATTTGAATGGAGTTGGGGGACACTTTGAGAGAGAGACCTCTCAGTCACTACGTTCCTTCGAGGTGACATGGATTTGGGAGATGTGGGGTGGGTGGAAGCGGGCGCTTCGCGCCCGCTTCCACCCACCCCATTCATAGCCCGGGGCTTTGTCATTTCGATGCCGCACCTGCGGCAGGAGAAATCTATTCCACCTTGTCACTTCCCCATTATGCCCAAAAATTTTGGGTGAACTCTACTAATGACAGTGCAATGCGGATCGTGTGGTTGTGGAAGATATATAATACATCAAATCAGGGAGCCACAACAGTCAGCGATTTGGGCATCACTTTAAAGTGCAGGGATTTACCCATTTTTATAGATTCACCATCAAGGTTAATACGCTTTTTCTTTTGTAAAATGTCAACTTCACTGGCACGAATTATTTCAAGGTAAGAGGAGCGATCTATCTTCCGGCTAAAAAGCAAGGGTGCAAGAAAAAATGTTTTCCACATCGGAATTTTTTTCATGATACAGATGTCAACCAAGCCATCATCAATTTTGGCCTTTGGCGAAATGGAAGTGTTATACCCAAACTGATCGGAGTTGGCGATGCTGATAAACAACGCCCTTTTTTCAAGCTTTTTGCCATCAATTGTTAGTATAAACTTTTTAGGCCGATATCGAAAATATTCGCTCAAAGCTATTTGGGCGTATTTTAAAAACCCTCGCCTTTTCTGACCCGAAAACTTTTTTGCCACAAAGGCATCAAAACCAACTCCTGCAATACTCACGAAAAACTGATCGTTCACCTCAACAGAGTCAATTTTTTTTTGGCTGAATTTATTCAATACTTCAATGGCCTTGTTGGGGTTGATTGGAATTTTTAGGTGCCTGGCCAATCCATTGCCGGAGCCAGATGGAATAATTCCCAATGGAATGTTTGTGCCAACAAGTGGTCTGGCAACTTCGTTTACCGTACCATCGCCACCAACGGCAACAATAAGATTATACCCATTTTTTCTAGCATCTTCGCAAATTTCAGTGGCGTGGTGGGGGCGTTCGGTATAAATCAGGCTAAAATCAAACTTACCGTGATCGAGCGATTTGGCAACATACCTTTCGATGTCCTTGTGATGCCCCACACCGGAAAAAGGATTAACAATAAATAATGCCTTGATCTTATTTTGAACTTTCGCCATCTGCCGGAACCAGTTTATTATCGATCATCCTATTGTTGTATTGCTGAATGTAAGCCTTCAGCATTTTTTCCATTTGTTCAGCTTTTTCAATTTGTATGTTTTTCAAATTATGCTGCAACAAAGGGTCATCTTTAAAATTATACAATGCAGTGGCTTTTTCTCCATCGAAATGCAGGGCAAAATTTTGTTGAATAATTTGATACGAGCCGCCGGTGTAGTTTACGGCAAAGGAATTTGGATCATTACAAAACAAATCATTGCCAAAAGCAACAAAGGTTTTTTTGTAATTTAACAATCCAAGCACCGAAGGCATAATATCCACCTGGGCAGCAGTTTTTCCTGTTGGGGTATCCAGGTCAAGTCCGGGTATGAAAAAGATTACCGGCACCTGGTACATCCCTACCCTGGTTTTATATTCATCGAGAAATGACTCGGAAGTATGGTCGGCGGTAATAATAAAAATTGTTTCGTTGTACCACGGAAGTTTCGATGCTTTCTCAAAAAATTTCCCCAAAGAATAATCCGCATACATGATTGCTTTTTGGATTTCCAGGTTTCCACCCCTGAATTTCCCTTTGTATTTTTCGGGAATTGTGTATGGATGGTGGGATGATAAGGAGAAAAATGTTGCAAAAAAAGGTTCGGGGGTCTTGGTAAGGTTGCCGGCAAAATAGTTGTAAAAGGGCTCATCAAAAATCCCCCAGTTGCCATCGTAATCCTTATCGTTGTTATACTCCGAACGGCCATAGTACTTTTGGAAACCCGCGATATTTGCAAAGCCATCAAAATCCATCGTTCCATTGGTACCCCCATGATAAAAAGCCGTTGTGTAGCCTTTTTCATTCAAGAGGTTTGCCAGGCTGTTTATTTTGTTTCCGGCATAAGCCGAATTAATGTATGGCCAGTCCATTAAGCCGGGAAGCGATGACACGATTGAAGGAATTCCCTCGATGGATTGCTTTCCGTTTGCATAGCCCTGAAAAGTTACAGCATGGTCAATCAGCGAATCGAGAAAGGGTGTAAATCCGGGGTAGTCATTCTTGTTTCGATTGAAGACTCCAATGTGCTCGCTCGACAAACTTTCGATAATTAGAACAACAACATTTTTAGAATTGAACGCTTCCTTTTCCGCTGTTGCGGGATATTCATTAAAAACCGGATTAAATATTTCATTACACTCAGCCTCGGAAAAATAGTTTTTCTTTTTTAACAAATCCATTTTAAGTGTCTTGATTATGGTAAATGGCGTATTCAACACAAAGGCCGAATTTTGGGCATCTGATACTTTTCCGGCAGTTATTATATTTATGGGCTTTAACTGAAAGCCCCCCCGAATACCAACTATTATTGCTGCCATTAAAATAAGGAAGGCGAAAACCTGGTATCCAAGATTCGTGTATTTCTTAAATTGTTTCTTTCGGGGACGATACTTTACACGGCGGCATAAAATCACCAGCAAAACTGCAAACAAAATAAATGTAAGCTGATAGGGCCAATAATCTTTAATAAATTGAGGCATCAAGCCAACAACATCCACATCTTCGGAAGCATAAGAAAATATGTCGCCGGTCATTCTTTTTTGGGTAAACCTGAAATAAACTAAGTCCATAAAGTTTACCATCAAGCCTAAAATATTGGCTAAATAGAATACAAAACCTGCCACCCCACGCCAAACCTTATACCTCCTCAAAGGTATTGGCAAAGCCATCAAAATAATGAAGGGCGCATTAAGCATCAACAAAGCTGAGATGTCGAAGCGTAGTCCAAAAATTAGAATTCTTACAACTTCTGCAAGTGGGAGGTGGGAAAAATAATTGAGGTTGAATAAGTAGAAAAAAAGCCTGCTAAACCAAAACAACAAGAGCGCAATGCCCAAGCGGTAAATTATTACACGGTAATAGTTTAGTTCTAAATTTTTTTCAAAAGGTACTTTTTGCATATCTGCTCATATCGCTAAAAGCGCAAAAATAGTTCTTTTTGGCATGGAGGCCTTTTTTTCCGGGCGACTTATGTCTTAATTAACAACCGCTATTAAGCAACAACCTTACCTATATAATTTGAATTCATAATGGCAAGAATTCCCATATATGATAAGGTGAACGAAATTACATCGCCCACTTTATAGCCCTTTGTATTGTTATGAATATCCAAAACAATCATGTCGGAACTTGCACCCGACAATTCAACATTGGGATCATCGGGGGTTAAATGTTGCAGATCAATATCGAGCAAACCAACATCAATAATTGCCCGGTAGGAGGACTTTCCATAATCTGCATCATCAATTTCGGGGGATTCGCCGGCAACATTGGTTCCAATCTCTCCGTAAGGAACTTTGGGTTTATTATAAAGTTCGATGATCTCAGCGTGTAGCTTGAATACATCGCCATACATTCCTTTTATGATTTTTTCTTCAAACAGATCTATCCCACGAAACAGCGTTTCACCAATCCTGAAATGGTTCACCCCTTTAGGGATCATTTTTTTAAAAACCAATGGAATAGTTACGGAAGACCCACCGGTAACCCATTGGATTTTTTTATCGAATTTAGCTTCAATAAGTTGTTTATATAAACTTAGTTGTATCAACTTATCATGGGTTGGCATAATTCCATTCAGGCAATTCAGGTTAGCGCCTATTCCAATAACTTCGATATTGGGCAACTCGAAAATCCGGGCATAAAAATTCATCAAATTCTCGCCCATCACGCCTTCCCTCAAATCGCCCATCTCGATCATTATAACCACTTTGTGTATTTTACCCTGCCTAACAGCTTCTGCCGAAATCAATTTCATGGTTTCAAAGCTGGTATTGAAACTAACATCTGCATATTTTATCAGTGATGGTATCGATCGCTTTGCCGGCGGTTTTATATAAACAGTTTGCACTTCGGGAGCCATTGCTTTGATGGTTCTCAAATTGCTGATCCTTGAATCGTGGGCTTCTTTTACACCCATATCAAGAACTTCCCATAAAAAGGCCTTGTTGCCGCAAAGCAATTTTGTAACCACACCCCACTCTATATGATGCTTGCTAAAAACCTTATCGAGGAATTTATAATTATGTCTTAGTTTTTTTTTGTTTAATTCTATGTAAGCCATCGTTTTTTATTTTATTTCTGAAATATCAGAACATTATCTATCGGATAGTAATTCATTTTTAAATTCAAGATAGTGTGTCATTAAATACAATTAATTTAATCAACAACTGTACGGGGAATACTTTGCGGTAATCTTGCCAGTAATTCGTAATTCATCTGATCGCTGAATTCAACAAAGGAACCCACGGTAATCTCATGCTCGCCCTGCTTTCCGATAAATACAACTTCATCTCCAATTTCCACTCCATCAAGTTCCGAAATATCAGCAATGAGCATATTCATATTTATCAGGCCAACTACGCCGACACGCTGACCCTGGATAAGAACTCGCCCCTGATTGCTCAGCGATCGACTGTAGCCGTGAGAATAGCCCGTTGGAATAACTGCAATACGCATGTTTCTTTTAGCAAGATAGGTTGTGCCATAGCTTACAAATTCTCCCTCATTTACATCCTTCGTGCTCATAACAGTACTCTTCCAGCTTATCACCCGGTTTAGGGGATCATCTTTTACCTGCTTTCCGTGTGTGTAGGTCAAAAAAGTTTCGGGGCTGGGCCAGAAACCGTATTGTAATATTCCTATCCTCACCATATCCATTCTTGTTTGTGGATACGCAATTGAAGCGGCTGAACATGCAGTGTGTTTATATTCGGGAACAATCCCCAACTTTGCTAACCATTTATCTTTCCGGTTAAACTTTTGAATCTGACTTTTAATTCTTACGTAATTTGAAATACTTTCGGCACCTGCATAATGTGTACAAACCCCACGAATTTTAAGCAAATCCCGGTTATCATTTATAAGCTTCACTACTTTTTTCAATTCAATAGTATTAAGGCCGGTACGGTTCATCCCGGTTTCAACCTCCAGATGTATGGATGCGGCCTTTTTGATCCTTTTTGCAACGGATAGAATATTAATCAAAACACCAGGCTCAAACACATAAAGCTCAATTCCATTATTAATCCCCCATTCCATATCATCGGGATGTGTCCAACCCATCACCATTATATCAGCATGGTTTTTTAACGAATGCTTAACTTTTAAAGCCTCATCCATGCTAAAAACCGAAAAATGATCGATACCGGATGCTTCAACCAGTGGCACAAACTGAGTTATCCCATGGCCATAGGCATTTGCTTTTACAACTGATGATATCCGAACATGATCGCCATATTGTTGCTTTAAAAAATCGAAATTGTTTTGCAGGGCTGATTTACTAATTTCGATGTAGGAAGGATATTTCATTAATTACTACTTTCGATGGCTTTGCCTTTTAACTTTTTGGATGGGGAATCTTTGATGTAATATCTCATTTCGAGATAAGGATTTACAAAACCCATTTTTTTATAAAGAAAGTTTGCAGGGTTATCCTCTTCAACATGAAGGGCAATATCACCTTTGGCCAGCTGCATGGCACGTTCCATGAGTTTCCTGCCCAATCCCTTGCCTCTGTGATTTGCATGAACTGCAATATAAACAAGTATATTTTCAGGAATATATCCCTGCATCCCGGTTTTGTTCATTACCAGAGCACCGGTAATTTCATCACCTTCGTTGGTTTGCAAAATAAAACCTCCGGCTAAAGGATTGGTATTCATAGCATAGTCGATTGCTTTTAAAATATGCTCTTTTTTGTCGCCATATTCATCAAGATGATTAAACAAAAAATCAACTAAATCCGACTTTTCTTTCATTGTTATTATTTCAACCTGGTTAAAAACTTTTTCTTTCATCATATAATAATCTAAATTTTAGTTTGTATAGAAACAAAAATACACAAAATTATCGAATTACACGAAAAACAGGGATTTTTATAGATTTCTTAACTTAATGAAAAAGGTTTAAAATCAAGGAATGGAGGCTTTAAATTTCGAGTTTAAATATAATTTCCGATATAAAAACAAGCATAGAAAATGAGACCAGCTCAAATAGATTTATTTGATTCAATCGGCTCTTCGATAGTAAAAAGAGGTGAGGCGTCTGTTTTATCAATATCAAGGCATCTGATCAACACTTTTAATGAATTATCCATTTCAGCTAAGGTCTTTTCCGGCAAATCAGGAAGCTTTTTCGCCAACTGCTGATGCATTAAATCCGGCGATTTTTCGAGCAATTTAAATCCATTAGAAGTGAGTGAAACATAAGTAACCCTCTTGTCGCCCGACTTGGGTAAACGGGCCACGAGGCTCTTTTTTTCCAGCCGGCTTACTATGCCGGTTACCGTGCTCGAATTGAGGTTTAAATAATCAGCAACATCCTTGTGCGTAGCTTTAAAATCATTTTTTTCTGATAGAAATTGCAAACAAAGTAATTGTGGAATACTGATCCCAAATTCTTTTTGAATTCTTTTGGATTCAAGGTTTAATTCTCGTACAATTTTACGAATATGAATTAATATTTCGGTATAGTTCATATAGCCTGTTTGTGTTTTTTTGTAAAATTAATCATTTCAAAACAATTGTAAAGATAATTAGTTTGTACTGAAATTATTTTAGCAAATCGAAGCCTTCATTTCGATTCAAGTATTCAAGGCTTTACTTTATCCTAAATAAATAAAAGATTTTTCAGGTTAAGGATTTTTATAATTTCTTCCTGAACAAGTTTTTAAGTTTAATGTTTAAAATTCATTGTTAAACATAATAAATTTAGAAATATGAAAAATCAAGTGAAATTTTTAATACTCGCTTTGGTAGCAGGATTTGCTGCTGCATGCTCCTCGGGTGGTGAAAAAACAGAAGCTACCGAAGCTCAACAGGTTAAAAGCAGTAGTTTCGACCAGGTGTATTATGCCAATTCCAACGAAAGTAAAATTGAATGGGAAGGCTATAAACCAACCGGAGCTCACAACGGAACAATTAGTATTAGCAATGGAAAATTAGTAGCAAAAGATGGCGCTTTAGTTGGTGGCGAATTTACCATCAACATGAACTCAATTAAAGTGGTTGACCTGACCGACCCTGAAAAAAATGGAAAACTTCTGGGACACCTCACCTCGGCAGATTTTTTTGAAACCGCAACCTTCCCCAACTCACAATTTAAAATTACCGGCCTTAAAGCTATTGATGGAACTCAAATTGACAAATCGAAAGAAAATGGCGATATTGTGCCAACCCATGCCATTACAGGGAACTTAACCATGAAAGGTATAACTAAAAGCATCACTTTTAATGCAAAAGTTTCGATGGTTGAAAACAATGTAACTGCCAGCACAAACCAATTTTTTATCGACAGGTCGCAATGGAATGTCCAGTATGGATCAAAATCGTTTTTCGATGACCTCAAAGACAACTTTATTAATGATGAAATGGGATTGACAATCCATCTTGTTGCAAAAACAAAGTGAAGATAATACCAGGAAATAATTAGTAATTGTGTGACCTAAATTTAAAAAGCCTCCCGTTGTGGAGGCTTTTTTTATTCGTAAAGTATGAAATCATCTTTTGAAACCCCGCAAATGGGGCAAGTCCAATCATCGGGAATGTCTTCAAAGGCAGTACCGGGTGCTATTCCTGCCGGAGGGTCGCCTTCGTCCGGATCGTAAATATGGCCACATATTGTGCAACGATATTTTTTCATTTCTGCGGTACTTGCCTTCAATTGGGTTTCTGGTTTTGGTTTCTCTTTCACAACTTCATCCTTCTCCAACTTTTTATCAGCAATATAGGTTGGTGAGTTGGCGGGCGAAACACCTTTAATTACACTGCGATAATGGGCGTAGGTAAGGGGTTCTTTTTCGCTATTAATTATGCCGAGGTCAACAACCTTTCCAACAAACATAACGTGGGTTCCAATTTCGATTATTTGCTCAACTTCACATTCGTAAAAGGCAATACAATTTTCGGTAACAATGGGTGCGCCGGTTTGCCCTATTTTATATTGCACCTTATCAAACTTGCTCACCTCCCTCCCACTCTTGAAACCCCAGGGTCCCATAAAATCGAGATTCACATCTTTTTGAAGCGCCGACACGGCAAACACTTTGCTTTTCCTGATGTACTCCGTGGTTAAATTGTTTTTGTGCGTGGCTACTGTAATCCTCGAAGGCTCGGCAGTAATCTGAAATACTGTATTCGAAATATGGCCATTATACTTATCTCCATCTTTGGAGCTTAAAATATACAAGCCGTAGGTTAATTTAAAAAATGCTTCGTAATTCATATCATTTCAGTTTTATTTGTTCCCGGTAAAAGTAAAAAAGTTATTGTTCTCTGGCCGTACTTGTGGAATCATTAAGCCAAAATATTCCTAAATCATACCTCCAAAAATCGAAATAGCGCACCGAATCCGACATTTCATCAAGCAAAAAACCATTGCTTTTAAAAAACTCACCGGATGAGCCTTCATTGGTTTCTTCAACAATCAGGCTTGGTTTATACTTTTTAAAAAATGTTTCGGGATCGGCATACTCACTCCAAACGGGGACTACTCTGGCTTGTGTTTCCCAGGTAATTGATGGAGCCCAAACCCCGGCTATCGTTTTTTCATTCCAATCAAATTTCCTCAAATAATTATTGGCAGATTTTAGTTCGTAAGTCCTGCGCTGGTACGACTCGAAACCATAAAAACCATTATAAAACACTGTGGCTGCCAGCATAGCCCAAAGGATTATTCGGCTATATTTATTTAAATTAATAAACTGAAACAGCACCGCCGAGGTAAAAAAACCGGAAGCAACATAAAGCCCTAACAAGTATCGCTGCGGGAGGTAGGTCATCCCCAGTTTATGAAATTCGATCAAAAGCCAGGCGAGCCCAAAAATGATTACAAGGTGGTTTTTGATTTTGATTCGGGAGGTAAAAAACGAAGATACCCATAATAATAAAGAAACAATTGAAGCAATTATTAATGGGTAATTCTCAGGTTTAAGGATAAAATAATGCAGGTTAAAATCGAAGGTAAGGTGCATGCGCTCCCAAACGTCAAACCGCTGTTCGGTTTGCTCGAACATAATAAAATCGTAGTATTCCTTATTTGGCAAATACCAAATCAAAATATAAAGAACGACAAACAACAACGAAAAAGCGGATATCCAAATCACATCCTTTGTCATTTCCCTCAAGGTAATTTTTCCTTTTGCTTTCCGCATGATACTATAAAAAAATATCGCAATTGGCGGGAGAACGATAAAATACACAAACTGGATTTTTAAACTCCAGGCAACAAAAACCATCAAAGCCGATAAAAACATGAACTTCAGTTTTCCGGAATCAAAATATTTTGATAAAAAAATAAAACTCAGCGGCAGTGCCGAAACAGCCATCATTTCGGCCATGGCATAATGCGAAAAAAGAAAAACCCTGAATTGAGAAAATGAAAATATGAGTAAAAAAACTGTGAATAATTTCCATTGCCGAAATGAGGCCATAAAAAAAAGAGCAGCACAAACCCAAATAATTGTAAGCAAACGAGCCACGGAGAGGGATGCTCCAAAAAAGTAAAATACTGGAACCTGGAGAAGTGTTTGCAGCGGCCCCCTGATAAAAGTGGTGTTATCCTCCATTCCAAAATCGCCATAATGAATAAAATTGCGGGCCTGTGCTGCGTAAAGCCCTTCATCGGTCCATGCCCCCATAGTATGCACATCCACCAAAGTATCAGGATCGGCAGTTAAAAATGGGAGGTGCAGAACGAAGAATAAAAAAATGAAGATGTAAGTGTATTGATTTTTCATATTTGGAAATTGGAAAAACAAAAATAAACTAATTTGATAATGATTAATTTTGCCGATAAATAAATACACTTATGACAGATTCAACAACAATAGATCAGTTTCTCGGAATTATCAGGGAAAGCTTTATTAAAGAAACCCTCGTTAAAATTACCCTGGGGAAAACCAGAATTAAAAATGCGGAGCTAAAAAATGTGTTCATCAGGCCGGTTTTGATCGGGCAACAAAAATTATTGTCGTTTACCTACCGCAACCTTACCAACGATATTACAAAAAACTACCCTCTTGAAGAAAGCCTGGAAAACATCAAATCGCTTCTCAAAGATCAATTCCTCCAGGCCAACCTTTTTGATCACAACAGGGATGTACAGCTAATGATTAGTAAAAAGAGGAAAGTTTCGTTAAAATCTTCAAAGCCATCTTCTCCGCTGTTTCAAACATTTTCGCACGATATTATAAAGAAACGATTCATCGAACCCGAGGGCAAACAGTACCTCCAGGATTTGGGGATTACAAACCCGGAGTTTGGCGTAAACCCAAGCATGAGCAGCAAGTTCAGGCAAATCAATAAGTTTATCGAAATTATCGACAGCATCATTCCCGAAAATATCCCGA
>Ga0208900_1001629_pt1 | contig 11538 bp, 10 predicted proteins | sample AntAceMetag02UKK_FD_184763 | JGI IMG/M metagenome (GOLD analysis project Ga0208900, IMG submission 184763) | Saline lake microbial communities from Ace Lake, Antarctica - Antarctic Ace Lake Metagenome 02UKK (SPAdes) (version 2) | ecosystem: Environmental > Aquatic > Non-marine Saline and... | reverse complement strand
ATTTCCGCCATTCATAAAATTCCATGTAAAATGTGATGGATATTGGTTGATGGAAGTGTCGGCGGGTAAATCCCTAAGGCGGTCCATTTCATAGGTAAAATTGTAGGCTACCCCTGCACTTTGCCCACATGATGCACCATCCTGACTAAAGATAGGCCTGAAATATGGCTGTTCGGAATTATCGAGTTTGTAGGGCAGGTTGCGGGTATCATAGCCTGCAGGCATTTTTAGTTCTGGAAGATTGCTCAGCAATAGTGAATCTGTTTTGCTGAGTTCTGTGGCTTTTTTATTACCAACGAAAAGATGGACTTGCGCTGAAACAGTGGTGCAAACGATCAGTAGGAGTAGGGTTATGATTTGTTTCATTTGATGTCCGGTTAGTTATCTTTTCTTAATAATCAGTGTGAAATTAAAGCAATTATAAATTTGGAAATGCAAAAATAAGGTTTCGGTTAAATATAGTCAGTAAACGGAACAGGTGTTTAATAATTGTTTTCAGCTATTACCCAAATAAAACTGATGTTTGAAGTGCCTGAATGAAGGGTTATAAAATAGAACGCGGATGACACGGATTTTACTGATTTACACGGAGGTCTTTACTTTATCTTATGATATCCCGCACGTGCGGGATCAAAATAGTTTGCATTTGCAAATATTTTTCATCCAATTGTTTAAGTGAATAAAGTTGGTATTCCATGGGGAGCGGTTTTGTATTAAGGTTGAAGAATAGGATCCATATGGACTAACTTCGTGTTATAAGGATTAATTTTGCTAACTACTTTTTGTCAGGGGCAAAAAAACTTTATTTATTTTCTGCCCCTAAACCTTAGTACAATAATTTCCACCTATTTGAAGCAACCTTATTCCCTTATTATAGTTAGAAGAAAGGAGGTCGGTTTCTAATAAATAAGATTGGTAATTTTTTCTCCCAGCTCATCGAAGTATATTTAGCCGCTTCAAAACAACCTATCATTTTCTAAAATAATTGGGCTATACTTGCAATAATTTTTCCTAATTATTTATTTGTTTATTCGATTATTCAATAAATTCACCGGTTTAGATTTGTGATTTTGGCATTAAGATGAAAGATTTACCCGAAAATAATTCACAAGATTCAATAGTTTCCGACAATGCTTCGCTGAACGGCTCTGGCCAAATAGAAGTTTATGGGGCAAGGGTCCACAACCTGAAAAACATCAATGTTAAGATGCCCAGGAACAAGCTTGTTGTGATTACCGGATTGAGTGGAAGTGGGAAATCTTCACTTGCCTTTGATACTATTTATGCCGAAGGACAGCGCAGGTATATGGAAACCTTTTCGGCATATGCCCGACAATTTATTGGTGGGCTCGAGCGTCCTGATGTGGATAAGATTGATGGACTGAGCCCGGTGATCTCCATCGAACAAAAAACGGTAAACAAAAATCCTCGCTCTACAGTAGGTACCATTACTGAAGTGTATGACTTCCTGCGCCTTTTGTATGCCCGGATTGGGGATGCATATTCGTACAATACAGGTGAAAAAATGGTTCGCTATTCCGAACAGCAGATCATAAAACTGATAAATGAAAAGTATGCCGAAAGGCCTATTACAATTCTTGCCCCTGTAGTTAAAGCCCGCAAAGGACATTACCGTGAGTTGTTTGAGCAGGTAAGGAAGCAGGGTTTTCTGAAAGTTAGGATTGATGGCGAAATCCGGGATATTAATTTCGGTATGCGGGTTGACAGGTATAAAACCCATGATATCGAAATTGTGATTGATCGTGTTGTTGTTGAAGAGGATGCGAAAGAACGCCTGGTAAAATCCGTGCAAACTGCCTTGAAATACGGAAAAGGTATATTGATGGTGCATGATAAAGAAAGTGACGAGCTAAAGCATTTCAGTAAACTGCTGATGTGCCCCACAACCGGCATCGCCTATGATGAACCTGAACCAAATACATTTTCCTTTAACTCACCCTACGGTGCCTGTCATCATTGCAATGGCCTTGGCCAAGTCTCGGAAATCGATTTCGATAAAGTAATTCCTGATAAAAATAAATCCATCAAAAAGGGGGGCCTTTCACCACTTGGCGAGTATAAAAGTAACTGGATATTCAAGCAAATTGAAGCAATCGGAGAAAAATATGGTTTTGATCTCAATACCCCAATTTGTGATATTCCGGAGGAAGGAATGACCACCATACTTTACGGTTCCAACGAAGTAATTCATATAAAGAATGAATACCTGGGCGTTTCGTCCACCTACTCGCTCAACTTCGAAGGCATCATTAATTTCATTACTAATCAGAACAACGAGAATGCTTCAGCTTCCATTAAGAAATGGGTGGGAAGTTTTATGAACCGTGTTGCTTGTTCCGAATGTAAGGGAAAAAGGCTCAAAAAGGAATCTTTGCATTTTAAGGTACTTGACAAAAATATTTCAGATCTGGCTAATTTCGACCTCATCCAACTGCGTACCTGGATTGATGCATTGAAAGATAAACTGGATGAACGGAAGGGCAGGATTGCCAATGAGATACTTAGGGAGATCAGTACAAGAATTGGGTTTTTACTTGAGGTTGGTCTCGATTATGTAACCCTTAACCGTACTGCCCGCAGCCTGTCGGGTGGCGAATCGCAGCGCATCAGGCTGGCAACCCAGATTGGTTCGCAACTAACCGGTGTGCTCTATATCCTTGATGAACCCAGCATTGGCCTGCATCAGCGCGACAATAAACGGCTCATCGAAGCATTAAAGGAACTCAGGGACGTAGGCAATTCTGTAATTGTGGTGGAGCACGACAAGGAGATGATCATGTCCGCGGATTATATTGTTGATATTGGTCCCGGTGCTGGCCGAAAAGGAGGTGTGATTGTGGGTGCCGGTTCACCAAAGAGTATGATGAATTGCAAAACAATTACATGTCAGTATTTGAGTGGGGTAAAAGAAATAACTGTGCCGGATGTGCGGCGTCCCGGAAATGGAAATACCCTGACATTAAAGGGGGCAACCGGGAATAATCTGAGAAAGGTTGACCTTTCGCTGCCGCTTGGAAAATTGATTTGTGTGAGTGGTGTTTCAGGAAGTGGTAAATCCAGTTTAATCAACGAAACGCTTTATCCTATTTTAAGTTCGCATTTTTACCGATCACAAAAGCAAGCGCTTCCATACAAATCCATCAAAGGACTGGAACATGTTGATAAGGTGATTGAGATTGACCAGTCGCCCATTGGGCGGACACCCCGATCGAACCCGGCGACCTACACCAAAGTATTTGATGAAATCAGGAAACTTTTTGGTGCCATGCCCGAATCGAAGATCAGGGGCTACAAACCCGGAAGATTTTCTTTCAATGTTAAAGGCGGGCGTTGCGAAACCTGTAAAGGTGCCGGCGTTAAGCTGATCGAAATGAATTTCCTGCCCGATGTACAGGTGATGTGCGAGGATTGTTACGGGAAAAGATACAACCGTGAAACCCTTGAGGTAAGGTATAAAGGCAAGTCTATCAATGATGTGTTGGATATGACGATCAACCAGGCCGTTGAGTTTTTTGAAAATATTCCGTCCATCATTCAGAAAATCCGGACATTGAAGGATGTGGGCTTGGGATATATCACCCTTGGCCAGCAATCTACAACGCTATCGGGCGGCGAGGCCCAACGGGTGAAATTGGCAGCTGAGCTTTCGAAACGCGACACTGGAAAAACGATGTATATCCTTGATGAACCAACAACAGGTTTGCATTTTGAGGATGTAAAAGTTTTGCTGGATGTGCTCAATCGTTTGGTCGATAGGGGAAATACAGTTTTAGTCATCGAACACAATATGGATGTAATAAAGGTTGCCGACCATATTATAGACCTCGGGCCGGAAGGTGGGGGACGGGGTGGTTTGATTATCGCTGAAGGAACACCTGAGGAACTGATTAAAAATAAGAAAAGCTTTACTGCCGATTTTTTGAAGGAGGAGTTAAAGATGGGAAAAGACTGATGCATCCTAATTTGTCAATGACAATGATTTTTGTTAATCCAAAAACAAGATTATGAATAAAGAAGATATTGAATCTATTATAGGAAAATATGACGATCGGCTAATAAAGGCCATCGCGCCAAAAAGTTGGAACGAAATAAAAACCCATGACTCTTGGTCGGTTTTCAAGGTGATGTCCGAACTGGTGGATGGCTTTGAAAAGATGGGGCGGATTGGTCCCTGCGTCTCAATTTTTGGATCAGCACGGACCAAAGAAAGTCACGAAAACTATAAGCTCACCGAAGAAATAGCTTATCTGCTTACCAAGAAAGGTTTTGGTATTATTACCGGTGGTGGCCCTGGGATTATGGAAGCTGCCAATAAAGGGGCACATTTTGCAAGGGGCAAATCAGTTGGGCTAAATATTGAACTGCCCCACGAACAAAAATCAAACCCATTTATTGATAACGATAAGTTAATAAGTTTCGACTATTTCTTTGTGCGCAAGGTAATGTTCATGAAATATTCCCAGGGTTATATCGTGATGCCGGGTGGTTTTGGGACGCTCGATGAATTCTTTGAGGCTGTTACATTGATCCAAACCCACAAGATGGTCCGCTTTCCAGTGGTTTTGTTTAAATCTTCCTACTGGGAAGGATTGATGGATTGGGTAAAGAAGCAACTGTTGGACGAAGGAATGATCTCAGAAGAAGACATGAAACTTTTTAGGATTGCCGATACGCCGGAAGAGGCTGTAGGCCACATAGAAAAGTTCTATGAAAAATACGATATCAAGCCTAATTTTTAGCTTTATCAAAATTTTCTGAAAAAAGCTTTGGTAGTATCAAATTTGATTCTATTTTTGCAAACCCAAAAACGAATGCGAAAGTAGCTCAGCTGGTAGAGCACGACCTTGCCAAGGTCGGGGTCGCGGGTTCGAATCCCGTCTTTCGCTCAAAAATCCCGGTCCCGGATTGCCGGATCGGGATTTTAAATTTTTTAAAGTTCTTAAAATAATGCTCGAGTGGTGGAATTGTACCGAAAAACCAGAAATCTGTGATTTCATAGTTTTTCGAGTATCCACGAAAAGTTGCGAAAATTAAAAATTTTCTACTTTTCGGGAGTAGACACGTCCGTACGGATGGGCATTGCGGTCGTGGCCCGATTAAAACAATCGTTCTTAAAAATATTAAAGTAATGCTCGAGTGGTGGAATTGGTAGACACGTCCGTACGGATGGGCATTGCGGTCGTGACCCGATTAAAACAATCGTTCTTAAAAATATTAAAGTAATGCTCGAGTGGTGGAATTGGTAGACACGTTGGACTTAAAATCCAATGGGCATTGCGCCCGTGCGGGTTCAAGTCCCGCCTCGAGTACAAAGCCTCGAAGATTAATTTCTTCGGGGCTTTTTTTATGGGTTAGAATGACATATCCGTGTCTGATTCCTTTCATAAAAAATACCTTGCGGGATGGTGGAATTGGTAGGCACGTCCGTACGGATGACCATTGCGGTCGTGCGGGCCTGTCTACCGACAGGTAGGCCAGTCTACCGATAGGTAGATTCAAGTCCCGCCCTGCCTGAATCTGATAGGTCTGGACACAAGAAAAGTATATCAAAAGGCGTTCTTTTGGTGATTCTAACAACAATCATTATGTATGTAGTTTACGCGATAAGCAGTATGCATAGAAATTACATTTACGTAGGTTTAACCGGCAATCTTACCGCCAGAATAGAAAGGCATAATAAAGGTTATGAAAGAACTACAAAACCTTATTCTCCCTTTGAATTGCTATATTCTGAGGAGCAGCCTGACCGCAAAGCTGCAAGACAAAGAGAAAAATATTTCAAATCTGGTGTAGGAAAAGATTTCTTACGCCAGCTTCGTGCAGGCTTGTCTACCGACAGGTAGGCCAGTCTAACGAAAGTTAGGCCTGTCAACCGAAAGGTAGATTCAAGTCCCGCCCTGCCTGCAGCAGGCAGGCTCGAGTACAAAGCCTCGAAGATTAACTTCTTCGGGGCTTTTTTTTTGAAGTTGTCTTTAAATATTTATGTACATTTGGCTGACTGAAATTAATACAGCTATCATGAAATTATTTTGGAAAAGTATTTTATCCCCGGTCTTAATTTGCACCTTGATTTTATTTTCGGTTTCTTGCCAGAATGTGCAGCAACAAAAATCCGAAAATGGAGATAACCTGACCTTCACCACCTGGGAAAATATATGCTACGACAGGGCTGCTTCCATCTGGTTGATCCATAATTTTGTTGATTCTTCAGCAAAATTCCGTTTCATCGAATTCGGGAAAAAGGTGAATACAGGAACCCCCTTTGACGTCCCGGGGGCAGAACTCGGAAGACAGAGAAACTTCAGTTGCTTCGAAACCATTATACAAAAATATAAGATTGAGGATCCTGTAATTCTGAAAATGTCAAAACTTGTGCATGATATTGATGTAAATATTTGGGGTGTAAAAATCTATGCGGTGTCGGATAGCCTGGATAAATACTTTAAAGTTAAAAGGAATGAAATTGATGACGAATACGAATTACTTGAAGTGCTTACTATGGATTTCAATGATTTGTATGGCCATGTACAATCAGGAAGAATTAGCTTGTGATACCCTGATGATATGTAACATATGAAATTATTATTTTATCATTCTCTCATTTTATCATTCAATCATTAAAAAATGTTCAAAAAAACACTCTATTTTCTAAGTTTTATCTTTCTACTGGCATCCTGTTCCCATAATAAATATGAAGTGGTGATCTATTGCGCCCTCGATAAAATGTATTCAGAGCCGATCTTAAAAGATTTTGAAGATCAAACCGGCATCAAGGTCAAAGCCGTTTACGATACGGAACTAACAAAAACAGTTGGCCTGGTCAACCGTATTATCGCCGAATCAAATTACCCGCAGTGCGATGTATTTTGGAACAATGAGATCAGCCGTACCATTTTATTGAAAAATAATGTTATTCTGCAATCGTACCGCTCGTTGAGTGCTGTTGAGATTCCTCCAAGCTATAAAGATGCAGAAGGATATTGGGCTGGATTTGCAGCAAGGGCAAGGGTTATTATTTATAACAAAGAGAAATGCGACCCTAAAAACCTTCCATCTTCAATATTGGATTTGGCCAATGAAAAATGGAAAGGCAAAGCGGCAATTGCTTACCCACTTTTTGGGACAACTGCTACGCATGGTGCTGCATTGTTTTCGGAATTTGGTGATGAATGGGCCCTAGATTTTTTTAACACAATAAAGGAAAATGAAATTGGAATACTTGATGGCAATGCAACGGTACGCGACCGGGTAGTTAGTGGTGATTATTATTGGGGTTTTACTGATACCGACGATGCTAATGGCGCCATCGAAGACGGGAAAAACGTTGGAATTATTTATCCAGACCAGGGCGAAAATGAAATGGGAATGTTAGTTATCCCAAATACCATTGCACTAATCGCTGATTGCCCCCATCCTGATAATGGGAAGCAGTTGATCGATTTTGTTTTGCAGAAAGAAGTTGAGGCTTTACTCGCCAATTCCCGTGCTGCCCAAATTCCGGTCAGGGCTGGTGTAAAGACTCCCGAAAATGTGATACAACTGGATTCGGTGAAGCAAATGGAAGTTGATTTTCAGAAGGTCTGTGGCGAGTTAGGTGAAAGCTCAAAAATTCTTGGGGAGATATTTATAAAATAGTCAAGGCGTTATAAATAGAGCTTAACCACGGAGTCACGGAGACACAAAGAAAGAATATGAAAAGGGACGAATATAACAGACATGGTTATTTATAAATCTTTGTGCCTCTGTGCCTCTGTGGTGAGAAATGAGAAAATGAGAAAATGGAAAGATGGAATAAAGGCATTATGGAAAGACTCTGAATATCGTACATCGGACACCGGTCATCGGTCATCGGTCATCTGACACCCGTCACCAAACATAAAGAAATGAAGCAACCCCATGGTTAACCAGAAATCATCCAAAATAGAAATCATAATCGCGCTTGTTTTTGTGCTGATCGTTTTGGTACCTTTGCTTGCCATATTTTGGAATATCCTTGTCCCGCTTTTCAGTTTCGATTTTTCGGCATTTGCAACACTCGCCGACGCAAGGATTCTAAACCTTTTTGGCAGGAGCCTGCTCCTGTCAGTTGGTGTTGTGATTTGCACTACGCTTGTTGCTTTCCCTTTTGCGTTTATTTTCAGTAATTATAGTTTTCGGTTGAAGGGCATTCTGTTCCTTTTTACTTTATTGCCACTGTTTATCCCACCCTATCTGTCAGCAATTTCATGGCAATATGCACTTGGGGGCGAGGGTTGGCTAAGAGAGTTGCTTCATCTTTCAACATCAACTCAAATAATTTCCGGTTTTGGTGGCAGCCTTTTTATTCTGACGATTTGGCTTTTCCCACTGATGATGCTATTCATATACAACGCACTTCGCATTGGAAAATCCTACCTGGAGGCCGCCAAACTCCACCGGACTTTTTGGCCCCGGTTTAAATTTGTCATTGTGCTAACGGCCAGGCATGGAATTATTTCGGGGGCAATATTGACCTTTGTTTTGGTATTTACAAACTTCAGTGTGCCGGGTGCATTACAACTCAATGTTTTTCCAACGGAGATTTTTGCTCAATTTGGGGCCTTTTACAATCCGGGGCAGGCTGCGGTATTATCCATTCCGAATTTATTTATCGCAATTCTGTTGGCATTTTTGATTAGTTATCAGTTTAGGCAACAAAAGAGGTATGCATTGCATGGAAATAGTCAATCTTTTGAAAGTTTGAAAGGGTGGGAGACGATGGGTATTTACGCTTTGTTTTTGGTAATTATTGTTATCCTTATCGTAATTCCTATTGCATCCTTAATTTCAAGGATGGGAAGCCCTGGTGTTTTTATTGATGCTTTTGTAAGCACGTGGCCCCAGTGGATGAATTCTTTTTTGTTTGGCCTGGCAGGAGCAGTTGTAGTTTGTGGAAGCGCATTTTTTTTGGCATTGTATTCACGGAACAAACCCCGGATCCAACAAATATTGATGGCTATCCTGCTTTTACCTCTGTTTATCTCCGGGGGCCTGTACGCAATTGGATTGATTGAGGTGTGGAACCAGCCCCTTTTCAATGGCGTTATTTATGGATCGTCAACCATGGTGGTATTAAGTTATTTCAGGTTTATCCCTATCGGATACTTTTTGATTTCTACAGCCATGCTCAAACTCCCAATACAATATGAAGAAATAGGCATGTTGAGTGGGAGGAAAAAGCGTGCAATGGTAAGTGGAATTATTTTTCCATTGGTTAAACAAAGTGTTTTCGGGGGAATGCTCCTGGTTTTTATTTTTTGCTTTTCGGAACTGGATACTGCTGTACTTACCTACCCACCTGGAATGGAAACTATATCAGTAAGGATATTTTCGTTGCTGCACTATGGCACACACGAAACTGTGGCGGCACTTTGCCTGTGGCAGATTTTGATTATTATTGCTTTGGTATTGGTGACGGGGAAATGGAGTGTTAAGGTAATGGGGAAATAGAGCAGGGGAGTAGTTGTGAAAGACTGGAAAGTTGATACTGGAATGTAAAGATGGACAGCCTGCCCCGACCAATCGGGGGATGTCCATCTTTTATATGGAGCACAGAGACAAGTTGTAACATATAATCAAGAATCCCGATTACGAAACAAAGTATTGACAAGATTTTGATGTTAGTAACTTTAAAGTTACCTTTGCGAAATGAACCGAATTAGAGAAGTAATTGCTTATAAAGATTATTTTGAAAGTTTTTTAAGAAAACAACCAATAAAAGTTCAGAATAAAATTTTCAAGGTTATTGAAGCCATTGAAACTTTAGAGAGAATTCCAAAAAGTTACTTAGAATTCATAAAGGGAACTAAAGGACTCTATGAAGCTAGAATTTCATTAGCCTCAAATATTTGGAGAGTATTTTGCTTCTTTGACGAAGGTAAGCTTGTAATTCTACTAAATGGCTTTATCAAAAAAACACAAAAAACACCTAAAAGGGAAATTGAAAAAGCTTTAAGACTCATGAATGATTATTATAAAGAAAAAGAAAGAAAGAGATATGAAAACTAAAACTTGGACAGAAATAAAAGACTCAGTATATGGTGTAAAAGGGACCGAAAGAAGAGATGAACTTGATAGAGAATTTGAGTCATTTAAAATCGGGCTACTGCTTAAAAAAGCCAGAGAGGAAAGAAAAATGACTCAACAAGAACTTGGAAACATATTAGACAAAAAGCGAACTTACATTTCAAGAATTGAGAATAATGGTGGTAATGTGACACTAAAAACCTTATTTGATATTGTAGAAAAGGGATTAGGTGGAAAGGTAAATATATCCATTGATGTATAGAAACTACATGCTACAACAGCAAATCTGGCTCACAGCTGGTTAGCGGTCGTCTGGAGAAATGATTGGAAAAGGAAAATGCATTTCACTAAAAACCCTCCTCCAAGTGGGCGACTGTGGGCCATATTTACGGAACGGGATGCCTTGTCTAAAAATGTTGAATTAAACAATTTCTTTAAATAAAATGAATGCCATAAAAATCACCGGACTGATCAAGCATTTTCAAGACCAGGAAGTGCTGAAAGATATTTCTGTTGAAATTGAAGAAGGTTCGCTGATCCACATCTCCGGGCCTTCGGGCAGTGGAAAAACAACCTTGTTACGTTGCATTGCCGGGCTCGAAAAGTTTGATGCAGGTGAGTTGCGATTGTTTGATGAAATGGTTCAGTCCAGTGATATTTATACCCCACCCGCCAAACGAAAAATTGGAATGGTTTTCCAGGATTTGATCCTCTATCCCCACCTGACTGTGATGCAAAATGTAGATTTCGTTTCAAAATCAGTTTTCAAAAATAAAGTGGAGCGCATGAAATGGAACCAAAATGTACTTCAAAAAATGAGGATTGGCCATAAGGGCACAAAATACCCCCATGAACTTTCGGGAGGTGAAAAGCAGCGTGTAGCTATTGCCCGTGCCATCGCCCACCGTCCTAGAATTTTGCTTCTCGACGAGCCCTTCAGCCACCTTGATGATGATTTGCGTGAAGAAATCCTATGGGATTTGCTGATTATGATCCGATCAGAAAACCTTACCTGCCTTGTGGCTTCTCACCAGGATGCCTACCTTGAGGAGGCGGGCTTTATGTGTTTTTCATTGGATGGGAAAATGCTGAATACGTAAAAATATTACCTTTGGGAAAGGTTAGTTAAATATAAACGTAACATGGACGAACACACATTATTATTGAGAATCACAGTTGATCCAAAAATTTTTGCAGGTAAGCCAATCATTCGTGGACATCGTATTGCCGTTGAGCATATTTTAGGTATGCTGGCTGCTGGTGACACCATTACCACAATTTTAGATGGATATCCATGGTTGGAAAATGAAGACATTCAAGCTTGTCTTGTTTATGCGCGCCGTTTAGTTGGAAATGAACGAATAGAGTTTATGCCATTAGTAGAAGTTGCATGAAAATACTATTGGATACATGTGTTTGGGATGGTGTGGGTAAAGCCAACCCTTTATAGCCCTTTTCATACCTGCAATACTC
>Ga0208900_1001624_pt1 | contig 11555 bp, 7 predicted proteins | sample AntAceMetag02UKK_FD_184763 | JGI IMG/M metagenome (GOLD analysis project Ga0208900, IMG submission 184763) | Saline lake microbial communities from Ace Lake, Antarctica - Antarctic Ace Lake Metagenome 02UKK (SPAdes) (version 2) | ecosystem: Environmental > Aquatic > Non-marine Saline and Alkaline... | reverse complement strand
TTGCATCTATTATTTCGTCAGTTAATTCCAGGTTATGAAAAACATTTTGCACATCATCATCATCTTCGAACTGATCAATAACTCTCATTATTTTCAGAGCATCATCCAAATTTAATGTTTTTGTATCGGTTGGAATGCGTTGCAAATCAGCAGATTCAGGCTCAATATTCATGTCTTCAAGCTTTTTAGCCATTGTGCCAAAATCTTCCAAAGAGGTTATTATATGAAAAAACCCATCATCTTCTAATACAAGGTCCTCAGCACCAGCATCAATAAGCTCCATTTCAAACTCATCCTGATCAATATCACCAACAGGAACTATAAAAATTCCTTTACGGTCGAACATAAAACTCAATGATCCGTTTGTTCCTAAACTACCTCCCGATTTATTAAAAATTGCCCTGATATTTGCAACGGTACGCTGATTATTATCTGTTGTACATTCTACAAAGGCGGCTATTCCATTAGGCAAATAACCTTCAAATGTAGGCTCGGTAAACGAAGCACTATCTTTATCTTTACCCTTGTTAATAGCCCTGTCAATATTATCTTTTGGCATACTAACACCTTTGGCGTTTGAAATGGCCATTCGTAATCTAGGGTTAGCATCAGGATCAGCTCCACCTTCTTTTACAGCAACAGTAATTTCCTTTATAATTTTTGAAAACACCTTAGACCTCTTTGAATCTAATGCTCCTTTTTTTCTTTTAATTGTTGACCATTTACTATGTCCTGACATTCTTCTTATTTTTAGTTACTATAACAAAATTAATGCTAGCATTTTATTATGGCAAAATTAAGAAATTCTAGGTTTACAAAATATCACCGTACATTAAAAAAATATCCCTGTTGAAAAACCCTACAGGGATATAATGTTAAAACCCAGAATATGACTATACAATAAAGCGGATTACTAATGTCGAAAAACGCTTACCATCCAACAATGGTTATGCCGGCAGTAACAGGATATAATTCAGGGCCTCGATCACTTTGAAACATTGTATTTAACGAATATGTTGCAAACAAATTAATTATACCATAACCAAATCTAACAGTTGCATCAAATTTAAATGGTTGCAGATAGAAGCTGTTATTGTTTTTTACAATATTTCTCTCATTTGAATTAGGAGTACGATATGCAGTTGGTAAAATTTGATCGGTACCCGTATCTCTCAGGAAATATACTTTATCGGCATCGTTAAAATATACTTTAGTATGTGTACTTATCCGCATGTTTGCAACAACACCAAATGCAAAATGAAACCTGTGAATATTCCTTGGTTGATTAGTTTGTATTTCAAAAATTAAGGGTACAGTTAAATACATTGCTGTTAATTTAGTTTTTCGTACAGACACATCTTCTATATAGTAACCCTTAATATACGTACTGTCAGGTGAAAGGTAAGTGTTGTTGCTAAAACGATAGTTATTCCATGAAAGCCCCAACCCGGTAACTAAACCAATTGTTTTATTTTTATTTAAAGCAATGTTTTGCTCATAAATATTCAAGTTTACAGCAATTGATTTTTCGTATCTGAGATTTAAGTAATCGTATTCAGCTGCCCAGTTTGTGTTAAAATCAGGTGTTACATAACCGTTTATTCCCAGTTCAAAACCTCCCCAGTGACCATTAAATTTTCTAACTTTACGCCTTTCCCATTTTACATCACCATCATCACTAACTATCAAAGTATGCCTGCCTACAGATACGAATGTAGTATCACCTTCAATAACCTCTACATTTAGTAACCCAACATTAACTTTTGTTGTGTCATAATTTGTATAATGACTTGAGATTAATGTTGTATCATTTAATACGATTATTTCTTTCGCTTCATTACTATTTTTAATTATAACTGTTTCAGGTACTGAAGCATACCTCACTTCTGATGCTCCTGAGACTTGGTAAGAAAGATTCGATTTTGCATTTACAAAGCAAGAACTGGCACCACTTGCATTTACTACAGAACTAGTTGAAACAAGATTTTTACCATGAAAATCTGATGCTCCGCTACTTTCAACAACACTTGAAACAGTTACTCCGGTTAAGGTAACGTCAGATGCTCCGGAAACTTTTGTAATAATACTTTTATAATCAACATCTAATATTATATCGGATGCACCACTAACTATTATTTTAAGATCATCTCCGCTTAGAGTTCCTTTTGATATCATATCTGAAGCTCCCGAAACCCTAATTTGCTTAATATCTGGCGCAGTTACATAAAAATTTAATACCTTATATTTTTTAATTTTATTAGTATTAAAACCGAAATTCAATGTGCTGCCTTTTACTTCAACAGTTACATATTCTTGTATGTTTGAGTCTGTTTCAACTTCAACTGAGAAACTATCCCCCTGGGTTAAATAAACAGTTCTCGCTCCATCAACTTTTATAGCATCAAAGCTGCCAATATTGTGATTTTGTTTTGTTATTTCGCCGTTTCCGCGGATTTGAGCAACCAATGGAAATGTAGTAATAATTGATAGTATTACTAAAACTATTTTAAAAGTGATTTTTTTCATGATTCATATTTATTGATGATTTTGTATGTATGACGGAAATAATATGCTGATTGTTACAACTAGTTTTAAAGAAAGTTAAAAGTATTGTATATCCAAGATCCTTCCAGAGGATGAAGTTCCTGGTGGATGTTGTTGTTTTGGCTATTGTATATTAGTCTGGAAGGACCTATTCAACTATGGAAGGACCTGCGGACTCTTCCAGGTTGCGTACGGTATCTCTTCCAGATTGCATAGGGTACTTACAGATTAAGAGAGGCGATTTTTTTAGCTAATGTAACAGCCATTTTATAGCCTGATTCATGAGTCCAGCCAGCAATATGTGGTGATAATACAACATTTCTCAGGGAAATAAGATTCTTGAAATCATCAGGCAGCACTACGTTTTCAAACGAAAGCCCTTCGTATTCAAGCACATCCAGACAGGCACCAAGAACTTTCCCCTCCCTAAGGCTTAAAACAAGATCACTCGTTCTTAGTACACTACCCCTTGAAGTATTTATCAGATAAATATTTTTCTCAAACCTGTTGATAAATTCAGTGTCTACTAAATATTTAGTTTCATCTGTAAGAGGAATGTGTAAGCTTACAATGTCGCTTTGTTTAAAAACTTCATCCATTGTTGACTCTACAACAAACTCATCTGAAAAATTATTTTTGTATTTATCGTAAGCCAGCACATTAACATCAAAACCTACAAGCTTTTTTGCAAATGCTCCACCAGTATTTCCATATCCTATAATGCCAATTGTTTTACCACCAAGCTCGTAACCGCGATTGCCCTCACGAATCCAAACTCCATTTCTAACCTCATTATCAGCAATAATCAAATTACTAAATAAGGTAAGCAACATACCTATGGCCTGCTCACCAACAGCATCACGATTTCCTTCTGGTGCATTTAAACATATAATATCATTACGTTGGGCATAATCAACATCAATATTTTCCATGCCTGCACCCACTCTACCAATAAACTTAAGATTAGTACAGTGGCATAAAAACTCAGCATCAAGTATAATTTTACTTCTTACTATAATACCAATGTATTCATGAGCAATTTTGATGAAATCTTCCCTGCCAAAGTCATCAAAGTAATTACATATAAATCCCTGGCTAATAAGAATATTAGTTAGCTCAACATGAGCTGTGTCAATAAAAAGTATCTTTCCTTTTTTCATTATAAAAACAAAACTTACATTTGCGAAAATTTAATACTACTTATAAGTAAAACACAAAAGTACAAAGCTTATTTAATAATCACTTTATTATTAATAAAAGTCGTTTAGATTATTTGTTTTATTTTAGTGCAAACATTAAGAAATAAAGAATTCATGTGGCAATTTCTTGTTAGATTTATTTTAAGAAACAGGTTAGTTATTCTGATAACAATTGGAGTACTAACTATTTTTATGGGGTATATGGGATCAAAGATCAAGATGTCGTATGAAATGGCCCGTATGTTACCATCATCTGATCCCAAAAGTATTGAATATGAAAACTTCAAGAAACAATTTGGACTTGACGGCAATGTAATTTTTGTAGCAATTCAGGATCCAGATCTATTTACAACTGACCATTTTAATAGCTGGTATGATCTTGGCAATGAAGTACTTGAAATTTACGGCGTTCAGGAGGTAGTGAGTGTTTCGCGCCTATATAATTTGATACGTAATGATAGTCTTAAAAAATTCCAGTTTTTACCAATATCATCACAGAAGGCAAAATCACAACAAGAAGTTGATTCAATAAAAAATATAATTTACAACCTTCCGCTTTATGACGGGCGTCTTTTTAATAGGGAAACTGACGTTAGTTTAATGATGATTACACTTAAAAAGGAAGTGTTAAACTCTAAGGCCAGAATTGGTCTGGTAAAGAATATAAAAGAAACAATTGATAAATTTGGGGATGAATATAAAATTGATGTTAAATATTCAGGATTGCCATATATACGAACAGTAACATCAAAAAAGATTCAAGATGAATTACTATTATTTGTTCTACTATCATTAGTAATCACATCCATATTATTATTTATCCTGTTTCGGTCTGGCAGAGCTGTACTTTTTGCAATGCTGGTTGTTATAATCGCAGTAATATGGGTGCTTGGAACAACAGTACTTTTTGGCTACAAGATAACAATCTTAACCGGTATCCTGCCACCTTTGCTTATTGTAATTGGTGTTGAGAACTCAATATTTCTATTGAATAAATATTTGAATGAGTACAGACTTCATGGTAATAAGGTTAAAGCTCTGTCGAGAATGATTTCGCGTATTGGAAATGCAAATTTGCTTACAAATGCCACTACTGCAGCTGGTTTTGCGGCATTTATTATTACAAGGAATGAGCTTCTGGTTGATTTTGGTGTTATTGCTTCTGTAAATATCCTGATAACTTACTTGCTATCACTCTTTATTTTACCAATATTATTTAGCTACTTCCCTGTTCCAAAAGCCAAACATTTACAGCATCTTGACAAAGGTTTTATTAGTATTATTGTGACAAGAGTAACCAACATTATTCTTACAAAAAGAACAATAATATATATTGTTACTTCTATAATTTTTGTGGTGGCAATTTACGGGCTAACACTACTAAAAACAACCGGAAATATAGTTGATGATATTTCTAAAAAGGATAAACTTTACAAAGACATGATTTTTCTTGAACAGAATTTTAATGGTGTTATGCCATTGGAAATTACTGTTAATACAAGAAAAAAGAATGGTATTCTTCGGCTTTCAACACTAAATAAAATTGATCAGCTTCAAGACACTCTGGCTCTTTACAGCGAATTCTCAAAACCGGTATCTGTTGTTGAAGTTGTTAAATCTGCAAAACAAGCATTTTACAAGGGTAATGAAAAGATGTATTCATTACCTAATAATCAAGAGAAAAACTTTATTCTATCATATGTGCCTGATATGGGGGATAGCAAAAAAGGTATATTAAATGCATTTGTGGATTCTAGTTTCCAAACTACTCGTATTTCAGTTCAAATGGCCAATATTGGCACTAATGATATCGACCGAATATTAACTGATATTCAACCAAAGATAGATTCAATTTTTTCACCAAAAAAATATGATATTAGCTTAACCGGCACGAGTGTAGTTTTTCTGAAAGGTACAAATTACCTTGTTAAGAATTTATTTATGAGCCTGATGCTGGCTATTCTTATCATTACAATATTGATGGCTTTAATATTTTCGTCAGCACGAATGATTCTAATATCTTTAATTCCTAATATTATCCCCCAAATACTTACTGCAGGAATGATGGGCTACTTTGATATCCCCATAAAACCATCAACAATATTAATTTTTAGTATTGCCTTGGGAATAAGTGTGGATAATACGATACACTTTTTATCACGTTACAGATTACAACTACGCCATAATAACTGGAAAATACGACCTGCGGTACTTGCAGCACTTATTGAAACAGGATATAGTATGGTTTATTCGGCAATAGTACTTTTCTTTGGGTTTTATATTTTCACACTATCATCATTTGGAGGTACCGAAGCTCTAGGATATTTAGTATCATTTACACTTATTATAGCATTGCTATCTAACTTGTTTGTATTACCATCGTTGCTGCTAACCCTTGACAAGCGAATTATAACAAAGTCGTTTAAAGAGCCTTATCTGGAAGTGTTTGATGAAGAAGAAGATATTGAACTTGATAAACTCATTATTAAAGAGTTAAAACCAAAAGAACATTTTGTTTATAAAAAAACAGAAAAATGAAAGGAATAATATTAGCAGGAGGATCAGGAACCCGTTTACATCCCCTTACCTTAGCAGTTAGTAAACAGCTAATGCCTATTTACGACAAACCAATGATATACTATCCATTATCGGTACTCCTTATGGCAGGAATCCGTGAGATATTAATAATCTCTACACCCCATGATACTCCAAATTTTGAGTTGTTGCTTGGCGATGGTTCACAAATTGGATGTAAAATTGAGTATGCAGTTCAAGAAATTCCAAACGGACTTGCTCAGGCATTTGTAATTGGTGAAAATTTTATTGGTAATGATAAAGTAGCATTGGTTCTGGGAGATAATATATTTTACGGAACAGGCTTCCCGGAAATTCTTATCTCAAGCAGTAACCCTGATGGAGGTATTGTTTTTGCAACACATGTAACCGATCCGGAAAGATATGGAGTTGTTGAATTTGATGATGATTTTAATGCTTTATCAATTGAAGAAAAGCCGACAAAGCCAAAATCTAATTTTGCTGTTCCCGGGTTATATTTTTATGATAACTCTGTTGTAGAAGTTGCTAAAAATCTAAAACCAAGCGCAAGAGGAGAGTACGAAATAACTGATATTAACAAGTATTATCTTGAGAAACAAAAACTGAAAGTTGCATTGCTAAGTCGTGGTACAGCATGGCTAGATACAGGAACTTTTACCTCGTTAACTCAGGCTTCGCAATTTGTTGAAGTTGTTCAAGACAGGCAAGGTCTTAAAGTAAGTTGTATTGAAGAAATAGCTTACAAAAAAGGGTTTATTGATGCAGCCCAATTAAGAAAAATAGCTGAACCATTAGTTAAGAGTGGCTATGGACAATATTTACTAGATCTTATCGATTAATGTGTTTGTCTCTAATGTCCGATTTCTTCGTTATGCTCGTCTTTAAAACAGTCATTTACAAAAGTAAACTCCTTGATTTTAAAGTCTTTGCAAGCCTCGAACTCAAACACTATAAACTAAACACTTGATTTTAGAAAAAAACACAAAATAGTATTTGTATATAAAAAATATTTAAAGCCTGAAACCCTAAGATATTTCAGACTTTAAATAACTAATGAGATCAATAAAATATCATAAATAATATGCATAATTACGAGCAGTTGGTGGAAGATTTTGAGAAACAACTCCATCAAATTGAATATAACAATAAACCTATTGAACTCTATAGCCCCATTAAGTACACTCTGGGTTTTGGTGGAAAAAGAATAAGACCAGTAACAACATTAATGGGGTGTGAATTATTTTGTGATGATTACGAAAAAGCCATGTCACAGGCAATTGCAATTGAGCTATTTCATAATTTTACCCTTATCCATGACGATATTATGGATAATGCACCAATTAGAAGAGGAAAAGAAACCGTTTTTAAAAAATGGAATTCAAATATCGCCATATTATCCGGTGATACATTATTTGCACTTGCATACCAATACGCTCAACTAGCCGACAAAGATATTCTTCACAAAACACTAACTGTTTTTAGCCAAACAGCAATTGAAGTATGCGAGGGTCAGCAATTTGACCTTAACTACGAAATTAACAACAATGTAACTGTTGATGAATATATTAATATGATTAGGCTAAAAACCGGTGTATTATTTGGTGCCAGTCTTAAAATTGGGGCATTAATAGGAGGAGCTCCTTGTGAGGATGCTGATCTGCTTTACGACTTTGGTGTTAACATTGGTCTTGGTTTTCAGTTGAAGGATGATTTACTTGATACTTTTGGAAATGAAAATATTTTTGGAAAAAAAACAGGCGGCGACATAATTACCAATAAAAAAACATTCCTTTACTTAAAAGCACTTGAAATTGCTGATAATCAAACAAAGGAAGAATTAATTTTGCTTTATAACTCACCAGATATTAATGAAGAAAATAAAATAAAACTTGCCAAATCAATTTTTTCAAAGTTAAAAGTTGATGATGCAGCAAATATTGAAATTGATAAATTTTTTATTGCAGGAATTAAATGTCTTGACAAAATTAATGTTGATAATAAGAAAAAAGAATACCTAAGGGAAGTTGCAGTAAAAATGATTAATCGTAATAAGTGAGATATGATTAATCGGGTAAATGAGTGAATGATTGAATCATTTTAAATTCTCCAGCTTTTCCAGGTCTTGCTGTTTTAACTCCCATATTTCAAATAATTTATTTAGCTCTTCGGTAGTGATATCATGTTGTTTGTATAGCTCTCCTGATTTTATCTCTTGCTCATAATCATCAGGGTTAGATAAATTATCGTTTATTTTATTAAGATTTAATTCTGTTTTCGCAATTTGATTTTCAATTTTATCAATTTCATTTTTTATTTTACGGAGTTTCTTTTCGTAATCTTTTTTGTTTTCCCAACTGAGTTTTTTATCTGAATTCTTCCTTTTTGAAGTAGCCACAGTTTTATCCTTTAGCTCAAGCACTGACAGTGAATCTATTTTTCTTCTTGCTATAAATTCTTCAACATCTCCTCTAAACTCTTTAATTACCTTATCTTTAAATTCATATATTCTATTGGTTAAACCATGCAAAAAATCACGATCATGCGAAACAATAACCAAAGTTCCATCATATTGCAATAAAGCATTTTTTAGAATATCTTTCGATCTCAAATCAAGGTGATTTGTAGGCTCATCCAATAATAGCAAATTACTGGGCTGTAGTAGTAATAATGCTAATGACAAACGTGATTTTTCACCTCCGGAAAGCACTTTTACCTTTTTATTTACATCATCACCTTGAAACAAAAAAGCACCAAGTATTGAATTTATCCTTTTTCTGATGTCACCAACTGCTACATTATCAACGGTTTCAAAAACTGTAAGCTCAGGGTCTAACATATCAGCCTGATCCTGGGCAAAATAACCGGTAGTAACCTGGAAACCAAGATTAAGATTACCGGAATAATCAATCTTATTAGCAATAATTTTTGCCAAAGTTGATTTTCCCTCCCCATTTCTTCCCAAAAAAGCAATTTTTTCTCCTTTCAGAACCTCAAAATCGATATTATCAAGAATCAATGAATCACCATATTTCTTTGAAACTTTTTTTCCATCAATGGTTACTTTTCCACTATGCGGTGCCGGAGGGAATAAAAAATGAATGGCACTATTATCAATATTATCTAACTCCAGCTTATCCATTCTTTCAAGATGCTTAACACGCGATTGCACTTGTTTGGCTTTAGAAGCTTTATATCTAAACCGTTCTATAAATCGCTCAACCTCATTAATTTCCTTTTGTTGATTATTATAAGTTGCCTGAAGATGTAATTCTCTTTCTTCGCGTTGTTGAATATATTCCGAATAAGCAACCTTATAGTCATGCATCTTGCCATTACTAATTTCTATTGTTCTGTTGGTAATATTGTCGAGAAGTGTACGGTCGTGCGAAACAACTATTACCGCACCCGGATATGTTATTAAAAAGTCTTCTACCCATTGTATTGATTCTATATCAAGATGGTTAGTAGGCTCATCCAAAAGCAATAAGGCAGGTTTTAGCAATAATAATTTAGCTATCTCGACACGCATTTGCCATCCCTGGCTAAACTCTGTCATAGGCCTGAATAATTCATCACGCTTAAAACCCAAACCCATCAAATATCTTTCAGCATTTCCCTTTAGTTGTTCAGGAGAATATATACTTAAAGTAGCATCTAAAAATGATAGTCTGTCAATTAGCTTTGAATATTCTTTATCGCTAACATTATCCGCACTTTCCAATTTTCGATGAATATTATCAATCTCAGCTTTGTAGCTTTCGATAAAGCTAAGAGCTTGCATTGTTTCCTGGAAAATACTTAATTCGGAAGAAATGATTTTTTCCTGTGGAAGATAACCAATAGAAACATCAGATGGTATTATTATTTTACCCATTTCTGCTTCAAGCTCCCCAGCCATAATTTTCAACAGTGTCGACTTTCCTGCACCATTTACTCCGGCAAGACCAATTCGGTCTTTTGGATTAATGTTAAACGAAACCCCTTCGAACAAAGGGGAGCCACCAAATTCCTTTTTTATATTACTTACTGATATCATACACTATAATTGCTGGCAAAAATAACAAAATAGGATTAGGTAAAGTTACAAACTTAAAATAGTAGTTGTATTCCGTTTTTCTTTCGATTTGAATTTGATTACCTGCCAGTCCGGCCAATGTCAATTAGTTAAGGATAGCAACTATTTTGATAAAAAGAAAAAGGTTGTCCTTCCGACTGAAAGGAGCGGAGAAAACTTATATATGAAATATTAGTTAAAAAGATACCTCCGTTCGCTCTCGCTCAGTCAGTATGACACCTGTGTCAGATTAAAGACCAGTATTTTACAATAATCAAATAGACATTCTTGTTGACTGCAAAAACACCGATTGTGTCCTTCCGACCGACTGAAAGGAGCGGAGAAAACTTATATATGAAATATTAGTTAAAAAGATACCTCCGTTCGCTCTCGCTCAGTCGGTATGACATCAGTATATACTTCATAAAAAATTAAATACCATCGATTTCATCATTTAAAAAATTCCACCCAGGATTAATTGTATTTATCAAGAATTCTTTTTTAGATCTATTCCAACGCTTAATCTGTTTTTCACGTTCAATAGCCTCATCAATGAATGTGAAATGCTCATAAAAAAGCAAGTATTTGCATTTGTATCTTTTAGCAAATCCTGCAGTCATTCCGGTTTCATGTTCATAAATTCTTCGTTCAATATCATTTGTAACTCCTGTATATAATACAGTCTTGTTGATGTTAGTTATTATGTAAACAAAGTAATTGTGATCCCGACTCATAGTGTAAAGGTAATTAAATTATGAAATAGCTAATTGATTGAAAGATTCCACTGTTCGTAACCTTCATCTTATTTGGTTACTCAATACCAATGACAACGTTATGTAATGAACACAATATTAAATATATATAACAATTATCAAGGAGATTTCTCCGCTCCTTCGTCGGTCGAAATGACACTATTTTGCTTTTGGTTTTGTCATCATACTCTGTGCGTCCGACTGAGGCAGATGTTGAGTCTCGAAATGACACTATTTTGCTTTGGGTTCAGAATGTCAACATTTACTTCTTAAGTCAACATTCTCATTCTTATTTTGCTCAAAAAAAAAGAGCCTTCCGACTAAGTCGGAAGGCTCTTTTAATATTAATGCGTCGGTAGGTAACTACCCTTGCAATGCTAATTATCTTCTGATAATAACACGCTTGGTAACTACTCCGCTTTCGGTTTCAATCTTAACAAGATATACACC
>Ga0208900_1001622_pt1 | contig 11560 bp, 11 predicted proteins | sample AntAceMetag02UKK_FD_184763 | JGI IMG/M metagenome (GOLD analysis project Ga0208900, IMG submission 184763) | Saline lake microbial communities from Ace Lake, Antarctica - Antarctic Ace Lake Metagenome 02UKK (SPAdes) (version 2) | ecosystem: Environmental > Aquatic > Non-marine Saline and... | reverse complement strand
GTTCATATTGCTTCAGTGCCAAAACCACCGGTTGGGATTTGGATTGAAGCAGCTGTTCATAGGCATCAATGCGGGATGCCTCCCATTCCACCCTGGAGACAATCTGCATATCAATATCAGCCTTAAAGGACTTTTCCTGTTCAGGGGCCAGTACGTTTTGGGCCATTCTTTCATTGGGGTTAAGAATTTCAAGGCCGATTTTATGCCCGTTTGCTAGATGTCCGGCCGTTATCTGCTGTTCAAGGTGTTTTTTAAACAGATCTTTGCAATAGCCAAAATGGGTGCAGCACAGGGCGGCAAAGACTTTTTTGAAATTTTTGCCGCATCGTTGAACCGACTGGACAACATTTTCCCGGACCATTTGTTCAACCTCATGACCAAAGGGGTTGCGCTCGATTTTCCCTGCCAGATTTACGCATCCCTGGCTGATGATTCTTTGTTTTGCAATGCCTTTTTTTATCAGGCCAAGGGCATGGGATCCGGCATCTGCCGTGGTGGGTGTGCCAAAAATGATGACACAACTTTCAGGCTCGCTTTCCAGGGCCTGGGCAATCATCTCTATCCCGTGGTCCACGATCCCGGTCACCGGTATGGCGGTGGTCCTGGAAAACCCTGTGAAAGGATAGATCACGGACAGGGTGTTGCAGGCGATGAGAATCATGTCGGGTTCATAGGCGTTCATGGCTTCCAGGGCATTGTTAAATACCCGGGCTTTTACCGACATGTCCGGTTGATGATTGTAGCCCCGGGTCTGCTCTGGCCAGGCATTAAAATAGATCATGGCAACCTTGGGCCACAAAGACGCTTTGGCAAGCCCTGCTGCAATATCGGTAAATACGGACAGCCCGCCAAGGCCCGAGTCAGTGACAAGAATTGTTTTTTTTATCGTGTTTGTGTCAGCCATTGGTGTATCAGACTTTTTGCCCATTGGGGTGGCTCCTTTTCCATTTTACCTTCGACTATCAGGGTCATGAGATCTTTTAAATGGGTGTGATGCTGGAGAGTGGTCAACCGGTTGCGGAACATGGCCGCTCCTTTTGGGGGATCTGTCTTTATTTTATCCAGAATCATGGTCATTTCATTGAAAAATCCCTTGGTACCGTAGTCGCTAAGAAAGGCATGCCAGGTCTGTTCCAGGGTTTCGGGCGTGTCCAGAGGAAGGGAGATCTCCTTGAATTTGCGGAAAAACGCCTGTTTTGACCCTTCTTTTAACAGTTCCAGCCCGTGGTCATGGATTTCATAGGGCAATATCTCAAAAGAAAAAATTCCCGACGGGTCGATTCCCACATCGACCATGAGTCCCAGTTTTCTGAATTTCAGATCTGTGGGCTGGTAAAACACAAAATTGCCAAGGCTGTAAAAAATCGGAACATTTTTATAAAACTGAACCCCCTGGGGCACATGGGGATGGTGGCCGATGACAATGTCGGCTCCGGCATCGACCATACGTTCAAAGGCCCTTGCCACATAGGGCGGGGGAAAGGGAATATATTCAATACCGCAGTGGGCAATAACCATTATGCAGTCTGCCTGTTTCCTGAGCGACGTCACAAGCGCTTCCATCCGGGGCAGGTCCCAGCCCATGACCCCCGGTTTATCCATGGCTGCTGCGGTCAGGTCTTCCCCTTCGCTGAAATTGACAACAGCGATTTTTAATCCTTTTTTTTCCAGAATCAAGGGAGATGCCGCCTGGTCAAGGTTTCTTCCAGCCCCTGTCCATTTGATACCCCTGTTTTCCAGGGCCTTGATGGTCTCATCAAATGCTGAAACTCCAAAATCAAACACATGGTTGTTGGCCAGGGTTACCGCATCAAAAGGAGCAAGCCCCCGGGCATGTTTTTTCTCTCCCTTGAACACAGCTCCACTTTTGTTCACCGGCAAACCAATGTCACTCAGTGGCGCTTCCAGGTTGACAATGCAGAAATCTGCCGCTTCCAGGGGTGCCAGAAGATCTCCGTAAACAGCTTCAGGCCTTTGTTCAACAATGGGAGCAAACATCCGGATAGGGGCCCAGTCTCCGGCAATACAGATATGGGCTGTCCTGGCATTGTCCGGGTTTTCCCCCGAGCCCTGCCACACTCCTCGTTCCCAGTTAAACTCAAGTGCAGATACCAAATGTCTACTCCTTATAAAATGTGATGGACATGCCCGGAGTTGATTTCAATCAACATACACCGCTTCCGCAGCCCCGGTCGTATGGGCCTGCTCCAGAGCAAATACGGCTGACAGATAATTGGTGCTTTTGGCAGTGGGAATAAACCGTTGTATGTCAACGGTTATAATGGAAGCACCATCACTATACCAGAAATCGGGCAGCATCTTCATCAACAAATTCTCCGTTAACATAATATGTATCCACTTTTTTCTTCTATTTTTTCTCTTATTGTTTTTTCGGTTTCTCTGTCAGCTTAAAAACCTGTTTTGAATTCATCAGCCTTCTGATAAATATCACAGATATCTATTGTTTTAAATCAGGGATTAAAAAATTTAACCGATTGTCCTCTCCTTCCCATTTCAGCTATCTGTTTTAATAATGTGGAAATACTGATATAAAGGGTAATTTAATAATTTTTGTCTTATAAGGACGTGCGAGTTGAACACAGGTAAAAAAAGTATCCTTCAAAAGGGGCGGGGCAGGACACGGAAACTTGCCAAGCTTGAATATGGTTATGAAAAAAATTCCCAGTATTTTGCCCAGGTGGCTGAAAGTGTGAAAGATATCGCTATCACTGAGATCAAGGAGCTGGGGGGCTATGGTCTGAGACCGGTATTCCGGGGAATCTGGTTCAAGTCCTCAAAAGAGGATTTTTACAGGATAAATTATCACGCCCGCTTACTCTCCCGGGTGCTGGCGCCTTTGGTAACCTTTGAATGCATCGAAAAGGATGATCTTTACAAGGCCGCTAAAAAGATCCGGTGGGAAGAATTTTTAACCATTGATCAAACCTTTTCCATTATGGCCAATGTGTCTGAGTCTGATATCACCCATTCCAATTTTGCAGGCCTTCGGGTCAAGGATGCCATTGCCGATTATTTCAGGGACCGGAGTAACAAACGACCCAGTGTGGATTCCAAAAATCCCTGGATCACCATTAACCTCCATATCCACCAGAATATCGCAACGATTTCCGTGGATGCTTCGGGCGGTCCTTTGCACAAACGGGGATACCGGGAAGAGTCTGTATCCGCCCCCATGCAGGAAACCATTGCGGCTGCCATTGTCCGGTTGAGCGGGTGGGACGGCTCAAAAAAGCTGTATGATCCCATGTGTGGGTCCGGCACTCTGTTGTGTGAGGCCTTGATGCGGTATTGCCGGATTCCGGCTCAGATTTTTCGAAGGGAGTTCGGGTTCGAGCGGCTCCCAGATTTTGATGGTCCCCTGTGGGAGCAGGTCAAGGTTGCTGCCAATAAAGATATTAAACCCCTTCCCGAAAAAATGATGGCCGGAAGCGATATATCACAAGTTTCTGTGAATGCCGTTAAAACCAATCTCATGGGGCTCCATTTTGGCGGAAACATTCACATTGACCTCATGGATTTTAAGGAAATTCTCTCCATTGAAGATTCTGTGATCATCACCAATCCGCCCTATGGGATCCGCATGGGAAAAGATCAGGACATGAACCTGTTTTATAAGGATCTCGGGACTTTCCTCAAGGAACGGTGTAAAAATTGTACGGCCTATGTCTATTTCGGGGAGCCCAGGTTTATTAAAAAGGTGCCTTTGTCTCCTTCCTGGAAGCGACCCTTAAAAATCGGAGGGCTGGATGGAAAACTGGTTAAATACGAACTCCATTAGCCGGGTTGGAGGATACAGACGCAACAGGAACACTATTGAGCAGGAACACGATATGGAAGAATCAAAAACAGGTGGTCAAACTTATACCTGTACTGAATACCGTGAGGAAATGATCCTTCTGGGTCTCCAGCGGCAGCTGGCTGCGGCGGATCTTTCCCTGGAGAAAAAAGAAAGCCTTTTAAAGGAAATTGCCAGGGTTGAGGTTCAGATGGGGCTGGATTAAATCATAAAATTCAAAAGGATAAAAATGGATATTGCTCAAGCTGATTTCTCATCGCCATCCATCAAGATTTACCATGAGCTCATGGGTAAAAAGGTGGGAGATATCCTGCTGGTATCCAGCCCCTATGATGCCTTTATTATGGAAGAGGAAGGTCGGCTGTCCAACCGGATTATCCATGAGTACAAGGGGCTGAACCTGTCAAAGCCGCCACGGCTCACCTGGATCTCTTCGGCAGAAGATGCCTTTTTACAGCTGGAAAAGAAGCATTTTGATCTGATCCTTGCCATGCCCAGTCTGGATGGAATGGATGTTTATGCCTTTGGTGAAGAAGTCAAGAAACGGTATTCCGAACTTTTTTTCTTTTTATTGCTTCACAATACCTGCGATATGGATCACTATATTTGTGAAGATACCAGTACGGCGGTTGACCGAACCTATATCTGGAGCGGAAATGCGGATCTGCTCCTGGCCATTGTCAAAAATTTAGAAGATGAGATGAATGTGGCCTTTGACACGGAAAATGCCAAGGTCCGGGTGATTATCATGGTGGAAGATTCCCCCTATCATTATTCTTCTTTCCTGCCCGTGCTCTACAAGCAGATTGTGCTCCAGACCCAATCGGTGATTGCGGATTCCATCAACGAAGAACACAGGCTGTTAAAAATGAGGGGGCGGCCCAAGGTATTGGTGGCCCACACCTATGAAGAGGCCATTTCCCTGTATGAACACTATAAACCCTATGTTTTGTCTGTCTTTTCCGATATGCGGTATTCAAAAGGCGGAAAAGAGGACGAACAAGCAGGGTTTAAGCTGCTGACAAAGATCAAGTCCGAGATACCGGACTTGCCTGTGCTCGTCCTGAGCACCGAGGAAAAAAACCGTGAAATCGTCACCCATATTCCGGCTGTTTTTATCAATAAGAATTCAAGCAATCTCCATGATCAGATTAAAACTTTTTTTGTGTCTAAATTGGGGTTTGGTGCCTTTGTTTTCCGGAAGCCCAACGGGGATGAAATCACAAGGGCAAGCGGAATACGGGAGATGGGAAAGCTGATCACCGAGATTCCTGACGCGTCTATTTTATTACATGCCAATAACAATGATTTTTCCAGGTGGTTCATGGCAAGGAGCGAGATCGATTTTGCCCTGAACCTGAAACCCGTCTCCATTGATGATTTTAAAAATCCTGAGGAATTCAAGCAGTTCATCATTGACACGATCCGGTCCAGGATAAGGGGGACCCGCCAGGGACATGTCATTGAGTTTGATTCTGAAAAATTTGACGCTGATACAGATTTTATGAAAATCGGCAGCGGTTCCCTGGGGGGCAAAGCACGCGGCCTTGCATTCATGGCTTCCCAGACCAAGATAGATCCTTCTTTGGCCAAAATGTTTCCAGGAGTTACTATCAGTATTCCCCAAACCGTTGTCATTGCCACGGACGGGTTTAAAATGTTTGTTGAAGAAAACAATCTGGCCCGGCTGCTGGACTCTGATCAGGAATTTTCTGACAGCCAGATCATTGAACGGTTTGTTGCGGCCACATTTCCCGACTGGCTGAAAAAAAATCTTGAACTTTATCTTGAAAACGTGAGATACCCCATTGCCGTCCGGTCCTCTTCTCTTTTTGAAGACGCCCATTATCAACCCTTTGCAGGGCTTTATGATACTTATATGCTGCCCAATTCAGATACCTTGGAAAAACGGCTGGAACGATTGGTTCTGGCTATTAAGCTGGTCTATGCCTCCACCTATTTAAAAGCGCCCCGATCCTATGCCAAAAGCACCATGTATAGAACCGAGGATGAGGAAATGGCGGTGATTCTCCAGCAGCTGACAGGGATGCACCATAAACATTATTTTTATCCGACCCTGTCTGGGGTGGCCCAGTCCTATAACTTTTATCCTATTTCTCATCTTAAGGCAGAGGATGGGATTGCTTACATTGCCCTGGGTCTTGGAAAAATTGTCATGGAAGGGGGGAAGATTCTGCGGTTTTGTCCCAAATATCCCCAGTTCCTTCCCCAGTTTTCCACGGTGGACGATATCCTTAAAAATTCTCAAAAATATTTTTATGCCTTGAAAACAAATGGTTTCCCCGGTAACGGTAGCTTTGTTGACAATTCAACAAAGGACCCCACCCTGGCCAGGCTGGATTTGAGTGATGCCATGGATCACCCCGTGGTCCGGGCCTTGTCCTCCACCTTTTATGTCCAGGATAACCGGATACGCGATTCCTACTCAGCCAAGGGGTTTCCCGTCCTGACCTTTGCCAATATTCTCAAATACAATGCCTTCCCTCTGGCACAAATTTTAGAAGAGGTAACAAAGATTGGCAGTCGGTGGATGGGGTCTTCCGTGGAAGTGGAGTTTGCAGTGAACCTGCCCGTGGAAGGGGATGGAAACCCTGAATTTTCTCTGCTTCAGATTCGGCCCATGGGGCGATATAAGCAGAATCTTGGGGTGAAAATTGACCAGGCCGCTATTGACCAGGCTTTCTGTTATTCAAGTTTGTCCCTGGGCAATGGGGAATACAAGGATATTTATGACCTGGTCTATGTGGACCCTGGGACATTTGATCCGGGAAAAACCGTTGAAATGGCCGCTGAAATAAACAAAATCAATGGATTGTTCAATGAAAAGGATCTAAAATACGTATTGATCGGGCCCGGACGCTGGGGATCCTCGGACCGGTGGCTGGGAATCCCCGTGGCGTGGAACGATATCTCCAATGTGGGGGTGATGGTGGAAACCACCATCGAAAGCATCAAGGCCGACCCCTCCCAGGGGTCCCATTTTTTCCAGAACATTACCTCCCTGGGTATTTCCTATATTACGGTCTCAGACAAAGGAGATGATTTTATTGATTATGATTTTTTCCGTTGCCAAACCTGTGCGAACACCACCCGATATTTAAAACATATTCATTTTGATACTCCCATTAAAATTTTGGTGGACGGGAAAACTTCCCAGGCAGTTCTCATGCCGGATTTCCCCACAGAGCAAGAAGAGGTGATGGATGATATCCCTGTCATTGGGGAGGATTAAGCTATCTGTATTTTATGGTTGCAATAAAAAAAGTTGAGATAAAAAGGGTGTTTTCATGAAAATTCTAATTGTGGATGATGAGGTCATTTCCAGAAAAATTCTGGTAAAAAACATGGAGTCTCTTGGGGACTGTGTGGCCGTGGACGATGCCAAGAAAGGGATTGCCCAGATAGCGCTTGCGGCAAAAAAGGGACAGCCCTTTGATCTTGTTACCCTGGATGTGTCCATGCCCGGGATTGACGGGAAACAGATGCTCCAGCACATACGTAAAAGAGAGAAGGCCGCAAAAATCCCCCGGTCAGAACGGGTCAAGGTGATCATGGTAACCTCCCGCATGAACATGGCCACCATCAAGGAGTGTATCAAGATCGGGTGCAGCGGATACCTGTCAAAACCGGTGAGCAAATACCAACTTTTTGAAACCCTGGGAAAAATGGGATTTGATATTCCCGGGCCTCAAAAGGAAACGGACAAAAAAGGTCATAAAGAGGTGGTGACAGAGATTATCCAGCGATTTTACAAGGGAAAGATCAATCTGCCTGTATTTCCCCACATTGTCAAGGATGTTCAGGCGTATCTTGGGGGAGACTCTCCTTCCATTGAAGACCTTGCCATCATTGTTGAAAAAGATATTGTGCTTGCAAATAAACTGATCTCCATTGCAAATTCCCCTCTTTACAAGGGAGTTGATACGGTGAATAGTTTGAATGCAGCCCTGCTCAGGTTGGGGATGAAAGCCACCCAGGGAGTGATTTCAGCGGTGGCAGCCAAAAATATGTTTGCGTCAGAAAATAAATCCCTGAAGCTGCTGCTGGAAAACCTCTGGATGCATTCTTTTGCCACGGCCTGTCTGGGAAAAAGACTGGGGGAAGAATTAAAGGTAAAAAATACAGAAAATATTTTTTTAATGGGCATTATCCATGATATCGGAAAAATGCTGCTCATGAAAGCCATTGTGGATCTTTTCCCGGAAGCAACCGTGGAGGCACCGGATATCCAGCGGGCCATCCATGAAATCCATACCACCTTCGGAGCTGTTTTGCTGAAAAAATTGAGGTTTTCAGATGCCTTTATCCAGGTTGCCGAGTTCCACCACTGGAACAGCTATCCAAGGGGTACAGATCCGGAATTAATGATCATCAATCTTGCTGATTTCCTGGCCCATGAAATTGGTTTCGGTCCGGCGGATTTCGAATCCTCCCAGTCGGCATCGGAAACCCGGGAAGAAAAACTTGCCCGCATCACCTCATTGCCATCCTTTCAGCTGTTGGGGCTTGAACTTGACAAGGTTCTGGAAATTTGTGATGAGATCATAGTCACGGTTAAGGAATCTGCTAGAGCTTTTTAAAAAAAAGATCGGTTTACCTTGATTTTTTTTTGGATATAATTTTTGGTTTGTTCCGTAACATTGGCTGTCGAGGCATGTTCCTGCCATCTTTCAACGGCAGATGCGACCTGTTCAATCATTTCATTGATCCTGCCCGCTGAAACACCTGTTTTTTGCCCCAATTTGACGATTTCCTTTTTCCCAGGGGAACGGCCTTCCCCGGCAATCGTCATGGAATGCTCTCCGCCCGGGCCTTTTGAATACACAAGATCATATGCCGGCGTGAGGGTCCATTCCTGGTGTTCATCCATCATAAAAGCAAAGTTTTTTACATGGTCATCCCGGTTGTGTGCCATAACATTGAAAATCATCCGACAAAATCCCTGCTCAAGATTCTTATGGTTTTTTGTGAGGTCAAGAATCACCCTTAAAAAAGTTTCATAATCACAGGCCGGAACCCTGAAATTTGAATGGATTAAGTTACCAAAGGTATGGACATGAAATCTTTGGTTGTTTTTTCGATCAAATCTTTTTATCCCAAAATATCTTGCATTGGGCCTGGCGTGGAAAAGGCGGGTTTGGGGCATTGTAATTCCGGCTTCTCCGGCCATCAGTGAGTATGCGTATTCAACAGCCCCATAATCGGGAAAGTCATCATCGGAATTGAACTTAATGATCCAGTGCTCAAAATCATCGGGCAAATCATTTTCACCGGAAATAATGGTCCCGTTTTTTATACCTACCAAAACCTTTGGTCGTGCCCCCCCGGGACTGCCTCCGGCATTCATGAGCTGGGGAAGGACATCATCGATTTCTCCGGCAATAATTTTTAAGGACGCATCGGCAAGCATTTTAAGATCGAGACTCCCCTCAAACTTCTCATGCATCACCGCCGGTTCATAGGTGAGTGCTCCCATTGTGGATTCCCCTAAAAAAGAGAGCCTGTCCAACACTGAAAATCTTTCAGGATCAATGTCCTGTTTTCTTAAAAACCGGTCCATGAGCAGCAGGCCCCAACCATCTGGCAACGAATCATCAAACAGCCCGAAAATGGGTCCGAATTCTCTGTCTTTATGTTCATGGAGACCAGGTTCTGGAGGAAGTTTGTAAGGAGACAGCCATAACGGGTCTGAAAGAAAAGATGAGGCGTATTCAAAAAATATCTTTTGCCTGAATTCCGCAAGTTTACCCACCCGTATTCGTTTGTTTTTTGACCAATGAAGATAAACATTCAGCTCTTTCAAATGGTCCCCCTTTTTGAAACTTTGCTTTCTCTTTTTTTCAATTCTTTTAATGAGTTGGCCATGGGAGGGGTTAACAGGGATTCGGATTCATCCAGACGGCCCAGGGCATGCATCAGTTTCAGAAAATTATTCAAAGAAATTTTGCCGGTCTGTTCAAACCTTCTCAGGGAGGATTCCGTTACACCGGACCGTTCTGCAAGGGTTGAGCGCTTCCATTTTTTTAACAGACGCAGACCTTTGAGTCGTTCAGCAAGGTCCTTTGATATCTCTTCGGGAGTTTTTAAGGAAAAGTTCATAGGATAATGATCCATATATAGTTTTTATTGACCATTATTATAGATTAAAGAATATTATATTGTCAATTAATTTTTAAGGATAGGAACTTGTTTTCCCGGTGTGACCCAGATATCATGGCGTTCAACGAGATCACAGAACAGCATTGTGTTGAAATACTCCTGGTGGGTCTTGATCCGCAGCATCCGGTTAAGACCTGCAACCTCAGGGAAGCCGCCGGTTTTCCATTTTTCGGTTAACATCATAACTGAAAATAAGTATTACCAGTCATGGCCAAAAGTGGCAAATATATTTTCTGGTTTTGGTGAAAAATAGAAATTCCTGCCAGGCCTGATCCCAAAAGCCAGAATGCGCCGGGAATAGGGACTACACTATTGGCAACCAGGTTGTCGGCATTTTCAAAAATTCAAATTCAATGTACTGTAGGCATCTGCCCAGGACCCATTTCCGCTCAGCCTCTGAGATCATAAGGGTCTTGTCGTTATACGATTCTGAACCCGGTTTCAAGAATTTCCTTTACAAAAGGATCGTCTTTGGTAAAATTTTCATTGGAAAATGGTAATGGTTCGATATCCGGATTGACTGCAAATTTATATTTACGGATACGATTTCGATCGAAGAATCGAATACCTTCAAATTGTTTCGATACAAGGGCGATATCAATATCACTCAGCTCATTGTAACGGCCTGTGGCGTAGCTTCCAAATAAAATTGCCTGGGAAATTATCACCCCGTTTTTATTAAGAATACTGATATATTCCTGAATTGATTTTAATATGTGATTCGGGATTTGAGCCATTTTGAAAAATCCTGTATTTTTGAAAAATAAATTTCCGTGAATTCCCTGGAACAGATTTTATAGAATTCTCTTTTGTATTCAGGGTATCGTACCTCAAGATTAAAATCATTTACCTCATCCCGAAAAAGGGTTTGTTCTTCAGATAATTCCAGTTTTGACAATGTTGCCAGCTTGTTTAGATTGTGAGTTTTTGGAGGAATTTTATTATGGTTGCTTAATACAAACAAGGCTTTTAAAAGTTTTTCAAGAACAAGGTGCCCGACAAAAAGACACCAATCATACTTGCCTGAATTAAAAAGGCTAATACTTGCAGACAAATCATTGTCTGCTGATTCAACCCAATAATTTATATGTTTTTCCATATCCATAACTATTTCAAAGAATACATTCTTTGCTGAGGATTAACAATATTATTTTTGGTTCATCAGAAATTTGTGTACGTCGTAAATTAAAAAAAATGATGGGACAAGTGACAGAAACTATCACAGAAGAATAAACAACCTTGGACTTCCTAAAAGATAAAAAATTACTTCTAATAGTCAAATTTCGGGATTTGTTCGAATACCAGCCGTAGTCTCTTACCGACTGTTCATATCGTCCGGGAAATCAGTTTGCCGATATTTCCCCACATTGTTAAGGAAATTACAGCGGGTCTTGAGGAGATGCGCCTTCCATTGAAGACATTTCCGTCCTTTCAGTTGTTGGGGCTCGAGCCTGACAAGGTTTTGGAAATCTGTGACGAAATCAGGACCACGGTTAAGGACTCTGCCGGGGCTTTTAAAAAAAAGGCCTTGATCATGGCCGGGTGTTAATGCTAAGCCATTTG
>Ga0208900_1001620_pt1 | contig 11561 bp, 7 predicted proteins | sample AntAceMetag02UKK_FD_184763 | JGI IMG/M metagenome (GOLD analysis project Ga0208900, IMG submission 184763) | Saline lake microbial communities from Ace Lake, Antarctica - Antarctic Ace Lake Metagenome 02UKK (SPAdes) (version 2) | ecosystem: Environmental > Aquatic > Non-marine Saline and Alkaline... | reverse complement strand
CGAAGGCGGCGTAAAATGCCGAAGCTTTTACAAGGTCGTCAACCGGGACTTTTTCGTTGGGGGCATGTGCCAACACCTCGTTGCCGGGGCCAAAGCCAATGGTGGGGATGCCATATATTCCATTAATTGTAACTCCGTTTGTTGAAAATGTCCATTTGTCAACCAGCGGTTTTTTCTCAAAAACGGCTTCGAAAGCATGAACTCCGGTTTGTACAATCTCATGGTTTTCCGGAATTTTCCAAGTGGGATAGTATTTTTCCATGCCATATTCCAGGCCGGTCCAGGCTTTTTCTTTATAATCCAGCACTTCCACTTTTGCATTAATCCCTTCAACGAGTGCTTCCACTTCTTTCACCGCCGATTCTTTGGTTTCGCCCCAGGTTAGGCGGCGGTCCAAGTGGATGCGTGCATAGTCGGAAACAGCGCAAAGCGAGGGGCTGCCCGAAATAATCTCGGAAATGGTAATACTGCCTTTCCCAAGGAATTCGTCAGTTGCCAGCTTTTCGTTCAGTTTCTCAATTTCCAAGGCCGTGCGTGAAGCTATGTAAATGGCATTTTTTCCACGTTCGGGCGCTGATCCGTGTGAGGAAATTCCATAAAAATGCACATGCATTTCCATCCTTCCACGGTGGCCGCGATAAATGTTTAAATTGGTGGGTTCTGTGCTGATAACAAAATCGGGCTTGATGCCTTCTTCCTCGATGATGTATTTCCAGCAAAGGCCATCGCAGTCTTCTTCCATAACACTCCCAACAAAATAAATGGTAAGATCCTTTTGCAAACCCAGCTCTTTAATAATTTTCCCGGAGGTAACAAAAGCTGCCGGGCCACCTTCCTGATCAACGGTACCTCGGCCATGCACATAGCCATCTTTGATTTCCCCGCCAAGGGGATCGAAATCCCAGTTTCCGAGGTTCCCCATATCTACCGTATCCATGTGTCCGTCGAAGGCAAGAATTTTTTTTCCGTTGCCTATTCTGCCAATTACATTGCCCAGGCCATCAATACGTACTTCGTCAAAACCGGCTTCTTCCATTTGCTGTTTCAGTTCGAGCTGAACTTTTTCTTCGCCACAGCTTAACGATTTTATTTTTACGAGTTTCGATAAATTGCCGGCAGTATAATCCCGATATTTATTTGCCAACTCATTTATTTGATTTGCTATACTTTTTTCCATTTCTATTTTAATATGCCACTGATGCACGGATAAAATTAAATGATGTTTCTCCGTTGAGTACTTCAAACATGCAATAAAGTGGGTGTTAATAATTATAATATGTATTTTAATTTATTCACTACTTAGTGCCTTTCCATAAAGTCGGCAATTTTCTGATTTTGCCTGCTTAACCCCTTAACCCCTGCTGCCAGTGCGTTGGCTGGTTCTCCCCTTTAGGGGAGTTAGAGGGGTGTGGGGCGGAATATGAGTTTAAAGACCGACACTATTTAATCAATAAAATTTTATCGGCAAAGGTAAATTCTTCTGCAATGACTTTTACAAAATAAATTCCAACAGGTTGATCGGATAAATCGAAGCTTAAAATATCCGAAGTTTGCTGAACTGAATAATTCCTAAGCAATTTTCCATGGGTATCGCTTACAATAATCGTAAGCTTGCCAAATATTTTTTTGCTTATTAAATTGATTATTCCATTTGTCGGATTCGGATAAATGCTAAATGGGCGATCTTTAAAATTCTGCATTCCTGTCGAGTTGATGGAGATGCTTTTGATGGCGGAAATGCCATTTTGGGTGAAATTTCCTTGTTGCGGTTTCTCACTTTCAAATTCAACATTTAGTAAAGCCTCTTTTTCTTCGGATGGCCTGAATAGCTTTAGTGTAATTTCTTCATTTTCCCCAAAGCCTTCCTTTTCGCTTGTTGTTACATCATCAGCGAAAGCTAACAATACAAGGCTATTATTTTGATTTTCGATAATTCCCAAACCGGCGCACAAACCTTGTTCGGTAAATAATCCAAGCATGTCTCCCGTTTGCAAATCCGATGATGTAAGTGCAGTGGCCGGTAAAATAATAAGATGGGAAGATCCGGTAAAAATGATCTCATTCCATGGATTTTCAAGTAGTGCTGAAGAATTTTTGGTTGGTGAATTCCCACTCTTTGTGCAATCTGGATAAGTAAATTCATCATCCTGATTTGTTGACATCCAGTACGACTTGCCGGCTTCAAGCTGCACGAGGGTTTGGATGTTGTACTCAGGCCAGTAAACTTCGGTTGAGGCCACACCTTTAATTATATTCAATCCCGAAAGTTGCATTGCAATACCCCCTGATGTAGCTCCACAATGTGTTAAAACTGGTATCAGGTTCCAGCCCGAATCCAGGTTTACCACAGGGTTTGAAATTGGTTCACCAATCAATTCAAGGGTGATATCATTCAGGGCCTTGATTTTGTAACCCGTATGATAATTCCAATTTTGTATGGTATTGATGCCGGTTTCGGGATAATACAGAGCTGTTGCCGACGACATGATTACAAAATCGTCCTGGTAAGGGGCAAAAATACTTTCCACATTTTTGTTTATGGGATTTAGGTATGTTGAAATTCCGCTCCATCCTGCCGGGATAAATACTTCATGGGTGATGTAGGAGCTTGATTCAAGGCTGATAATTTGTGAAAGTCCGTTGGGGTAATACAAGCCGTCATTTTGTGGGAAGGCGTTGTTGTAAGCTACAGTGGCAGTATATTCAGATTGATTTGCCTGATGGTAAACCTTCCAAATTAGCACATCCCCGGTAATAAAACCGTCTTTTTCATTGGTGAAATTATCATCTCCAAAAGCTGAGATTACGGTTTCTTCATAGCCAAATTGTACAGCGCCGCCACAAGCCAGGTTACCTTCATCATTCTCGTAAAACACACCAAGGTAATCACCATAGTCAAGGGGTTCATCATTAAATTGTGGGGCAAAACCATCGGGTATTGAAATATTGTGCGATGTTGGAGTAAGGTCGAAATCCCAGCCGGGAGGCAAAGAATACTCGATGGGAACAAGGCTAAAATTGTAAATAGTAGTTTCATTCGCAACAATTTCAATATTTGGTAAATCCTGTGGCTCAAACCCATTTTTCGAGCAAGTAATTTCATAGTTTCCGGGAGGAATATTTTCGATCAGGTAATTGATGCCCGGGTTTATTTCGCCAGTAGTTTGTGTACTGTACGAATAAACCCCATTTGTTACAATAATGGTGGCGTCGGCCAGCAAAGCCCCATTGCCTGAATGAGTAACTGCCCCACTTACCGTGCCGGCCTCAAGTGCCGGAGAAATATTGATGTGGTAGTCCTGGCCGTTATTGTTATTCCAGTTGCCATCATCAAAACTAATCACAAAATTTACCTGCGCTACTTCCTGGATTGGGTTGTTAAATGGCCCCATTTCGATGGTCAACTGATTGGCCGGATTTGGCCCTTGCATGGGCGACTGAACTGCCGGGCCGTTTCCGCCAAATAAAAAAGTTCCTTCGGGCCAGTACACCTGGTTGGGATTATTCCAGCCATCAATTCCCCAATGTAATTTCCCTGATACCTCTGCCTGGTTTACAGTAATGGTGATGGTTTCGTTTTCGGTAGGTTCGGATGGCGACCACTGGATAATATCCGTGCCTCCCGGCCCAATATTTATCACATAATCCTGGCCATTATTATTGTCCCAGGTGTCATCGGCGTAATGAATCACAAAACTTACATTATTAACTTCCTGGTCGGGGTTGTTGAATGGCCCAATTTGAAGTACGAGTTGGTCATCTCCAGTTGGGCCGTTAAATGGAGTTTCAACTGCCGGGCCGGTACCTGCTACTAAAAATGTTCCTACCGGCCAATAGTCCTCGATGGGTTGGTTAAAGCCGTTGATTCCCCAATGCAAATTTCCGCCTTGTGTGGCGTTATCGATAATGATTGTAATCACATCTTCATTGTCGGGTTCTTCGGGGCTCCAGGTAATGTCGCCCTGGCCGCCCGGCGAAGCTGTTCCCACGTAAACATGCTGGATGGGTGTTTTAAAAGTATTGCCATTTACATCGCTAGCTTCAATATAGTAATCAACCAAAGTTTCCGAAATCCCTGTAATTTCTGCCCAATACTGGTAAGCGATGTAATCGGGCATAATAAAAAAATCGATGTCGGGGTTGTTGGTAACATTCCCTGCCGGGAACAAGCGGTTTTCCATGGCGAGGGTTTGCCATTCACCCACACCAGCTCCTCCGGCATAAATATCGTTTGCCGCATCATCCAGAGGGTTCACGCCATCTTCGTCAGTACGGTATTTTAATACAACATCTTCGAGCCCACCCACATCATAAGCAAAAGTCCAAACGGTAAAGTCGCTTGAGTTTTGATGTTGCTGGTAGCCATAAGTGGGACCAAAGCCCGTTCCACCGGGATTGTAAGGGTAACGCTGTGGAATAAAAACCGATGGTGGCGTATTATCAACCCCGGGATTGGCAGAGATTACCATATTTGCATAATCCACAGCAATGTTCGCGGCGAGCGACTGCTTAACTTCCATGTCGAGGGAAGTTCCATAATACATGTAGCCGCTGGTGTAACCAGGCAAAAGGTGGTGCCATGCTTTGGCTACTGCCGAAGCTCCACTTCCGGGTTCAACAACATCGGCAACGGCTGGAGTTCCGGCAATATCTTCGGCCATGATTACGAAATTTTCGGCGGCTACCAGCACAGCCCAGTTGCGTGCATCTTCGGTCCAACCGTTGGGGTTAAACTCAAAATTCGCGGTGTACATGGGCCAGTTCCAGTTTATAAATTGCGGGTGCCCCCAATCGTTGGCGGCATTAACCCATGAGCCATCTTCAACACGCACCACATCATCGGCAGGTACGGGGTTGTTACTTAAAAATTGCTGAATAGTTGTGGGAACATAGCCTTGATTGGCCGCAGCCTGCGCAAATTGTGGAACAGAATTCTGGTAGTAATCGTAACCTCCGCCCCAGGCATTGTCGCCATCGTGAGCCATCAAAACAATGCTCGGTTGGGCAGGGTTGTCGAAGGGCGCAATGTGCGAATCAATTTCGCCGGTACCCATCAAAGCATAACCATTTTTATAACTCAAAACATCATCCATCGGGACGACAGTGATTTTAAACACTTCTCCGGTTTCGGGATCGATGTATTGCGCTTTGTGCGCCTGGTAGCAATAAGGAGCTGCGAATGTGCCACCACGTCCGTCAATCTGCCCGCTCCACCAATTCGATCCAATAGTTGTAATTTTATCAGCACCATTGGGCGGATCGATATTGCATCCCGAGGTTCCAAAGGAAAGTGGATAATCGGATAAGGTGCGTGCCAAATGGCTGTTGGCGATTACACTCCACTCGAAGCCCTCTTGTGCCAGTACTTTAATAATTCTTTCGCTAAACGAACATTCGGCAGGCCAGAAACCTTTGGAGTAATCGGGAGAAGTGCCAAAATTTTGCTGGTAAATGTAGCGGTGGGTCTGGATTTCTTTGGCCAGCACCCTTTCGCTAACCAAGGGAGCTATGGCGTGATGAAAAGTAAATCCTACAACATCCATACGGGGATGGCCACCTGAGGTTTGCCAGTTGCGGGCAGTAACGAAATTGTTTTGCCAGCCGGCAGCGTAACCCAACTGTCCGGCGGCTGCCAAACTATTTACGTTCTCGATAAGGCAACCCGAATAATTTACCTGAGCCCCGGCATCGGGCAGGCCAAGCAAAGTTTGAACTGCATCCTTGGCACGCCACTGGTAAACAGCTTTGCGGTCGTCTTTACCAAAAATTTCTTCCAAATCATTGAGCGGATGTGCCTGCCCGTCGGAGTATATATTGCCACCGTTTGATTTTAAATATTGCGATTCCCACACATCCTGGTATTGCGAGGGTGACGATTGGCTTTGTTCCGGCCAGTAAATGGGCTGCTGCAAATGCCACAGGTAAGTTGTGTGAACCTGGCCGTAAATGCCATTTATCAGGAAAAGAAAAAATAATGAGGTAAATAACTTTCGCATATTATTTTTATTTATTTGATTTAGTCTGAAAAAGTATTTCAATTGACAAATCCGCCAAAGCCCTGTCTTTTCGAGTTCCAAACCCCCGAAAAAGTGGCTTAAAAGGGTGATTACAAAGGAGTAAATTCCCGCCTTGCCGGCGAGGCAGGTCTCCCGGCAAAACTTGCTTCGCAAGTTTTTTGGTCGAAATGACCCAATCCGTGGGTTGATATGGGGGGAGGGGAATCGGGCGCGAAGCGCCCGATTCCCCTCCCCCCACAACCACAACACCATCGGTGTCACCTCGAAGGAGCTTAGTCCCGCACGTGCGGGATTCCGATCCTTCGGGGACTGAGATCCGCTTTGTAACGAGGCGAACCTGCCTCGCCGACAAGACGGAAATCTATTGACAAATTTTTATCCCTAACAAACATTGAATCATTAATACTTTACTTACCGGTAAATTCGCAGTAGTGCCACAAAATTAAGGTTTTTTAATTCCTAAATTTCTACATATAAAAATCAAATACGATGTACATTTCTAATTTTCTGTTTGTGAGTGTGAAAGGATATTTCTAATTCAGGAAAACATTAAACGTGGGTTCAATAATCGTAACTATTTAGGTGGGTTTATTATTTACCAGATTCTAATGACCCCATCCCCGCCCCTTCCCCTTAAGGGGAAGGGAGACCAGCCGCACTATCGATTGCTGTAGCCAGTGCGGTGGCATTCTCCCCCTCAAGGGGGAGTTAGAGGGGGTCTATGAAAGAAGCCTAATGACTGGAGCGGAAGGTAAGTAGCTAAACAATTACCAATAATCTACATATCATTTATTGGCCAAATTTGAAAAATCATTGCATCACACTTGCTTTTTGGATATTAATTGGCCATAGCCTTGTAATCTTATCGGATGTTGTTAATTTTGCCATTATTCAAAAATTATAAAAGAAATCAGTTATGAAGAAAGTTACGTTTTTATTGGTGTTAGTCTTATTATTTGGCTTCAACGGGTTTTCACAATCGTCTTCACCGGAGAATAGTGCAATTAACAAAACGGATGAAAACGGTTTGAAACAAGGGCAGTGGGAAGAAAGTATTAACAGGTCGAAGGTAGTTGGGAATTATGTTGATGACCAGCGGAATGGAACCTGGGTTTTTTACCACCCCAATGATATTGTTCAAACCGTGCAGACTTACAACATGGGGAAAAAAGAAGGTTTGTTTATTGAGATTGATAAACGGGGGTATTTCGTTTCAGAAAAATATTACATGGACGATCAGTTACACGGGCCCGTGAAAGAGTTTGAGCGGGGTTCGAGATTGATACTCCAGGAGAATTATAACATGGGAAAGCTGGATGGCGTAAAAAAGACTTTTTATAGCACCGGTAAACCGCAGGAAGAGTCGCTTTACGTGGATGGTGTAAAACAGGACACTTCAAAATGGTACGGCCCCGATGGAAATATCATTGCTGAGTATTTTTATAAAGATGGAGTATTTGAAGGTATTCAAAAAACATTTCATGTTAACGGCACAGTTAAAACCGAGGATTTTTATGTAAAGAATATAAAAGAAGGTCCGTTTAAAGAATATTTTGAAAGTGGAAAAATAAAAGTAGAAGGTACATTCAAAAATGATTTGAAGGATGGAACCTGGCTTGAATATGATGAAGAAGGCAACATCGTGAGCGAAACCAAATATAAAAAAGGAGAAATAAAATAAACCACAGTTCCAGTGAAAAAAGTTAAAAACCCTTTCCGTGGCCTCGAAGGCTACAACTGCTTTGGCTGCTCGCCCGATAATAAATTTGGCCTGCAACTGAGTTTTGTTGACGAAGGCGAATACCTTACCGCGAGCTGGACACCCAAAGATTATTTTCAGGGCTATAATAACATGCTGCACGGAGGCATCCAATCCACCCTCATCGACGAAATTGCAAGCTGGTTTGTGTATGCCAAACTCAAAACCGCGGGCGTTACTTCCAAACTTGAAGTGCGCTACAAAAAGCCGGTTTTTACCAATAAAGGCAATATTAAATTGAGGGCAAAATTGTTGGGGATGCAGCGAAACCTTGCAAATTTCGAGGTTGAATTATTAGATAGTGATGGTGTTTTGTGCGCTTTTGGAAATGTGCAATATTTTACTTTTAACGAAAAGGTTTCGCGCGAAAAATTCTGGTATCCTGGTGGTGATGCTTTTTTTGAGGAGTAAGTTTGGTTTGTGAAGCCACGGATGCACGGATGAAAAGCAAAATGATGAAATGATTTATGAATAATTGATTTTAGATTATAGATTTACAGCCTCTCACAAAGCTTTTCAAAGAAATCCGCCCACACCAGGTCGCTTGATTTTTTCCCCATCCTTACGATTACCACGTTTTTTTCGGGGTCAACATAAATATATTGCCCAAGAACCCCTTTCGCAAAAATAGCCCCATCGTCCTTTACCCGCCACTGATAAGTGTATGGGTAGCCTTGCGAGTCTTTTGAATCGTTGATGATGCTCATCGATTTTTCCACCCAATGTTCAGGCACGATTTGCTGCCCATTCCAATTCCCGCTGTTGAGGTATAGCCTGCCAAATTTGGCGAAATCCCTTGCCCTCGCATTAATGCAGCAAAAGGCTTTTATCTGGTTGTCTTTTTTGCTATCGATGTTCCAGCTTGCATCGAACTCCATGCCGAGGGGCTTCCATATTTTTTCGGTGAGATATTGGTTGAGTTGTTTACCAGTGCTGCGTTCAACAATCATAGCCAGCAGCAGGCTGTTCACGCTGATGTAGTCGTATTTTTCGTTGGGCGGGTTTTCGATTTTTAATTTTGAGATGTATTTCGTTAGCTTACGGCCATAGTAATATTTGGCCATGTCGGCGAATGGATTAGCGTAACCTTCGTTAAATTTGATTCCCGAACGCATGTTCAACAAATCCTCGATGGTGATTTTAGAAAAATCGGGATCATTTATTAAAAGTTCGGGAACGAAGTCTGTAATGGGTTGCAGGGTCGATTCGATAAATCCCCCATCGATGGCAATCCCGGTTAAAGCCGAAATAAAAACCTTCGACACCGAAAAAGAAGGGATAATGGAACTATCATCATAACCAGAAAAATATTCTTCAAACAAAATAGTGTCGTTGCGGATGATGAGGAAGGCCAGGGTTTGATGCTCATCCAGGAAATCTGAAAAATCATTTTCACCATCGTTTTCCCGGTAAAGTGGAGGCAGGCTGAGTTTTTGATTCTTTTCGGCTTGCTTAAAATTAAATGCTTGTGTGCTTGCTTTTATCTCAACGGATTGGAATTTCTTGTAATCGTTTACATCGGCAAAGTTCCAGTAAAAAAATCTACCCACATGGCAGGATTGAATTAAGATGCTGGTCAGTAGCAGCGCAAAAGTAAATATTGAGAGTCTTTTCATCATTTAATTTCTGAAATTTTTTGGATGCCAAAAGTATGCAAATTGGGGAATGAGTTTAGAGGTGAGAGGTGAGAGGGGAGAGATGAGAAGGGGGAGGTGAGAGGTGAGAGATGAGAGGTGAGAGGTGAGAGATGAGAGGTGAGAGATGAGAGATGAGAAGGGAGAGGTGAAAAAAGTATCTTATCGAACCCCGCAACAAAATCTAAATCAAAAGCATCATTTCGCTTTACCACAAAGTTGTGTTTCTTACCTTTGCGCAGGATATTCACCAGGTTGTAGGTGAATGAATCGTAATTATCAACAATCAGAATCTTCGCTTGCAGCATGTGTGTAAATTTCGCATCAAAAGTAAATGCTTTGGCCGTATCAGGAAAGCCTTTCTTTTTTATTATCGATTTTGATAAAAAAATGCCGGAGGTTTTTCCCATCGATCAGTTGCCCGATGATATTAGGTTTTTCGTTCCCGGATTTCAAAATTATCCATCCCAGTCTGTACATCGAAAAGATTTTTGGTTCAGGGCTTTTCCGCCATCTTTTGAAACTTACAATAAGGCTTTTAATGAAGTATTGAAGGAAATCAACATTGGAAATTCTTACCTGCTCAACCTTACCTTTAAAAGTAAAATTGAAACTAACCTTAGCTTAAATGATATTTTTCTGAGAAGTAAGGCGAAATACAAACTTTGGTTCAGGGATAGGTTCGTGGTTTTTTCGCCCGAAACTTTCGTGCAGATTATTGGTGGAAAGATTTCGTCATTTCCCATGAAAGGTACTATTGATGCAAACATTCCTGATGCTAAAAATGTATTATTAAGCGATGAAAAGGAAACGGCAGAGCATCATACCATCATGGATTTAATCAGGAACGACCTGGCCATAGTTGCCGAGGATGTTTATGTCGAAAAATTTAAACACATCGAGAAACTAATTACTAACAAAGGTGATTTGTTGCAGATGAGCTCAAAAATTACGGGTCGTTTGCCAGAAAATTACCTGGAAAACCTGGGTGATATTTTACTTGACTTGCTGCCGGCCGGAAGTATTTCGGGGGCACCCAAACAAAAAACTGTTCAAATAATTAAGGCTGTTGAGGATTATAATCGCGGATATTATGCAGGGGTTTTTGGATATTTTGATGGGAAAAACCTCGATAGCGCTGTTATGATTAGGTTTATCGAAAAAGAAGGTGATGAACTGTATTTTAAAAGTGGGGGAGGAGTAACTTCGATGAGTGATGTGCAAAAGGAATACGAAGAACTAATCCAGAAAATTTATGTGCCAATTTATTGAAAGCATCAAAGTTGAGGAGCGACAATTTCGTAATCTTGAATATCATCAGGAAAGGATGGGTTTATCAAGGCTCAGGGCTTTTGGGCAAGTCGAAAAAATTGATTTAGAAAGCCACCTCAAAATCCCTGAATCCCTCGGGTTTTGAAACCTATAAATGCAGGGTGGTTTATGGCAAGGATATCGAAGCTATCGAATTTAAACCCTATCAGCCTCGTCCAATCAAAACATTGAAGTTGGTCAAGGATAATGAAATTGATTATTCTTTTAAATATGCTGATCGGGAAAACATCAACCTACTTTATGAAAGGCGTGGTAATTACGATGATATTTTGATTGTTAAAAATAATCTGGTAACCGACACCTCATACTGCAATATCATTTTCTTTGATGGAAATAAATGGCTTACACCTGAGTTTCCCCTGTTGAAAGGTACAAAACGGCAGCAACCTTTGGATGGAGGAAAAATAAGTGTAGCAAAAATTATTGTTGAAAGTTTAAGAAGTTTCCACGAATTCATGCTTATCAACGCCATGCTAGATTTTGATGAAAACCGATCCCTGTCCATTCATGGTATTGAAAGATATGATTAAATTGGATTGTAATTATTTTTCACTCCATTTCTCTCCCCTGCCTCTTGGTCCTCTCCAGTCGCTTCGTTCGCTAAAGTCGCTCCGTTCTCTCAAGTCGCTTCGTTCTCTCAAGTCGCTTCTATCAGTCTTTTCAGTCTTTCAGCCGTTTCAGTTCCCGCAGGGGCGCATAGCCGTCAGGCTAAGGGTTATTTCCTTGATTTTTACGTTGCTTATATCGTATAGAGGGAACGGAAGATATTAATTCCAGCATTAGCTGGCCAGGTAAAAAGCAGCTTTGATGTGTTGCTGC
>Ga0208900_1001617_pt1 | contig 11586 bp, 10 predicted proteins | sample AntAceMetag02UKK_FD_184763 | JGI IMG/M metagenome (GOLD analysis project Ga0208900, IMG submission 184763) | Saline lake microbial communities from Ace Lake, Antarctica - Antarctic Ace Lake Metagenome 02UKK (SPAdes) (version 2) | ecosystem: Environmental > Aquatic > Non-marine Saline and... | reverse complement strand
TCCAACGTTAAAAAAAGGGTGAGCAGTTGAGCTGTGAGAAATGAGAGGACTGAAGACCGTAAACTGATAAATCAAAAAATATATTCAAATAAAAAACCAACGGAAAAATGGAAAAAGATGAAATCTTAAAAGAACCGGTTTATTCACCATTTGTGCTTGAATTTTTGGCCATAGCACAAAAGTTCTGCCTCTTTATCGAAGAAATCGATAAATACGACAAGAAACAGATTTTTGAATACCTGCATAAAGCATTGCCCCTTTTGTATGTTCGGGGCTCAGTTTTACCTGGAGTAAAGCCTGAGAACTTTGATGTAAATGAAAAGTTTTTTACCGAGGAACAATGGCAGAACACCTTTAACGAGATCAGGAAAAAACTGCAGAAGGATGATGTGTTTTGGTACCTGGAAAACGACAATCCTCTGAATGAACCAATAAAAGGAAGCTTTGCTGATAAGCTTACGGACGTCTATCAGGACATGAAAGATTTCGTGATTTTATACCAAAAACCTTTGCGGGATGCTAAACGAATTGCATTATGGGAAATCATCGAACTTTTTAAAGCACATTGGGGATTTCGTATAGTTAATCTCTTGAAAGTGATTCACTATGATCTTTACAGTGAAAGAAGCGAGCGAGGTGTAATGGATATTGGTGACATATAAATAATCATCTGCTTTTGAACACATTGAGCTTAACGTCAAACATACATTTCCTATCTTTTCTCTTCCATTCTAAATTAGCAATTACTCAAGCTGCATTATATCAGTAATTTGGATGGTTTAGATATGTGTCATTCTAAATTTCATTTTTAAATACCAAAACCCTGCTTTTTTGTATTAACGGGATAGAAAAACCATATTTTTGCAATTTTAATTTATTCTAAATTAGAATTGCAAATTGATGCAAACCAGCAATGAACCTAAGCGAACTTAAAGCAGGTGAAAAGGCATACATTTCGAAAGTGAAAGGCCGGGGGGCTTTCCGCAAGAGAATCACGGAAATGGGCTTTATTAAAGGCAAAGAAGTGGAAGTAATTAAAAACGCTCCGCTTCGTGACCCGATAGAATACCGCCTGATGAATTATGATGTATCGTTGCGTCGCAGCGAGGCCCGCTTGGTTTCAGTGCTTAGCAAAACTGAACTAAGTCAGTCAAAGCCCAATGGCCAATTCCTTGGTGTAATTGATGATGAGACCCTAAAACATAATGCCGAAGAAAAAGGCAAAACAATTGATATTGCTTTTGTTGGAAATCCTAACTCCGGGAAAACTACCATTTTTAACCACGCATCCAAATCGCGCGAAAAAGTTGGAAACTACGGGGGAGTTACCGTTGAATCGAAAGCTGCACGCTTTGAACTGGACGGATATACATTTAATATTGTTGATCTCCCCGGTACCTATTCATTAACCGCTTATTCACCTGAAGAATTATTTGTTCGGAAACATATTCTTAGTGAATATCCCGATATTGTTATAAATGTAATTGATGCCTCGAATATCGAGCGCAACTTATACCTCACTACCCAGCTCATCGACATGGATATCAAGGTAATTATTGCTTTGAATATGTACGACGAGTTGCAGGCAAAAGGTGATAAGTTCGATCACAATATGTTGGGTAAAATGTTGGGCATACCCATAACACCTACCGTTGGGGCAAGGGGCAGGGGGATAATCAATCTTTTTAGGAAAGCAATCGAAGTTTATGAAGACCGCGATCCTTTAGTTCGGCATATCCACATCCACTACGGCAAAACAATCGAAAGATCGATTAAAAAAATTCAGGATGAAATATGGAAAAACACCTCACTCACCGATAAAGTTTCTTCCCGGTTTTATGCCATTAAACTTCTTGAAAAAGATGAATCCACACAATTTTCGCTAAGTAAACTTTCTACCTACAAAAACATTAAACTAATTGTTGATCGGGAAATCGACATACTCGAAAAAGATTTTCAGGACGACACAGAATCGATGATTGCAGATGCTAAATACGGCTTTATTTCGGGAGCCCTGCGCGAAACCTACCACGAAAACAAACTCAAGCGCAAAACCAAGACCGAAACAGAAATCATAGATACATTCCTGACCCACAAAATTTTTGGCTTGCCCATCTTCCTTTTTTTTATGTGGCTGATGTTTTACAGCACATTTACCTTCGGCATTTACCCCATGCAATTGATCGAATCAGGAATTGAATTGCTAAGTGGCTTGGTAAACAATTACATGCCGGCAGGTATGTTTAAGGATTTACTTACCAATGGCATTATTTCGGGGGTTGGCAGCGTACTTGTATTTTTACCCAATATTCTAATCCTGTTCTTTTTTATATCCTTTATGGAGGATACCGGTTACATGGCAAGGGTTGCATTTATCATGGACAGGGTGATGCACAAAATTGGTTTGCATGGCAGGTCGTTCATTCCGCTCCTGATGGGTTTTGGGTGTAATGTCCCGGCCATTATGGCCACCCGCACCATCGAATCGCGCAACGACCGTATTCTCACAATACTTATCAATCCATTCATGTCGTGTAGTGCTCGTTTACCGGTTTACATACTTATTATAGGTGCCGTTTTCCCAACCAATCCCGGCACCTGGTTGTTTGTAATATATGGTATCGGCATTTTCCTGGCAGCGCTCATTGCTATCATTTTCAAAAAAGTAATTTTTAAATCAAAGGAAGCGCCTTTTGTTATGGAACTCCCACCCTATCGCCTGCCAACCTTGAAAGCCATTTTAAAGAATATGTGGTTTAAAGGATCGCAATATCTGCAAAAAATGGGGGGCATTATCCTGATAGCGGTCATATTAATCTGGGCAGCAGGATATTTCCCGCTTCATACCGAAAAGATGGCTGAATTTGATAACCAGATTTTAAAAACACAACTGAATTATGCTGAGCAAATGACTGCACTCACTCTTCACGCTTCAGAAACAGATGAAATTGAAAATGTGCGAGCCGAAATGACAATAGAGGTAAACAAAATTGAAATTCAAAAAGAATCTTACCGCCTCGAAAATTCTTACATCGGAAAAATGGGTAAATGGTTTGCACCTGTTATCAAACCCCTCGGATTTGATTGGAAAATGGGCGTAAGCCTTATTACAGGCGCTGCCGCGAAAGAAATTGTGGTAAGCACCATGGGTGTACTTTATCAAACCAACGATGCAAATGCCACCAATCAATCTTTATTGAATAAAATTCAAACACAAGTACATCAGGAAGGCCCATTGAAAGGGCAAATTGTGTTTACCCCGGTTGTGGCGCTCGCATTTCTTGTTTTCGTGTTAATCTATTTCCCGTGCATCGCCGTAGTGGCGGCTGTTAAAAAAGAAACAGGAGGCTGGAAATGGGCTGCCTTCCTCGCGGTTTATACCACAGGTCTTGCCTATATTTTATCGTTTTTAGTTTACCAGGTAGGAAGTTTAATTTATTAAAATTATGGTACAGGAAATCCTTACATATCTAATTCTTGTTATCACAATAACAATAAGCATTGTGAAACTTTACAAGTCGCTATTCAGCAAAAAAACCATTGGAGCATGCGCTACCTGTTTCCAGGCAAAGTCGGCATGTAATGTCAATCATTTAAAAAATCAAGGCCAATAAAGAATATTATTATATTTTAATTTGGAAAAAATGAAGATACCAACCATTGTCATTCTCAATTTTTATTATTTTTGAAAACAAAATAATTGAGTTATGTATAATTACATCAAAACAGATAACCCTCCCCTGGAGGAATTAAAAGAAGTGGGTATGGATTTGGTAATCGAAATCGCAGAGATGATGCCTGATCAAACAGAAGAATCGATAAACCTCATTAGAGGGGGACTGCCGAACAATGATTATTCAGCCATTGCACGAGGAGCTCACAGCATCAAATCTAACTTAAAATTATTCATGGACGAACACAGTCCCGCTGTTGAATTTAGCTATGATTTTGAAACACGGGCAACTGAGTTGAAAGAAGAATTGAAGGAGAATGGAATTGTTGAAAATGATTTTGATTTTACCTCCGATCTGGAAAAACTCATCGAAATTACAAAGAAACCCCTCGAAGAAATCAAAAGGTTAGGAGAAGAATATAAAAACGGCCTTCGCCCCTAATTCCTGTCAAGCCTGTTCATTCCTTCAATTGCCAAAGGATAGTTACTCCTAAGTTTTAGAGCTTCTTGGTAATCCAAACGGGCAAGATCTCTCCTTCCCAAAAGCTCATAACTATAGCCCCTGTTGTAGTAAGCCTCCACGTATTCGGGTGCAATTTGGATGGCCTGGTTAAAATAATCAACTGCTTTTGTAAAATCCTTTTTGTAAACCAACTGGATATATCCCATGTTGTACAAAACAGGCACATACTCCGGGTTAATATCTAAAATGCTATTATAGGTTTGAATGGCACTTTCCGTTCGTCCGTTTTCCTGAAAAAATAAAGCCAATTGATAATAGGGCTCAATGGCTCGGGGCATTATGCTGATGGCATTCTGCAAATAATTTACTGCAACCGGATTCTTTTGCGATGCGAATAAAATCCCCAGTTGCAAATGTGCATCAAAATAGTCCTGGTTTTGATCGATGGCTACCTGCAGGTTTTTTACTGCATTTAAAGTATCGGATTCTTCAATAAAAGCCATTGACCTGATAAAATAGGCGATGGGGTTAATATTGTCAACGGCAATTAATTTAGAAATTGTAGAATAGGTGTTTTCGTAGTCGCGCATAATCAGGTAAAGTTGGGCCTTCTTCAACAAAGCCTCTTTATTCTTATTATCCAGGGCAATAGCACGATCCAAAGCATCAAGGCATTTATCAGGGTTACCCATGGCGAGGTAGGCATCAGAAAGCGTTATAAAATGATTGGTATTTTTACTATCAATATCTATTGCTATGAGAATGTCGCGTAGGGCGCTGTCAATTTTATTTACCGAAAGATAATAATCTGCCCGCCGGATAAAAAGTAAATCATTGTCGTTATCAGTTAATATTTGCTGGTTAAGTTCGGTTAGCGGATTTGGCTGGATGCTGCTCCCAGCATCTTCTGATTCAACTTTTTTATTATCTGTATTGCACGAATACATGAAAAAAATGAAAACTACGAAAACAAGATAAATGTATCTATTCATTAAAAGTCAGGCTTTAACTATTTGAAAACAAGAAACTGTTGTTTTTATTACAAAAAAACCCGGCAAAGAAAATACTTTGTCAGGTTTATTCTCTAAAAATAAAATGTAATTTATTTAAGTTTTTCTCTCAGTTTGGCTTCTATTTCGTCAGCGAGTTCAGGGTTATCGGCCAAAAGAGCTTTTACGGCATCCCTCCCCTGCCCTAACTTTGTTTCGCCGTAACTGTACCAGGAACCACTTTTTTTAACTATTTCGTGGTCAACCCCCAAATCGATCAATTCACCCAATTTTGAGATTCCTTCACCATAAATCAAATCAAATTCAGCGCTGCGGAAAGGTGGAGCAACTTTGTTTTTCACAACCTTAACCCTTACCCTGTTTCCAGTAACACTTTCTGCATCTTTTATCTGGCCAATTCTACGAATATCCAGCCTGATAGATGCATAAAACTTCAAAGCATTACCACCTGTTGTTGTTTCAGGATTCCCAAACATCACCCCAATCTTCTCGCGGAGTTGATTAATGAAAATACAAATTGCCCCGGTTTTACTTATTGTTGAAGCTAACTTACGCAAAGCCTGCGACATCAACCGTGCCTGGAGCCCCATTTTTGAATCGCCCATTTCGCCCTCAATTTCACTTTTTGGTGTAAGGGCTGCCACTGAGTCGATTACAATAATATCGATAGCTCCCGAGCGAATTAAATTTTCTGTAATCTCAAGCGCCTGTTCGCCATTGTCTGGTTGCGAAACAAAAAGATTATGTGTATCCACACCCAACTTTTCAGCATAAAATCTGTCGAAGGCATGTTCGGCATCAATAAATGCAGCTATTCCGCCAGCTTTCTGTGCTTCGGCCACGGCATGAATGGCCAGGGTTGTTTTACCCGACGATTCAGGTCCATAAATTTCAACAACCCTTCCTTTGGGAAGCCCCCCAATTCCGAGGGCAATATCCAAACCTAAGGAGCCGGTTGATATTGATGCGATATTTTCGATGGGTGAATCGCCCAGTTTCATTATAGCTCCTTTACCATAATGCTTTTCAATGTTACCCAATGTTCTTTCGAGGGCTTGCATTTTATCTGCCTTAATCTTGGCAGCATCATCTTTTTCTTTTGCCATATAATTTGGTATTAAATTGATTAATTAATTATTCATAGCTTCCAATATCTGGTCAGCATGATCTTTGGTTTTTACTTTTGGAAATACTTTTTCAATTACTCCATTTCCATCAATAACATAAGTAGTTCGCAACAATCCTTCGTATTCCCTGCCATACATTTTTTTTACGCCCCAGGCACCAAAGGCTTTTATAACTTCCAGTTCTGCATCGGCAATTAAGGGAAAAGGAAGATTAAATTTTCCGGCAAACTTTTTTTGCTTATCCTGCCTATCAGGGCTTACGCCGATAATTTTAAAACCTTTATTCAAAAGGTCATCATAATTATCCCTCAAATTACAACTCTCTGCTGTACATCCCGGGGTATCAGCCTTTGGATAAAAATAAATAATAACTTTACTTCCTTTAAAATCATCGAGACTGATTATCTCACCATCCTGGTTAATGCTATTGAATCCCGGAGCTTTATCGCCTACTTTTAAATATGCCATCTCTGTTTTTTTTTCGTTCACAAATTTAACCAATCCTAAATCCTACGGTTTTTCATTTAAGATTTATTAACCACTATCTATACTTCCGCACTTACTTTGCTTAGTTTTTCATAATACTTGCAAAAATGTGATATTCCACATTCACCACATTTTGGTTTTCTTGCCTGGCAAACGTAACGCCCATGGAGGATTAACCAATGGTGTGCCCTGGTAATAAATTTCTCTGGAATAAATTTCACGAGTTGTTTTTCAGTTTCCAATGGCGTTTTTGAGTTGGTGGTCAAACCAATTCTTGCCGAAACCCTGAAAACGTGCGTATCCACGGCCATTGCAGGTTTATCAAAAACAACCGAAGCAATAACATTGGCGGTCTTTCTCCCTACACCGGGCAGTTTTTGCAAATCATCAATGGTGGAGGGAACAACGCCATCGAATTCCTCGATCAGGGTTTGGGCCATTCCAATCAAATGCTTTGATTTATTGTTGGGGTACGAACAACTTTTTATCAGTGCAAAAACATCTTCAATTTTCGCATCTGCCAATACCCGGGCATTTGGAAACTGTAAAAAGAAAGGTGGGGAAATTATATTTACCCGTTTGTCGGTGCATTGGGCAGACAAAATTACTGCTACCAATAATTCGTAAGGGTCAACGTAAACCAATTCGGTATTGGCATCGGGTTGATTTTTTGAGAAGTATTCTACAAAATATTTGTACCTGTCCTTTTTGGTCATTTAATATTTTTTATGCAAAAATAAAAAAGCCGCTCAAATTATGGCGGCTTTATATTTTCATTCTTTCCGGGTTGCCGGATTTAATTTAACAATAAACTAAAGTTACCTGCTTTTTGTGTTCGGTTAACAGATAAAGCCCTGGAATAACTAAGAATGTTTTTGATTGTTGATTCGCTGGGTCCAACCTTTTTTGAAGCAAAATAATGCTTAATCCTGCATATTGTTTTGTACTCTTTGTTAAGCAGTTTATTTTTTCTGATGAAACTCCGGTATTTTTCCGATTCATCATTTTCAGGTTCAGAGTAAGCGAATAAAATCAGATCGTTAATTGTGTAAGAACGGTTCATAGGCTACAGTGTTGATTGAAACTCAATTTACTGATAGCTAACGAAGCACTTTAGATGTTTATTACTTTAAGAAAAAAAAGCTTTTTTATTTGGTAAGAATTACATTCTTCTCTTTGATAATCTTTCTCAGATTTATCAATGCATAACGCATTCTGCCAAGGGCTGTATTGATGCTTACATCGGTTTGTTCGGCAATGTCCTTAAAACTCATTTCAGAATAATGCCTCATAAACAGCACTTCTTTCTGCTCTGGCGGCAGGTATTCAATCAACTTCCTTACATCATCATGAATCTGATCTGTAATCATTTGATCTTCAACCGAAGGATCGGTAAAACGAATGGTATCAAATATATCGAAATCGTCCTTATCATTTTCAATTACCGGAATACGTTTTGATTTCCTGAAATAATCAATTATCAGGTTGTGTGCAATACGCATTACCCACTGGATAAACTTACCTTCTTCCTTGTAAGCACCGGATTTAATGGTATTAATCACTTTAATAAAGGTATCCTGAAAAATATCGTCGGCAAGCTGTTTGTCTTTTACCACCATTAGAATGTATGCGAACACTCTGTTTTGATGACGATTGATCAACTTTTCGAGGCTGTACTGGTTACCTTGTAAATACTGACTTATCAAATCCTTGTCTTGGGGAATTTGAGCTTTCATACTGGTCTCCTTTCTATGTTTGTTTTACAAAGCGTAGAAGTTTATTCGATAACCTGTCTCCTATTTTTAGTGGTGAAATAAATGATTTTTAATAACTTAAATCAAAATATTGCGCAAATATATACATTAAAAAATAAACACCAAATTTTATTTTACATTTGTTGCCTTTCAAAAAGGCATAAAAATTTGTCGGGTTTTTACAAATAACATGCCGTAATTAGTAATTTATTGTAAGATGTCGGTGGGTGAAATAGATTCTCTTGATGCAAAAAAACATATCCTTATTAAAGGAGCACGTGTTCATAACCTTAAAAACATAGATGTTGCCATACAGCGCAACAAATTAATTGTAATAACCGGTTTATCAGGCTCGGGCAAATCATCGCTTGCTTTCGACACCATCTATGCTGATGGGCAGAGACGCTACGTGGAAAGCTTAAGTGCTTATGCCCGCCAGTTTCTGGGTCGGATGCAAAAACCTGAAGTGGATTACATTAAAGGTATTTCACCGGCAATAGCCATCGAGCAAAAGGTTAACTCGCGAAATCCCAGATCTACCGTGGGAACTTCTACCGAAATTTATGAATACCTTAAATTATTGTTTGCACGGATTGGTAAAACCATTTCACCAATCTCAAACAAAGAGGTAATGCGTCACAGCGTAACCGATGTTGTGAATTTTATTGAAAAACAAGCTGCCGGAACGAAACTGATTATCACGAGCAAAATGGCAATCAGGGAGAAGCAAAAGGTAAGCAATCAACTTACTGTTTTGCTCCAGCAGGGCTTTACCAGGATTTTTCATAACAATGCAATAGTTAAGATCGAAGAAGTAATAGAGCAAAAAGGAGTTTTCAAAAATGAAGACCACTTCGAGCTCATCATCGACAGGCTGTCAGTTTCGGATGATGATGAAATCAGGTCGCGAATTGCTGATTCTGTGCAAACAGCATTTTACGAGGGTGATGGAAAATGCTCGGTACAACTATTTTTAAGTGAAGAAATTAAAAAAACTGATTTCTCAAACCGCTTTGAACTGGACGGAATTAACTTTGAGGAACCAACTGAAAATCTATTTAGTTTTAATAACCCTTATGGTGCTTGCAAACGATGTGAAGGCTTTGGCAGCATCATTGGCATTGATGAAGATTTGGTAATTCCCGATAAAAGCCTCTCGGTTTACCAGGGAGTTGTCGCGCCGTGGAAGGGCGAAAAAATGGGCCAGTGGAAAGAGCTTTTTATTATGAATGCTCCCAAATTTAACTTCCCGATTCATAAACCATACAGCGAATTAAGCCAAAAGCAACAGGAACTTTTGTGGAAGGGAAACGCGCATTTCGAAGGAATAAATGAGTTTTTTAGGATGGTTGAAGAACAGACCTACAAAATCCAATACCGGGTTATGCTTTCGCGATACCGCGGAAAAACCGTTTGCCCCAACTGCCGGGGAACCCGACTTAGAAATGACACAAATTATGTAAAAGTTGGAGACCGTTCAATCAGCGATCTTGTTTTATTGCCACTTGATAAATTGGTTCTGTTTTTCAAACAACTCAGCTTATCTGATTATGATAGCCAGGTTTCCAAGCGAATACTCCTTGAAATAAACAACAGGCTCACTTTCCTGTGTGATGTAGGGCTTGGCTACCTAACTCTAAACAGGCTTTCATCAACCCTTTCGGGAGGCGAATCGCAGCGCATAAACCTTGCAACTTCGCTGGGCAGCAGCCTGGTCGGGTCGATGTACATCCTGGATGAACCAAGCATTGGACTGCATCCCCGCGACACACACCGCTTGATAAAAGTTTTGCAAAGGCTCAAAAAATTGGGGAACACCGTTATTGTTGTTGAGCACGATGAAGAAATTATTAAAAGTGCCGACCAGATTATCGACATTGGCCCCCTGGCCGGAACACATGGCGGCGAGCTGGTTTTCTCAGGATCATTGGCAGAGCTCATGGTACACGAAAAAAGTTACACGGCAAAGTACCTCAATAATAAACTTTCGATTGCCGTTCCAAAAATCCGCAGGAAATGGACTGACTTTATCGAGATAAAAGGTTGTAGGGAAAATAATTTAAAAAATATTTCAGCCAAAATTCCATTAAACATCCTTACAGTTATTACAGGAGTAAGTGGCTCAGGGAAGTCTTCATTAATAAAAAACCTGGTTTATCCCGCCATGAAAAGACAACTTGGCGGATACACCGATAAAATAGGAAAATTTGACAAAATTGACGGGGATTTAAAAAGAATTGAGAATGTTGAATTTGTAGATCAAAACCCTATTGGCCGATCATCCAGGTCAAATCCAGCAACCTATGTAAAAGCTTACGATGAAATAAGAACATTGTATGCCGACCAGAAATTATCGAAAGTAAGGGGTTATAAACCGGGCTACTTCTCGTTTAATGTCGAAGGAGGAAGATGCGAGGAATGTCAGGGTGAAGGCCTTGTTAAAATTGAAATGCAGTTTATGGCCGATATTTTCCTTACCTGCGAAGAGTGTGGGGGGAAACGATTTAAACAAGAAGTACTGGATATTACTTTTAAAGGAAAAAATATCAGCGACATTCTTGATATGACCATTGCGGAAGCGATTGATTTTTTTGCCGGTAATAACAACAAACCCTCATCGGTCGAAAAAAAGATTATAACAAAACTCCAACCATTGCAGGATGTCGGCTTAGGTTATCTAAAGCTCGGCCAGTCTTCCAGCACACTTTCAGGGGGTGAAGCTCAACGGGTTAAACTGGCATCATTCTTAACCAAGGGATCCTCTGAAAAACCAAGCATGTTTTTCTTCGATGAACCTACAACCGGCCTCCATTTTCACGACATCAGCAAACTATTGGATGCATTTAATGCGCTCATCGAAAATGGCCACACCATTGTGGTAATCGAACACAACCAGGAAATTATTAAAACCGCCGACTGGATCATCGATTTGGGTCCCGAAGGCGGAGACAGCGGCGGGTCGATTGTTTTCGAAGGGGTTCCGGAAAACCTGATCGATGTAAAAAATTCTTTCACCGGCATGTTTTTAACTGAAAAACTCAAAAACTAAAGTGGGTATTTCTTCAAATTTAAT
>Ga0208900_1001616_pt1 | contig 11587 bp, 7 predicted proteins | sample AntAceMetag02UKK_FD_184763 | JGI IMG/M metagenome (GOLD analysis project Ga0208900, IMG submission 184763) | Saline lake microbial communities from Ace Lake, Antarctica - Antarctic Ace Lake Metagenome 02UKK (SPAdes) (version 2) | ecosystem: Environmental > Aquatic > Non-marine Saline and Alkaline... | reverse complement strand
TTCGAAGGCAGAACCAATGTTTGGCCCTTTATTTACCCAGCTTGCACCTCCATCCATAGATTTATAAAGCCCTTCCTGGGCAACGGTTGAGGGGCCGTTGGACCAGGCATATAAATTTCCGTTTACGTCGATGGCTACTGCTGAATACCTCGTGGCGGGCAAGGTTTCTGCCAAAACCCAGGATGTCCCACCATCATTGGTAAAATAACATCCCCCGGAATTTTGTGCTTCAAAAGCTACCATCATTTGTTGTGGGTTTGCCGGGTTTACAGCGATGTCATTGAGCGTCATTGCTCCAATGCCGCTGTTTGAAGCTACCCAGCTTTGTCCGCCATCAGTGGATTTAAAAACAGCCATACTTAAAAAACCAGCTATAATTTCATCTTGGTTGTCGGGATTAAAAATAATACTCTGGCAGGCAAAATTATCGGCACCAGAGGTAGTGTAAGTCCAGGTGGCACCAGCATCCTGACTTTTATATACTCCGCCTCCTTCAGTTCCAACAAATACAATTTCGGGGTTATCTGTTGATACAATCACATCATTCACAGCTTTCACCGGGAATCCCGATGAAACATTTATCCAGTCCTGGCCTTCATTTATTGTTTTATAAACACCAAAATTCTGGCTCCCAAAAAGCTGGCCTCCGGCAACATACCCAACACCATCGTAAACACAAACGGCATTAATTACCCAGGCAGTGTTTAAGCCGGCAGAACGATCAACCCAGGTTGTGCCACCATCGGTACTGACAATCACAGCACCACCACCCATTCCACCAGCTGCGCAGGCAAAAATGGTATTTGTTTCGATGGGATCAACACTTATATCTCCTACCGGATAAGAAGGGTCGAGCACATCCGTATTTTGGGTAACCAAGGTTTGGCCACCATCCACACTTTTGTAGATTACCTCGCTTTTTGTATTTCCAAAAGCACAGCTCCCGCCAAAAAAGATAATTTCCGGATTGGATGGCACGTATTCAATTTCCATAATATATACAGGTTGCCCTGCTGAATTTGACGGTACCGGAAGGGTAGTCCACGATTGGCCATAATCAATGGATATGGCAAACTTATCGAGAATACTTGGCCCACCGGCTAAGATTTTTCCATCGGGAAAAGCACAAAACTCTTCAATATTATTGCCAATGGCTCCCAACGAACTTAAAATCTCCCAGCTTGTTCCCCCGTTATTGCTAATGTATGGCGTGCCTGCTGCGGCAAAAACAATGTTGGGGTTATCGGGGCAAATGGAAACATCCAATACATCGCCACCATAAGGGCCAAGGTTTTCCCACACATTCCGATTTACTGTTGTTTGATTACTGTTCTCCAGCTTGGCTATCGCCGGAAGGTTTCGGGCTATTTGCCCATAGCTATCCACATACTCATTTCCGGTGTTTTCGCGTAATTGTTGGTAGTTCGATTGTGCCAACATTGGTGATGTGATTAGCAAGCCTATTATGCAAACCATGAATAGTTTTACATTCCCCTTTTGAATTTTAAACTGTGAAAAGTGTTTGTTTTTCATCATTTCTTTAAGTTTTAGTTTTTGAAAATAGTAAAGGTTTTTTCTTTTTGATAAGAAGACAAAGGTAGGGATTTATATCCGAGGCCAAATAATCTCCCGCAGATTAGCGCTGATTTTCGCAGAAAAAAATCAGAGAAAATTTGCGTTATCTGCGGGAAACAATACTGAAAAGGCGAACACTAATCAACCAGCACAATCTTTTCCACCACGATTTGCCCGTCAACTTTTAGTTTCAAATAATAGATGCCTTTGGTTTGATTTGATAAATCGAATGTATTACTTCCTTTAGTCAAATGTATTTGTTTAATAAATTTACCGGTGTGATCAAAGAGCGAAGCTTCAGTGGCTGATTCAAGGTTTAAATTTGTGATTCCATCCGTTGGGTTTGGGAAAACAGCAAACTTATTATTAGGCGAAGGAATATCTTCTACACCAGTAAAAATTACATCATGCCTGTAAACCTGAAATCCTGCACTTCCATCGGCAATATAAATGTCGTGATCGTCGGCAGTAACATTCAATGCAAACAATCCGGATCTGTAATAATACCCGGCTACCGAGGGGTCTTCCGGGTTGGAAATGTCGATGGCCTGAACACCACCCAAAATATAGCAAGCGGCATAAACATACCCGTTGCTTACGTCAAGATTGTAAGCCACATCCATCAATGGTAAATAAGCTACAGTGTAGGGTATGGTTGGATCAGTAACATCAATTACCTCAAGTGCTCCATCTCCATCGGCCAAATATACATAGTTATATTTTACTTTTATTCTCCACGATTTCCCCGACATCTGAACATAGCGGGAAACAAAAACCGGGTTTTCAGGATCAGAGATATCGTAAATATACAGGCCTTTGGTGTCTTCTGCCTCAAAGGGTTTGTAGTCGATTATGTACAGGTAGTTTCCCTGAACGGCAATATCGCTGGCATAGCAAAACTCCTCACCGGGAATAGCGCCAGTCGTCCAGTTATGCACCTTTTTAACGAATGACGGGCTCGAAGGGTCAGTAATATTTAGAACAGTCACGCCATCCCACCATCCGGCAACATAAATATAATCTCCATGAATAATGGCTTCTTGCGTAAGCAGTAAATTGTTATAATGCCCAATTTCGAAGGGATTGGCCGGATCAGAAACATCAAGGAGTTTCAATTGGTTTCCGCTACTCATACTTTCGGGAATACAAACCGCCAAATCGTCGGTAAAGTCTATCAGCATAGCATTGCTTTCCATAAATGCTACCTGCTGGGGGTGGCTATAATTTGCCATATCAAACACCCTGATTCCATTGCTGCCCGTGTATGCATAACCATCTTTCACGGCAACATCAGTCATAAACCCGGGCATCCCACTTTCGTGAAGGTAAACAATTTGGCCTGCTGTAGATACATCAAAAATGGTGTAACCTTCACTGTTGGTGCAGGTAATGTGATTGGAGATTCCTGCAATGGCATTGAAATAGCTGTTATAAAAATCCTCCTGAACCGGATTTGCCGGATCAGCGATATTTACGGCATACACCCCGCCTTCCGTTCCGCCATACCAGTTGTTTGCTACATAAACATAAATTCCAATTACAGCCACATCATAACAAGCCCCGGGAATGGATAAACTCCCCATCAATGTTAAGTCATCGGGGTTTGTAACATCAATAATTTTCAACCCGGTCTGATCGGCAATATACCCATATCCCTCACTCACCAACATTCCCCTTGCAGAACACGCATAACTGTCGCGAAGCACGGGAGCGGTAGGATTGGCAATGTCGTACAAGCGAACAGCATTGGCGGTAAGCACATAAATAAAATTGTCTTCAGCAAAATAACTCCCGCAATTACCGGCAATAGTTGTGGTAGAAACAAATTCAGGATGGGCAGGATCGCTAATATTGTAAATGTTCATACCCGATGAAAAGGTGATTACGTAAAGGTATCCGGCATGAGCATAAATCCCCCCCCGGGGCAAGGCATCAGTTGGGGTGCGTGAAAGCCTGACGGGATTTACAATATCAGATAAATCCCATATTTCAAAACCTGAAAAATAGGCTGCGAGGTAAAGGTGTTTCGTTTCATTGTCGTAATACAAAAAATCGACGAGGGCACGGGCATAGACTTCTGAAATCGTTTGTGGAGATGCCGGATCTGTAATGTCCAGAATCACGACACCACCACCAGCAATAATAAAAATTGTATCGCCAGTTATGGTTGACACAACATCTTCGGGAGTGCCTAAGGCCCAGTTGCCCTGAAAGGACATTTTAAGGGAATCATATCCGGCCTCCCTTAAAAGTTTTTGATTTTCAATCCCAAAAACATAAGGATTGTCTTGGTTAAATTCTCCAGCGCGTGGTAGCTCTCGGTCTAACATCGAATTGCCCTGGCTAAAAACAAACAAGGCAACAAGTAAAAAATGGCTTAGTAAAAGTGCTTTTTTCATGGAATAGAAGTTTTAAATGTTAATTTATTTGGAAATCAAAGGTAATAGTTTGTAGGGATAAGTTTGGAAAAGTATCTTCCGGGGAGAAAAAAGCCTTTCAGGGAAAAAGCAGCAGCAAAAATATCGTTAACATGTTAGCATTAGTTGTTTTTTAAGAGCCTAATCACTACAATCATTTTTACTTTTGCAGGGTTTTATTAAATCATCCAAAAAAAATATCATGGCAAAAGGCAAAGCATCAAAACCACACATCGGGATTTTCGGCAGGCGCAACAACGGCAAGAGCTCGCTCATTAATGCACTGGCCGGGCAGGATGTTGCCATCATTTCCGATGTTGCCGGCACCACAACCGACCCCGTAAAAAAATCAATCGAAATTCCCGGAATCGGTGCCTCAGTTTTGGTAGATACCGCCGGCATTGACGACTCTGGCGATCTGGGAAAAAGACGCGTTGCAAAAACAAAAGCTACACTCAAAACTATTGATCTTGCTATTTTAGTCATTACATCCAACGACTTTGGGGTTTTTGAAGAAGCGCTGATTGCTGATTTCAAACGTTTCGATGTGCCCTTTTTCATCATCCACAATAAAAGGGATTTGATGCCTTTGGATGAAAGCCTAAAATTAAATCTCATCAAAAAATACAAAACTGAAGTTGTCGATTTCAGTGCCATACAACCCGACAACCTTGAGCTGGTGGTAGAACCCATGCAAAAACTTATTCCCGAATCGGCCTGGCGACCCGGGTCATTACTCGGCGATTTGCTCTCTTACGGTGATGTAGTTTTGTTGGTTACACCCATCGACACCGAAGCGCCCGAAGGCCGGATGATTTTACCACAAGTGCAAGCCATCCGCGACATCCTGGATAACGATGCAATTGCCGTGGTACTAAAAGAGCGGGAACTCGATCTTTATTTGAGTAAGATGAGCCCCAGGCCGGCACTCGTTGTTACCGACAGCCAGGTGTTCGCAAAAGTGGATGCTTCGGTACCCAAAGATATCCCGCTTACCAGTTTCAGTATTATGCTGGCACGGCACAAGGGCGATTTCGATAATTATGTAAAAGGAACGCCGCATTTGTCAAAACTCAGAGACGGCGACAAAATATTGATCCTCGAATCATGCACACATCATGTTTCGTGCGATGATATCGGGCGGGTGAAAATTCCAAGATGGCTTGATATTTTTTCTGGGAAAAAGTTGCACTATGAAGTAGTGGCTGGTTTGGACGACCTACCCGAAGATATTCATAATTACGCCATGGTGATACAATGCGGCGGGTGCATGATTACCCGCAAGCAAATTGCCAACCGCCTGAAACCCGCCATCGATGCCGGAGTTCCGGTAACAAATTACGGGATGGCCATTTCGTATGTGCATGGCATTTACGAACGGGCGGTGGCACCGTTTGTAAAGGGTGGACTTTTGAAGGAGAATTATTTGTAAGTTCTTTGAACTGTTAACCCTCGATAATATTTAAAAAAATATTTTCGTCCTTCAGTGATTAATTCACAAATTCGATGAATTTGTGAATTAATCAGGTTAAAAGCTTATCCATTTATAAAATATTAACCCTCGATGAATCCAGCTTTAAAAAGATAAAAAGCAAAATGGTAAATCCCCAAAGCGAGGATCCTCCATAGCTAAAAAAGGGTAGTGGGATGCCAATCACCGGAAACAAACCCAGGGTCATGGCAATATTTACAGCAAAATGAAAAAATATAATGGATGCAACCCCGTAGCCATAAACCCGGCTAAAGGTTGAGCGCTGCCTTTCGGCAAGATAAATCAGGCGCGAAAGTAAAACCAGGAATAAAACAACCACCAGTGAACTGCCAATAAAACCCCACTCCTCTCCCACCGTGCAGTAAATAAAATCGGTGCTTTGTTCCGGAACAAAGTTGAATTTTGTTTGTGTTCCCTTTAAAAAACCTTTGCCACTAAAACCCCCCGATCCAATAGCAATTAACGACTGGTGTACATTATAGCCGGCACCGTGTATGTCAGATTCCTTACCCAAAAGTACATTGATGCGGGTACGATGATGAGGCTCAAGAACATTCTCAAAGGCATAATCCACCGAATAAACAAAGCCTGATGTGAGTAGTAAAAAACCAAGTATAGCTGCAATATTCCTGGTTGTATGACGGATAACCAGGATCAACAATACGGCAATTAATGCAAGACCCACAATCACAATAAATTTGTTGACCAGGAGTGAAAGTAAAAATAAAAATATCGTTACCAGCGCAATAATCAATATACTTCCTGTCATTCCTTCACGATAGAAAACAAAAATAAAGGCAGTATAAACCAGGGCTGAGCCCGTGTCGTTCTGGAGAAATATTAACCCTGATGGTATGGCTATAATCAGGAATGTTTTGAGGAGGGTTTTTATTTTTTTTAAATTGATGTTTAATCCGCTCAAATATTTTGCTACGGCAAGGTTTGTGGCAAATTTTGCAAATTCGGCTGGTTGAAGTGAAAACGAACCGATTTGAAACCACGACTTCGACCCGGCAATCTCCTTACCAAACACAAGTACCCCGGCCAGCAGGCCAATCATCAGCACGTATATAATAAATGAAAATGTAGGGAAAAACTTGTAATCGGTGAACAAGGTGATAAGTGCCAGCAATACGGCTGTTCCAATCCAGAGCAGTTGTTTGCCATACCTTTGCGACATGTCGAGGATGCTGCTGTGCTCTTCATCATAAATGGCGGCATAAATACTTATCCAGCCCAATAAAACCAGGGCTGCCCATATTAGTATCGTCCACCAATCGAGGTTTATTAATATATTGTTTCTTGATCTCAATTTCCTGCCAATAAATTAGTTTCAAACATTTTCTTTTCAAACCAGGGTCTTTTAAAATCTCCGAGTAAATATTTTTCCATCATGAGTGTGGCAATAGGTGCCCCATAAACCGAACCATATCCACCATTCTCAACAATTACCGAAATGGCAATTTTTGGATTATCGGCAGGGGCAAATGCTACAAAAACACTATGGTTCTCACCATGGGGGTTTTGCACGGTTCCCGTTTTTCCACACATTTGAATGCTATCGGGTGCATACCAGCGGGCTGTACCATGTTCGCCTGAATAAACACGGCTCATCCCCTCTATTACAGGGTCAAAATATTTTGGCTCGACCATGGTGATATGTTTTTCGAATGTCGCGGGCACTTTCTCCCCATCTTTTATTACGGCCTTCAAAATATGTGGGGCGATATAAAAACCTCTGTTGGCAATTGTTGCAGTCATATTTGCCAACTGCATTGGTGTTATCAGCAATTCGCCCTGCCCAATCGAAAGCGACCTGATTGTCATTGCACGCCAAACGTTTTTTCCAAAATATTTATCGTAATATTCCGGCCTGGGCACATTGCCACCCCGCTCAACCAATAAATCAGTGTTGAAAATAATACCCAGGTTGAAACTTTCCAGGTAATCTCTCCATTTTTCAAAAGCTTCCCTTGTAGAGCCGTACTTTGGATTATCGATAATCGATCTAAAAACATTCCAATAATACGGGTTACACGACTGCTCGATGGATTCAACAAGCGCAAGTGGAGAATTATGGGTATGGCTGCACTTGATCGGAAGAGCACTCTCTCCTGCGCAAGGGTATGTGGTTTTTTCGGTGAGCACACCCTCTTGCTGGCCAATAAGTGCCCCAAGTATTTTAAATGTTGAGCCTGGCGGGTACATGGCAAGCAGCGCCCGGTTGAAAAGCGGAACAAGTGTGTCCTCAGAAAGTGCTTTGTAATTTTTGCTTCTCACCCTCCCTATCAATAAATTGGGATCGTAAGCAGGGCTGGATATCAAAGCAAGAATTTCTCCTGTTTCAGGTTGGATGGCAACAACACTGCCCCGTTTATTTTGCATAAGTTGTTCGCCATAAGCCTGCAATTCAGCATCGATGGTTAGGTAAAGATCGTTTCCCGAAACCGCAACTGTATCATAAAGCCCATCCATGTATTCACCCTTCACACGATTAAAAACATCTACCATTGAAATTTTTAGTCCCTTTTTGCCTCGCAACTCATCTTCATAAGCTTTTTCAATGCCACTTTTCCCGATATAATCGCCCTGCCGGTAATAGGAGTCTTTACTGATTTCACGGGGGCTCACTTCGCCAATATAGCCAAGGGTATGGGCTGCAATGGGTTTGGGATATTTACGCAGCGTTCTCGATTGAACATAAAAGCCGGGATATTTATAAAGCTGCTCCTCGATAAAGCCATAGTCTTCTTTTGAAATTTGTTCGATAAAAACTGATGCCTTATGCCGGGAATATTTGATTACTTTTTTCAATTCGAGCTCAAATTCTTCTTTTGAAATATCCATTAAATTGCAAAATTCAAGGGTGTCGATATTTTTGACAAGCCTTGGGATTACCATCAAATCATAAGCTGCTTCGTTGTAAACCAAAAGTTCACCATTTCTGTCGTAAACAAGTCCCCGTGCCGGATATTGCACTTCATACCTCAACACATTGTTGGTGGCCGAAAGCACATATTTCTTTTCTATCATCTGCACATACACCAACCTGGCAATAAAAATCAGACCTACAAGTATAAAAATACCAGTTATTATTATTTTGCGGCTTTCAAAGGCCTTTCCTGTTTGCATCGAAATTTATCCTTACATTTTGTGGTGCAACAAAAATATAAATAGTGGTTGATTTTTGTTGGGTGATGAAAATAATTATCAAAATAATCTGAATGCCTGACTATGGATTTTTTACAACAATTAATGGGGTTGCAATGGTATCGCTGCTATTTCCAGCCCTGTCGATCATATAGACCCTGAATTGAATGGTGTCGTAAGCTTTGTTTGAACGCGGATCGAACAAAGGTTTGATGGTGTCTTCAATTGTACCTTTTATCCATCCTTCGTATCCATCGGGTGCCAGTGGCCCAAAACGGTTATTAAAATTAATGGGGTCGAACTCCCCGGTCTCGTTGTTGAAAATTTTGCCCTGCTCCAGAATACCATCATCCATAACATAGTAAGCAACAAAAAAATTATACGATGAAGTATCATATTGTGAAATGCCCAGATCGCCATCGCCATCGGTGTAAGATAAAAGGAGAATACCAAGGGTATCATATCCGTCAGGATGAACTAATTTGGTAAAACTCATAAATTCAAGGTCAGGAACAATGGGATAAGATTCCTTTTCGCGGCATGAATTAAACAACATTCCTGCTATTACCAGTAAAATAAATATTTTTATACTCGTTTTCAAGCTAATATGTGTAATTGTGTGTTTATTAAATAATGAAAAAAACTTTTCAAAATACTGTTTTTAACATTGTTGATGATGATAGTTTCAACGATGCGGCCATCAAAATATTTCGATACCAATACGAAAACAATCCTGTTTACAGGAAGTTTACTGATGTATTGAAAATCTATCCTGAAAAAGTTACCTCAATCGAAAAAATTCCCTTTTTACCCATCGGGTTTTTTAAAAACCATCGGGTAACAGCCGGTAGTTTTGTGCCTGCCGGATATTTTCAAAGCAGTGGAACCACAGCAAGCACTACCGGCAAACATTTCTATGAAAACCTGGATGTTTATGAACAATCGTTTATCGCGGGCTTCAACCAATTTTTTGGTGATATCAAAGAATATTGTGTTCTGGCCCTGCTTCCTTCGTACATGGAGCAGCAAAACTCATCGCTGATTTACATGGTTAAAAAGCTGGTAGAATTGTCGGGGAACAACAAAAGTGGTTTTTATTTGTACAACCACGATGAACTCCAAACCACATTGGACTTGTTGGAATCCGAAGGTCAAAAAACTTTGCTTTTCGGGGTAACTTTTGCTTTACTTGATCTTATCGAAAAGTTCAGTCTTAAATTAAAAAACACCATGATTATCGAAACCGGAGGTATGAAAGGTCGTCGAAAAGAACTCGTTAGAGAAGAACTGCATCATTTGCTGTGCGAGGGTTTTGGTGTTGATAAAATCCACTCGGAGTATGGCATGACCGAACTGTTTTCGCAAGCCTGGTCGAAAGGAGATGGAATATTTGAAACTCCGCCGTGGATGAAGATAAGGATAAGAGATGTAAATGATCCGCTTTCGTATGTAAGCACAGAAAAAACCGGGGGAATAAACGTGATAGATCTGGCAAATGTTAATTCATGTTGCTTTATTGCCACTCAAGATTTGGGTCGCATCACCTCGAAAAATTCGTTTGAGGTGCTGGGCCGCTTCGACAATGCTGACATCAGGGGCTGCAATTTACTCATCGGGTAATCTCAAACTTACAATTTCTTATTAATCAACAAATAGCGCTAAAATAAATTCGATTAGTTTTACTACTTTTGCGCTCCAATTTTAAAATGGTTATGAAAGACAAAGATAAACCCCGAATACCGGGTGGCAAAAAAAAACATGGTGACTTTTCAAAGTTTTCGAAGAAAAAAGATTCGCCATCAAAATTTGCAAAAAAACCAAAGCCCTCCGGATCACTGAAAACATCCAGGCTAATCAGCGATAAGTTTAGGGAAGAAGGTGAAAAGAAATTTGACAAAAAACCAGGTGAACGCCCCTTCGATAAAACAAAGCGCCGTCGCCCAAAAAAAACCAGCGACTACGTGGTTGACGGAGGCATGATCAGGCTCAATAAATATATTGCACACTCCGGTGTTTGCTCACGCAGGGAAGCCGACAGCCTTATCGAAACCGGTGCTGTAAAAGTAAACGGTGAAGTGGTAACTGAACTCGGCACCAAAATTAAACCTACCGACAAGGTACAAATTGGCAATGATACCCTTGTGGCTGAAACCCACAGGTATGTTTTGCTGAATAAACCCAAAGGATATATTACAACTACCGACGATCCCGAAAAGCGGAATACGGTAATGTTGCTGGTCGAAAAAGCTTGCAGGGAACGCATATACCCGGTTGGCCGCCTCGACAGGAATACGACAGGCTTGTTGCTTTTCACGAATGATGGAGAACTTGCCAAAAAGCTCACCCACCCGAGTGGCAACATCAAAAAGATTTACCACGTCCACCTCGACCAGCCACTAAGTACCGGCCATCTGGAAGAAATCGCAGGTGGTATTACGCTGGAGGACGGGTTAATTAAACCCGATGCCATTGCTTTTGTTGGCGATGGAAAAGACCGTAAACAAGTGGGTATTGAACTTCATTCGGGTAAAAACAGGATTGTGCGGCGTATATTCGAATCGTTGGGTTATATCATCATCAAGCTCGACCGCGTATTTTTTGCAGGCCTTACCAAAAAGGATCTGCCCCGTGGCCGTTATCGCCATCTATCCGCAGAGGAACTGAATATTTTGAGGGTGGTGAAGTAGCGACACTTTTTACAAAGAATAAATTTACGAGGAAAATTATTCCTGCCATAGAAAGAGTTATAGCAATCCTGCAATTTTTAGGAGTTCGGCAAATGCCGGGTCTTTTTTGGCCTGTTCGCGGGTAATAAATTCCAGTTTATCTAACCGTTCTTCATGTATGACGGTTTTGTGCCGAACGGGGTCGAGGGCAGTACGCCGATCCCAGATTATAAATCCCAGCATAAAAAGCATGATGGTTATCAAAATGCCAAAACCCCAGTAAAGAG
>Ga0208900_1001614_pt1 | contig 11594 bp, 11 predicted proteins | sample AntAceMetag02UKK_FD_184763 | JGI IMG/M metagenome (GOLD analysis project Ga0208900, IMG submission 184763) | Saline lake microbial communities from Ace Lake, Antarctica - Antarctic Ace Lake Metagenome 02UKK (SPAdes) (version 2) | ecosystem: Environmental > Aquatic > Non-marine Saline and... | reverse complement strand
TTGCCATAAGGGAGTCAGAACAAATCCATCTACCGGTAAAATCAGCTAAAAAGTTGATATCACTGCGTTGAAAAATAGTAAACGGTAAATTAAAAACTTTTAACTCCCTAAGTCTTGTTGGCATTGATCATACCATCAATCATCACAGGGTGGCGGGGTAAATGCGGTTAACAATGACCAATGGTGTGGGTATGCATGCCAAATTGTCAGCATATTAAAATCAGCCCCTGTTTGAAGTCAAGGTAAATCAAGAAAGAGATAGGAATTATGCCAGATTCAATTGCCATATTAAAAAAAAAGCTTGAGCTTATTTTTGATAAATACAACAAACGAGCCCTTGTGCAGCCTGATCCATTGCAGTTTCTCTATCAATATCCAGATGTCAGGGACAGGGAAATTGTGGCGCTCATTGCCTCATCCCTGGCCTATGGCCGCGTGGCACAAATTCTAAAGGCCGTTGACAGAGTGCTGGCACCCATGGGCAAAAGCCCCAGGGATTATGTGTGCATGGGTGATGACAATGGGATGGTGCAGGAGTTTGAATCATTTAAATATCGATTTGCCACGGGGAAAAATGTGGTCGGGCTGCTTTCAGGCATCCGGGAGGTGGTGGATAAATATGGTTCACTGGAGGCCTGTTTTGCCCATGGACAGTCCGGGGAGGATACCTCTGTTTTACCGGCACTGTCGTTTTTTACCCGGCAGATTAAAAAAGAGCGGAACCTGGGGCATCTTATGGCAGATCCGGCAAAGGGAAGCGCCTGTAAAAGAAGCAGCCTGTTTTTGCGCTGGATGGTGAGAAAAGATGAGGTAGACCCTGGTGGATGGACATGTGTACCCGCATCCCGGTTGATCGTTCCCCTGGACACCCACATGCACACTGCCGGACGGATGCTGGGCTTTACAAATAGAAAACAGGCCAACATGAAAACAGCCCGGGAAGTGACCCAGGGCTTTGCCCGTGTCTGCCCGGATGATCCGGTGAAATATGATTTTTCCCTGACCCGTTTTGGTATTCATCCTGATATGGATGTCCATGATTTGAAAAACCTGCTTCAAACACGATGATCCAGTTTTCAGGGCTGATTTCTGGGAGAACTGAGTCAGACTTCTGTGTTTCATTATGGAGCCTGGTAATTTTTTTAAAAAGCCTTGCGAAAAAATATCGAGCTGTGCGGGTAGCAATTCTTTGCAGCGCATTAACAATACAAATGTAATAGAATAGGGCTGTTTGATCCTTCAAGCTGTATCTATACCTTATAAACATACATGGCAGATTAGCCTGCCACAACTAAAATTGAAACTCTTATGATTCCAGAGTTTTGAACGGAGTTTTATATAAAATAGCACTGAGGTTCCGGTCCAAATAGGCTCAGCGATGACCTACCCGCACAGCTCGAAAAGTTTAAAAAACAAATCAATTATCCTATATCTTGTGGTAGGAGAGAAGGAAAAAAATGACAGGAATAATGAATCAGGCTGTAAAAGCCATAATGGTTAAAGGATGAATAATTATTGACTATATGAATGATTCTTTACATAGGGTTAAGGAAATATGAACATGAATATTCTTTCAAAAATATTAATCACACTGTTGCCACTGGTTACTCTTATTATTCTTGTTATGGGTGGAATAAATTATTATTTTTCGACAAGAGCTCTTAATAACCTTGCTAAAATCTGGCTATCAGGCAAATTGACTGTGGCTGTAAAAATACTATCAGAACAAGAAAAGAATTTAAGGATGTATGGTTTGGAAACCATAAGTGCAAGCAAGGTTAAGGCGCAATTAGACGCTGGCAAGTCTTTCCTCGATATTGACATGGGTAATGATGGATATTTATTTGCAACTGATTCCTTGGGGGTTATTGTCATACATTCTGATGAAAATAAAATTGGTAAAAAGTTGCAAGGTGAAAATTGGTTCCGTAAAACAAAAAACGGTGAGAAGAAAAATATGTATTTTACTTATAACGAAAAGACTCTTGCCATCTCAGAATACTTCGAACCATGGGGCTTGTTCGTTTTTGCGGCAGACCCGGTAGAGGATTATTACGGGCCTGCCAATAAAATAAAACCTTCTCTTTTTATTGTGGGTAGTCTTGGGTCAATTATAGTCGCTTTGGTTCTAATTTTTTTAGTTCGGCGAGTAATGCTTCCTTTAAAATCTTTGACAGAAGGGGCAAAACAAATTGGGAAGGGCAATCTTCAAACCCGGATTTCAATCCAATCTAATGATGAATTTGATCATCTGGCTCAAGAGTTCAATAATATGACCCAAAATCTTCAAAACATTACAGTTTCACGTGATGTTCTTGAAAAAGAAATCAAAGAAAAAAACCAGATAGAGAAAGAAAAAATAATAATAATTAAGGACCTTACATCAGCTCTCGATGAGATTAAAACATTAAAAGGTATTGTTCCGATCTGTGCAGGTTGTAAGAAAATTAGAGATGATAAAGGTTATTGGAATTTACTGGAAAGCTATATTGAAAAGCATTCGAATGCTTCCTTTAGCCACAGCATGTGTCCTGAATGTTCAGATGCGTTTTATGGCAAAGAAGATTGGTACATAGAAATGAAAAAAGAAAAAGAATAATATTTTGCTTCCTGCCATTAAATCATATGAACCGAAACGAATACCATAAAATCGGGTAAGCAGTGGGGGTTCTATTTGCGATGAATGGGTTTGTGTCAGGCACAAATGTATGTCGCTAAATTAAATAATTGGGCTACGGGTCTAAAAATGAAATTTGAATGAAACTCAATTTTTAAAAGAAGTTTTTGATTCCAACTATTTCGGCAACCATTGGCATGTAATCAGATGATTCCGTTCTTGATTTGAGACACAACATGATCCAAAATTAAAAATGAGGAAGAAGTGGCATGACCTATGAAGGATACCCACTGCCCCCTTTAATTGAAGGGGTGCTGGTTAAACGATATAAACGATTTTTGGCGGATGTGATGTTAAATGATGGGACCATGGTAACAGCCCATTGTCCCAATGCGGGTTCCATGCGGGGGTGCTGTGAACCCGGGCGGCCGGTCTATCTCTCCCAGAGTGACAATCCCAAAAGAAAACTCAAATATACCTGGGAACTCATGGAGATGCCCGAAACCCTCATTGGTATCAACACCCTGATACCCAATAAACTGGTCATGGCCTCCATTGCCCATGGTTTGGTGCCGGAATTGTCGGGGTATTCTCAGTTTAAGCCTGAGATTAAAACCAGCGAGCACACCCGGTTGGATATTCTGCTGACCCGGGATAACGGAGAGCAATGCTTTGTAGAAGTAAAAAACTCTACCTTGGTGGAGGATGGCATGGCCCGGTTTCCCGATGCCCTTGAATTGAAGCTCACCGCCCCGGGGTCTGACCCCGATAACCCATTGTATTTTAAAAATATGCCAGCTTAAATGCCACCTAAAAACGGCTTAGAAGTGTCTTTTTACCCCCAAAAAGCCACCTTTAAGAAATCCGCGACTGCGCAATGCATATGACCCACTTTATCAAACAATATTTTTGCCCCCAAAGAGCCTGTTTGAAAATTATCAGGTTCTAATAATGATTTCAACAGGCTATGAAAATTGATCGTAAGTTTTCAATAAGTCCGGGCATTCAGCAAATCCTTTTGAATCCCTTCGGCGTTTAAAGGCTTAACCAGGTTTTATAACCCCGGGTTATTGAGAACTTATAATTGATCTGTCAACAATTTAACAAAATGTTCACTTAAAAAAATTATTGATTCAATATCCAGGTGCTCTATAATCGTTTCATCAAACAGTAATTTAGTCTCTGATTCGAAGCCCTGCTCCGTGTCCCAAAATAATAAGAATAAAGGTACCTTGGGAAATGCTCTGAACTCAAATGCCAGGTCAGCTGATTCAAAATCTGATTTTACATTCTTACCGCCGATTTTTTCACACGCCTTTTCAAGCAGGGACATCTTCTCTGTAAAGGCTTCTTTCAGAGGTTTTTCCACATAATTTTCCATGGAGATAACCTTGGATACGGTATTGGGAAATTCCTTAAAACTCTTCATCTGCCCTGTGGGTTTCCGAACACCACCCCGGGTGATGTGAATATAAACAAAGGTCTGGTCATTCTTCGCAAGGCATTGCCCCTTGTCGTCCATGACTGCATTTTGAGTTAAATAAAGGGTTTGATTAAAAAACGGCAACACAATTGTTTGTTGCCCCTCTTTGGATTGAAGCTCTGCACCAATGCGAACGGCAATATCTTCAAGTGCCATGGAGGATGCTCGTTTTTTTGCCCACTCAAGGGCTTCGGCAGCCATGTCTTTTTGCAGCCACTTGCCTTCCTTGTACTGCTGCATCAGTTCCTTTTCAGCATTTTGCAAGATATCCTGGGCGATATGGGGACAATTTTTTAACGGATGTTTTTGTGATACCACCATACCGGCAAACGCCAGGCAGGTTAGGAATCCACAATCTTTGCAATTTGTTTTGGGCAATATTTTTGAATACAGATCAACAACAGAAAGGGCCATGGGATAAATTTCCTTATTTATAGGGATTTTTTCCCAAAAGACTGTAAAGTACTTTTGGGGCTAGATGTAAGGATGCCAACATCTACCACTATTTACTTGTTAGAGGAATTGAACTTTCGTTAATGACTATATCAGTCTGTGGACAGACAGCATTTAATAACTCATTTAATTTTTGAACGCTTGGGACAGAATACCCTTGTTCGTACCGAGCGTATGTATTGCGTGATTTCAAGCCTAATCGAGTAGCAACCTGAGCAAGAGAAAGCCCACTTAATTCACGTTTGCGCTGCAAGAGTAAACTTACCATGGGCTTTGGGTCTGAAGCACCAACTTCAAAAATTTCCCTTTTCCCTTTAAATACTTCAATTTTGAATCCATCTTTATTAACCATAGATTCAAGCATATCAGCAACCATTTCGTAGGTTTCTTTTTTTGTTCGTCCCTGAGTCATTAAATCGAGTATCGGAATTTCTGCGAGCCAAAATTTGCCATCTTTAAAAATTTTGCCTGTAAATCTCATGATTGACCTTGCCCTGGCGATCTCCTGTTCAGAAGGGGTAAATACCTGGTTTACCGTATCGATCTGGGCAGGATGAATGACCCACTTGCCATCACACCCGATGGCCCTGGACATGGCAGTGGACCGCCGGAGACCTTCCATATCTTTGAAGTCACCATAGGTGGCATCAATGGCCAGAAGGTTATTGGCCTTTGCCGCAGCAACCATTTTGCTGATGGGATAGTGCCACCGGTGACCGGGATAGACTTCCTCGTCACTTTCTCCGTGTCCTGAAACAGACGTCAGGCCGACCCCGATTGAAGCTGAATAATCGGCAATGCCAAAAACAAGACTATGAAGTCGCCGGCTTGCACCGGCTATGGCTGATACGGCTTCGAGCCCCTGGGCAGTTTCTATAGAGGCCTGGATACGGATATCCCGGGCCATGTTTTTTTCCATCTGGATACCGTCCAGCAAACAGGAAAAGAAGTGGATCTCTTTCAGGCTGTTGACTTTTGGAATCACAAGAATGTCTATGATCGGTCCGGCTGCTTCAACCACATGGATCACATCCTTGTAGGCAAACCGGGTATCTGATGCGTTTACCCGGACTGCCACCGTCTTTCTCCCCCAGTCGATATCAGCAAGGGATTTGATGACCGTAGCACGGGCGTTGGCTTTTTGATCCGGCGGGACGCTGTCTTCGAGATCGAGCATCACGACATCTGCATGGCTCTTGGCAGCCTTGACATGCATTGCCTGGATATGTCCTGGAACGGAAATCATTGATCTGACCGGTTTCATTTTTTCTCCTTGATACTCACAAATTAAGAATTTCTGACCGCTATTCCACTGAGACGAACGGCATAAAGCATTTTGCCATCGAATTCCTCAAACAGGTTCATTGCGTTGTAAAGCCCAAACACCTCAGAAATTTTGGCCTTCTCCGGACAGGGCTGTTATACTGCTGCATCAGGAACGCGGACCGGGAAACCTGTCAGCGATAAGGATATTTAACAACCTAATTTCGGTTCATCCGGTTCAGGATAGTATTCACCCGTTGCCAGGTATTCAGCAAATAAGCAGACTCAGGTTGTTTCGGCCATGGCCGAGGATCCCACTCTGCTTTCTTCACCAGTTCAACCGTTTTTTCAACATCCCCTTTTTCCTGAACAAGAAATTGTTCCGTCATGGTCAGATAATCCATCGCCGCGTAAAAGGAGTTTTCGATATGCGCCACAGCATCCTCATCTGTAAACACCGAATAATGACCCAAGCATAAAATTTCAGCACCCAGTTTTTTCAACACCTTCAAAGAGTCAATATACGCATCAAAATCAACGAGAAACTCAGGCTGAAGATACCCCTTGACCTCATACGTGGCAACTGCTTCCGAGGCAATCAGGATCTTTTTTTCAGGAATCCAGTAACTCATAAAATCCCATGTGTGCCCGGGCGTATTCAGAACCACCACACTCAACCCAGGCCCAAGATCAATCGTCTGGTTCGGGTGAAGCAGGATGTCCAATTTAAAGGACTCAAACCCCTTCTCGTTAACAGGTTCCAAACCTGAGTCCTTAATAAGCTTTACACCTTCAACGTTTAAATCCCGCATCAGTTGAACTGCCTTGGGTTTTTGTAAAACTTCAGAACACCGCACAGCCCCCCCGATTTTAAGATCGGGCCAGACATCCTTGAAATGGCTCGCCGATCCCACATGATCAAAGTGCGAATGGGTTAAAAACAGATATTCAGGCACGCGTTCCCCCAAAATCTCTTTAATCCCGGCTTCATATACGAACGCCCCGGCAGTCAACCCGGCATCAAACAACACGGGTACAGGGCCGTCTAAAAGATAAACTGGTACGCCTGCAGACCCGACCACATATAATCCATTACCTATTTTTCCAGTTTCTTGAATAATCATTGGCGTATTACATCCCATTTCAAAACATGAGTCAACAGCACATGATAATTTTTTGCGTATGCACTTTATCTTTTGGTAAAACCATCATGGCAGGCCTTCTCATCCGGGAACTTTTGATGCGGGCCGATGCCAAACGAATCCTCATCGTGGCCCCGGGTTCCTTTACAGAACAATGGCAGGATGAACTCATTGACAAATTTGGCAGTGCTGAATTTGAGGAGTGAGGGACTGCCCGTTTGAAGCAATCTAAGATGACAAATCAGGAATATTAGCATGGGGAAAGAAATTCTGATAAAAGATGAAGAACCCAGCAAATATGCAAGCGTATTGTTTATATTAAAAATTCGTTTCAAACTGAGCCTGAGTTTGGTATTGCTGGGGTTAATTATGATTTGGGGAAATTGCTGTTAAAGTCCATGCCACCGGAGCAAAGTTTATGAAACTCACTCGCATCACCATAGAAAATTTTAGATGTTTCGAACATCTGACCCTGGACATTCATCCGGAATTAACAGTTCTCGTTGCCCCCAATGGGGCGGGCAAAACTACGCTTCTGGATGCCGCCAGAATTGCGATGTGGCCCTTTGTTAAGGCCTTTGATCTTGGCAGCCAAGTCGGTAAATCAGCCACCATCCAGATTGAAGATGTCCGGCGGATAAAACCACCGGACGGCGGCATGGAGGCTATAATTCCGTCAAGGGTAATCAGCACAGGCCGCAGACAGAAGAATCTCCCAGAGCAAACCTGGACCCAGACTCGTGAGAGGCTGAAGCCCAGAACCAACACATTGTACGATGCAGATGCCAAGGAGCTGACCCGATGGGGTGAACAGCTCCAAAAGGAATCACGAAATATAGAACAATCTCCACCTGTGAACCTGCCTTTGGTTGCCTATCTGGGAACAGGCCGTCTATGGTATCAGGGACGGCACACTTCCATCGTCAAACACAAAAACCTGGATCAAAATGTCTATTCCCGGACATGGGGATACCGTGACTGCATGACCGCCTTGTCAAATTACAAACAATTTGAAGACTGGTTCGGGTGGATTTTCTTCAGTTACAGAGAACAGCAGCTGATTCACATGGAAAAGGATATCCCCATGGGGAAAATGGGGTTGCGGTTTCTGGAGAGTATTCATGTGATACAAAAAGCGGTTAATGAGATCATTGAAAAAGAAACGGGCTGGAAAAATATTGCTTACAGTGCAAGTCTTCAGAACCAGATTATTCTAAGTCACCCCGATCACGGAGATATGCCGTTGAGCATGCTCAGTGACGGGCAGCGAAACAGTGTGATCACTGCTGCGGACATTGCCTTTCGGTGCGTCAAACTTAATCCTCATTTTGGTGCCGACGCTGCCCTGAATACAGAAGGTATTGTCATGATTGACGAGGTGGATATGTTTTTGCACCCGGCGTGGCAGCAGACCATTCTCGTTTCCCTGCAGCGGGCATTCCCCAAAATTCAGTTTATTGTGACAACCCACAGCCCCCAGGTATTGTCCACTGTAAAAAGTGAATGTATCCGGATTTTAAGAGATGGGAGTGTCTATAAAGCTCCCCAGGGAACCAAAGGCGCAGAATCTTCAAGAATTCTCAAGCAGGCCCAGGGGGTGGATGCCCGGCCACCTGCGGATGAAAACACCCGTTTATTAAAAGGTTATCTGGAGCTTGTCTATCAAGATCAATGGAATGACCCGGAAGCAGTGAAAAAACGACAACTGCTTAATGAAATCTTTGGGAGTCAGGAGCCTGCATTGACTGAAGCGGATCTGTATATTGAAAATCGACAATGGGAGCTTGATATTGAAACGCATCAATAAGGCACCCGGCCCAAATGCACTGACCCGTTTTGCCCAGGAAAATCCAGATGGTAAGTGGGATTCTGATTTTAAAAATCATCGGGGTGGTGATGATTATCAGGCTATACGAAGTCAAATATTGGACGATCAAGGCGGGCTGTGCGCTTACTGCGAAATTGAGATCATGGACCTGGCCCCACATAAACAGCGTGTGGAGCATTTTCACGTTAAATCTGATACGAGCGATCCGGACAACAATTGGGCATTGGATTGGGATAATGTCATGGGTGTCTGCATCGGAGGAGATGACTCAGACAAAGATCTGCACCCCCTGCCAGAAAATTTAAGTTGTGATTCGCACAAAAATCACCTCTTCAACAAGGGAAAAATAACAGAAGCCTGTGAAGGGAATTTATTGAACCCTTTGCAAATTTTTGCCTCTCCATGTTTGTTTGATTTAGACAAAGCCACTTGCGAACTCAAGCCCAATGCTCAAGTATGTAAATATTATAAAATCAAATCAAATGAGATGGAGAACACCCAGGTATTGGTTCAGAATACAATTGATGTTCTTAATTTAAACTGTGATCGATTGGTCCAGGATCGACGAAAATTATTGCACTTCTACAATCGTCAGATAGCCAAAGCCAGAAAAGAAAATGATAGAAACTGTTTTTCCAAAATTGCAAATAGATGGTTTCAACATAAATGGCCATCTTTTTTTACAACTCGAAGACTTTTATTGGGAAAACATGCTGAAACCTGCCTTGAACGGATAAATTACAACGGATAACCCATATCAAACCTCAAAATCTCAAAGAAACTTATTGAAGTTGCCAGATATGACTGTTTTGTGGAAGAAAACAAAGCAAGAGATCTATATGAAGCAATAACAGAAGAAAAATCAGGGATATTAACATGGCTAAAGAAATTTAGAGAAAAGATGAAGAACCCAGCAAATATGCAAGCGTATTGTTTATGAAATAAAGCGGCTGACTCTGGGCATTACGTGGTAATTGTATGTCTGGTTTACTTGATGATCAATAATTCAAAATCACAGAAATGAATCCCTATGCCTATTCAAAAAAAATTGAAAATGAACCATAGAGAAGTGACGGTCTCCATAGATTCTCAAAAGTGTACAGGGTGCGGCAGTTGTGTCACTGTCTGCTCCTCCGGTACCATCTCCTTAATAAATGGTATTGCCCAAGTCACCGGAGAGTCATCTCTCAATTGTGGCCATTGCATGGCCATCTGTCCGGAATCCGCCATCACAGTGGGTGCCATTGAACCCCAATCCATATGTTTTGACACGTTTGAACTGGATCACAAATACCTGGCTCCTGGTGTGTCGGGTATCCAGGAACTGGCACGCATCATAGCCTCCAGGAGATCCTGCAGAAAATATCTCTCTAAGCCTGTGGAAGTTTCCTTATTAAAAGACCTGATAAAGCTTGGAAAACTGGCACCCTCGGGAAGTAACTGCCAGAATTGGACATTTACGGTGCTCTCCTCCCGCCAGGAGGTGGTGCAGTGTGCAAAGATGGTGGGTGAAATATATGAAAAAATAAATATAATGGCTGAAAAACGGTTTTTGAGAACCCTCTTGAAGCTTGTGGGAAAGCCGGAACTGGACAATTATTATGTGAATTATTATCCCAAAGTTAAGAATGCCATTAATGAAATGAAAATCAATGGAAGGGACCTTCTGTTCCACGGTGCCACTGCGGCCATTATTGTTGGGTCACAGGGGGAATCCTCCTCTCCAAAGGAAGATGCGCTGTTGGCCACCCAGAACATTTTACTTGCAGCACATGCCATGGGGTTGGGCACCTGTCTCATCGGGTTTGCAGTAAAAGCGTTTGAACGGGATGAAACAGTACAGGTCAGATTGGGTATTCCTGAAAAAGAGAAGCTTCATGCTGTTATTGCATTAGGCTATCCCAATGAGAAATATCGCACTATTACAGGAAGAAAAAAGTCAGAAACAAGGTATCGGTAATTCCAGATAGTATTCACCCGCTGCACAGGTGCTCAGCCATGTTGAAAAATCATACCTTGAAATGGTCCTCGAACAAACCCGGGGGAAAATAGGCGAGACCGCAAAGATTGCCGGAATCCACCCAAGGGGATTATATGGAAAGATGAAAAAAGAAATCAGAGCTTCCATCTCTTTTGTGGATTTTTTGAAATTTGTAACCAAATGGGTTGTAGGTGTTCCTAAAAGCATAAGCATATAACTTATTGATTTTTCCACGGCACAGGGGTAATGTAACTTCTGGAATCAATAACAAGTGAAATTCACAAAATCCATATCATTATTACATGAGGTTTGTTGTGGACAAAGAAGACAAAAAAAAGCTTAGTGAAATAGATATCTGCGATTTATTCATCACCCCATCAATCAAAGAGGCTGGTTGGGATCAAATGAGCCAAATCCGGAGAGAAGTGACGCTCACGCCCGGCCCCATAATTGTTCGGGGAAACATCTCCTCCCGTAATAAAAGAAAAAAGAAATTTGCCGACTATGTTCTTTCCCAAAAACCAGGGGTTCCCGTTGCGGTGGTAGAGGCAAAGGACAATACCCACACCGTAAGCTATGGTATGCAACAGGCTTTAGGCTACGCTCAGATATTAGAAGTGCCAAGCGTATACAGCTCCAATGGAGATGCCTTTGCCTCCCAGAATAAAGTCCCCACCGCTGGAGAGGACATCGAGACCCAATTTCCACTTGATAAATTCCCAGCCCCCCAAACACTTTGGCAACGATACAAGGCCTTTCACGGCATTGAAGACAAATCCGAGGCATTGGTTTTACAACCTTATCATTCTGACAGTTCGGGCAAGGAA
>Ga0208900_1001613_pt1 | contig 11601 bp, 10 predicted proteins | sample AntAceMetag02UKK_FD_184763 | JGI IMG/M metagenome (GOLD analysis project Ga0208900, IMG submission 184763) | Saline lake microbial communities from Ace Lake, Antarctica - Antarctic Ace Lake Metagenome 02UKK (SPAdes) (version 2) | ecosystem: Environmental > Aquatic > Non-marine Saline and... | reverse complement strand
ATCTCATAGCTACTTGTAAACGGGCGGTCCCCGGTACCTGAAAATTCAATTGACCTGGTGCAACTTCGGCAGAGGGGATAATATCGGATGGTGTCTTCGCCGTAATCGATCAAATCATCTAAATTGGATTTCATTTTTATGAATCGGTATTCAGTCATGTTGCCGCATTCAAACACAGATTTCTGAACCCTGACCCCGTATCCTTTCAGTGTTTTGACAACCCTGTACCGAGTTTTATCGTCTACTATATCAAAGCATACCAGGAAAAACATTTATCCATCCTTTTTGGTTACTGCCCATAAATTCTGAACCGATGGAATCTGAAAATATGTTCCATTACTATACTGCCATCGGGCCGGATTTTCTCACATGCCTGTCTGTTCGTGGTCGCATAAATCGGTATGAGTCCCAAGGTTAGCGTATGGGTCACCATCAGGTAGGTCGCCCCGAAATCCCCTTGGATTAGTGCCAGGTCACCTGCTTGGCCGTTGTCATTCAGCCAGTGTTTTATCGGTGAAAGGTCGTTTCCGATGCCTGAAGGTTTTGGTGGAATCTGCGACCAAATTTTCCTGAGAGGTTCCGGCATTGCTACAATGTCGGTCACTCCCCATTTTTTTCGAGCGCTGGTTTTCTGTTCAGGGGATAATTGATGGCTGAATAGGAGAAACATGTTTATTTTCTTTTGCATCTTCTAATTATGTTCCTTTGTTTGAATATATCTCCTTCATTGATGAAGGGTTTTAAAGGCAATTTTTCCAAGGCCAAAGGCTGTATTCTTGCCGGCATGTACAATTTCTGCCATTCGGAGAAGAGGAATAAAGGGGGCAATTTTTCCCTGATAAACGATATGACCGGTCAGGCCGCCCATAAACATTTTTTTCTCCTGCCGGGAAGAGTAACGCTGCCAGTCAAACCAGGAAAGTTGTTTCTCCAGAATGGTAATTTTTTTTGCCTTGTCAGTAAGCGTACTGTAATTCAGGTCTGGTTCTCCATTGCCCCAGGTGTTTAACAAAGCGGTGTTCCGGCGGATGAAGGAGCGAATTAAATCCGGAAATGGGAGTGCAGGCGGGCCTTGTGTTTTGACGTTTATTCTCAGAGGTGTGATGATTTTGATTTCCACCCTGTCTAATGAGAGAGTTTCTGCCGGAAGAAGATCCACATCAATCAGGTTGTCCGGAAGCGTCATCTGGCCCTGTTTTTTTGGGTAGATGGTATCGTGGCGATGGGTAACTTTTTCGAGGGAGAAGCGGGCTTTTTGTCCGTTGATGTGTTTGCCGATTCCGATTTTCCCCATCTGCTTAAAGGCATAAATAAAGTATGGCAAATTCCGGTTGATCTCCCCAAAAAGCAAAAGATCGCAGGACAGGGTATCCCCTCTCCGAAAGTTTGTTTTTGTGTTCAGAGGCGGCACTATAACCATTGGATGAGGCACTGATGATACTCTGGCTCTTTTATGCCGTGGCAGTGCATATCCGGTTTCAAAAACCAAGGCATAGAGGCAGGCACTTTTTAAAATACAGTTGTTGCACTCCTGATGCTTTATGGCGCACACAGTTTGCTTCAGGGCATGGCCCAAAACTCCTCGAAAGGTTGATCCTTTGTAAGCCGGTAATGCAGCAGCCTCCTCCAGCTTGATATGAAATGTGTAGGTTCCTGTCTTCATATGACCTTTTTTCAAAAAAATTAGAATGAAACATTTTAAACGAAAAGCATAACTGCTAATAGCTTACTTCGTTTAAAAAGTAAAGAATTGCTGTGGCTTTCAGTCGCCGTAGGCACGCCAGTTATTAGTTCTGTTTTTTTCTATGGGCATTGGATTATTTAAAAACAAAAAATAGAGCGTGCCAATTTATCAAAGAATAACCAGTGCAGAATGTTTTTATCCTCTTCAATCGAGGCGGTCTTTCTGACCAAGAGCAAAGAAGGCAAAGAGACGTTAGCAAAGATTTGTCTTAATCCTCTCTAATCGAGGCGGTCTTTCTGACAAATGGTCGAGATTGCCGGGCTGTTAGAATAAATAAAGTCTTAATCCTCTCTAATCGAGGCGGTCTTTCTGACTTAAGATGGTAGCGGCAATGGTTGTTTTTTTGGTGGGTCTTAATCCTCTCTAATCGAGGCGGTCTTTCTGACAAGATTATGCCAAGCACCACATCTGTTCCCATCATTGTCTTAATCCTCTCTAATCGAGGCGGTCTTTCTGACTGACCTACTACAAACAAACCCAACTCGAGTTCGATTTAGTCTTAATCCTCTCTAATCGAGGCGGTCTTTCTGACCTTAACCATTACAAAAGAGTTCGAGACGCAGATCTGTCTTAATCCTCTCTAATCGAGGCGGTCTTTCTGACTTTGACGAGTTAACTATGATAGAGAAGTGCATAATGGTCTTAATCCTCTCTAATCGAGGCGGTCTTTCTGACTCAAATCAGACCCGCAAGGATTCGAAGTGAAGGGGGTGTCTTAATCCTCTCTAATCGAGGCGGTCTTTCTGACAGAAACATGGTCTTAAAGTCCATCTGCTTTCAATGTCTTAATCCTCTCTAATCGAGGCGGTCTTTCTGACACAAAAATACTGGAATGTCAGTCCTGACTGAGTTAAGTCTTAATCCTCTCTAATCGAGGCGGTCTTTCTGACCTTGTCGAGGTGATGCTCCTTGCTGCCGCAGTATTGTCTTAATCCTCTCTAATCGAGGCGGTCTTTCTGACTCAAATAGACAATACTGTTATACCCCACAGAACGACAGTCTTAATCCTCTCTAATCGAGGCGGTCTTTCTGACGAGGCAGTAACAGAGTTCAACCGGATTCTGGCGCAGGTCTTAATCCTCTCTAATCGAGGCGGTCTTTCTGACAAAATTCGGAACAATAATTTCTTGGGGAGAAGAAATGGTCTTAATCCTCTCTAATCGAGGCGGTCTTTCTGACGCAAGTAGTGTAGAATTATCTGGTCTCTGTATGAGGTCTTAATCCTCTCTAATCGAGGCGGTCTTTCTGACTCTTGGTGTCTGGAAGCCCCATGGGGCAAGGGTTTCAAAGGCCATTTTTACGGACCTACCCGTTTTTTGGGGTCCGGTAAAAGTTTTCCCATTTTTAAGAGGGTGTTATTTCTCTTAACCAGCTGAAAATACTGAATTTTTTCAAATTACAGACCTCCGGGTGAGCTTTTTGTCCATAACAGCCTTAAATTACTGCCAATCAGTACCATCTGGTTTCTTTTATAGTCCGAGGCCATTTAGGTCCGTAATTTTTGGATAGATTATCAAAGAACCAATGCGCTTTTGCTGATCTTCTCGGCCAAAATTGTGAAGCAGAAAAATAAATATCATTAGCAGAACATCTATTGCGAATATCCGTGGTTTTGTCAACATCTGATTCTCTGCTGATTATTTTCAACCAGGTGAAATCCGGTCATGGGCCGGTATATATTATGCTGAAAGAGATCCAAAATCAGCCTCTTTTGGCAGCAATAAAGGGTTCATATCCTTGTTTTGCGGACTGGACAATTCTATTAGCACTTGCTGCTTCAAGCAATTGTCCGCCGTTTTTCCCAATCTCCAAGGCAAGACAGCCAATGATATAGGTCTGCATCCCGGCTGTGGCAGAGCCAAGACCGCCCAAGGCTAATGCTGCCCAGATATTTCCGGTTCCCCAAGACAAAAATTTTGCCCCTTCAATAAATAAGGCCCGCCCAATGGCGTTAAGGGTCATTGCGACTCCCATTGAGGAGACCACAGTTTTGACTGAAATTTTTTCGCCCATGAGGGAGGCGATGTGGGAAATCATTGCGGCATTTTCAGCTGCAATGGCAGCGGATGCAGCAGGCACAGGCAGTGCGCCAGTCACAGAGGCTGCCAGGGTATATTCTGCTACAATTTTTTGAGCTTTTGTGATGTCTTTTTCCTGAACCATGGGGATCTCCTTTCCGCTAATGGATTGCCCGCTTTTCGGGCGTTACCCCTAATTACGGATGCAATGGTTGGAATTTAAAAAAAATATTAAAAACTAACGGTAGGTGAAAGGAAAATAGACTTCCGGGTTCTTCCGGACAAGGCTGCAGGCTTTAGCAAGGCTATTATTGAGCAGGAAATTAAAATGGTATACATTTAATTGAGTTGCGGCCCGGCGGATTTTTGATTCCCAGCCTGCCAGCCGTGTCGCGCCGGGCAGGGTATCATCGGGCATATTTGATAATGGGAGAAGTGCCATTACAACAATCGTAGGACCTGACTTTGGAGAAAAGCAGAGGGCAATGCTCTGGTTCATGAGGGTAATTGCTTTGGCCTTCTCTCCCAGGCTGAAGGCAGTTTGCCCAAGGTTATAGGCAATCAACTGCCCTGGATGAGGGGCATCTGGATTTTGCACAAATTGTCCGGTCAGGAGTCGATACATCTTTTTTCGATCAGGAAGGCCTCTATCCTGGGCAATATACCGGGCCAAAAGAGCAATTTCCCAATGTGTCAACAGCCTGTCCCGTTGGGCAAGAAAGTTGTACAGAGGCTCGTGGTCTGGAATCCCAAAATATAGTTTCAGGCTCTGGGCGGCATCTCGTGTACGACCGGCATCCATAAATGCATAGGTCAGGTAGTTGTATTGCCGGCGCCATTCGTCCCGGTACTCCGGAACCCGGTCCTGGCCTAATGCCCGGCAGGCTTTTTTATGATACGTATTTGCCTGGCGTAAGCGTCCTGGGCCGCAGAACCCATTGTGCTGCATCAGAGTGCCGTATAACCGACCCAATACCATATCCGTTTTACAGCCGAATTTACTTTTACAATGGTACAGTGTTTCCAGAAGGCCAAGCAGTTCCTCCATTTTTGCCGGTAACTTATGGGAAAAGCTGTACCGATTATGCCGGGCTACAAGACTATTATTAAAAAATTCGGTTACCGGCTGGATATCTGTTTTCATCATAGTGTTGATAAGGCGGCCGCCTCGTTTTTCCCATGCCACGCTGTCTTGTATCCGGCCTAAATGGTTGGCCAGAGAAAGCGCTGTTGTGCACCATCTAAAAACAGACAGAGGAACTTTTTCGGAGAGCCGGGAAAGGCTATCCTGCTTAACTATATGTTCAATTGCAGCGGCGTGCGCAAGGTCAAATGTCAATACTTTTTTTTCAAAAGTTTTTGATAAAATGGTAAATAGATCTGGCCTTTTCAGAAGTTTTTCCATGATGGGGGTCATGGTTTTGTTGTCTTCCATCCACTCAATCCATTTTGGGGGTAAAATGCCGATGTTTTCAGCCAGGATTTTCGGGTCTTGAAAACAAGCAGAAAGCAGGGGCAGTTTTTTTTTGCGGTCAGGGGAATAAAGGGAAAATAGCATATAGGCCTGGTCAAGGCTTGAAACAGGAAGGCAGACCAGTTTTTTTGACTCTGTCAGTTTTGTGTTGGCTCGTGGAAAAAGAAGGGCCTGGTACCGGGGGAGTATGCCTGATATTTTTTGTTCCAGATGGCCGACGGCCTGGACTGTGCCGTCGGCTGAGACAGCGCCGGTTGCAGCCAAACCGGCAGGAACTTCTTTATGGTCCAGCAGGGCGGCAAAGCCTAAAGCCAGTGGCAATCCCAGTGATTTTCCCTGGAAACGGACTGATCGGCTGATTTGGGACAGGGATACCGGTGTCGTAAGGGGAAAACAGAACAGATCAGCTGTTTGAGGCATTCCTGGTCGTGTCAAGGATGCGCTGGCAGCGTTTCTGACAGCGGCCAGCGCATCCGGATCGAACAACGGGACTGACCATGATGGGATAAGATCAGAGTCAGCAGGGCGGTTCTGCATGCCCAGAATAAAATAGCGAATATGGACCAGTTCACCATCTGTCAGAATCACGGGAACACTGCACCAGGTTCCTGGAGATAGTTCCGGATGGAATCCCAAGTAGGTTTGAAAATCAAACTGATCCAGAAAAAATTGATGGGTATCCGGGTGAATACGGTCCTGGTGTTTTAAATATCCGGCAATCAGAAAAAGATGGAACAAAGACACAAGATCCGGGCAGTGGTGAATATTTTTTGCAATGATTTCGTAATGCTCCTGAAATAATCCCGGAGCTTCCTGACTGAAGAGATCTGCCGGGGGATTTTTTAACAGGATCATTTTAAAATGATTGGGATTGGATCTGCAGAGTCCGGAAATGTCAGCCAGGTAATATAGAAAAGGATATTCCATGGACGGCTCCTATTCGGCTGACTTGTTTATGGCAAAGAGGTGAAATGCCGATGAATCGGTTTTTTCGGTTGGAAATATGGCCATGAAAACGCCGCTGTCTCTGTTGAGTTCAAGTTTGCCTTTTTGTAATTTTTTTTGTTGGGTATCACAAAGATAGCAGTATAATTCCATCGTCCTTAGGTTAAAGTCGTTTTTTTGGAGTTTTCCTGATACCGTATAGGAGCCCGGTTTTCGGCTTTCATCATAAACGAGGGCATAAACGGGGTATATATCAACCACCCGGTCGTTTTCAATGCAGAGATATGAAATAATAATTCTTTTTTGGTCAATAGTCGAGGCTGCCAGGGCAATCGCTTCCGAGGGGAACCTTATAGTGGCAAAACACTCTTCCGGAGTTTCTGGTGTTCCGGGCCAGTCAACACCGCTCACAAGCCCTTTGATTGCTTCCATCAGTTCGGATACCGTCGAGGTGATTGTATCCAAAAGGGGCTGGGTTTCCCGGGCAGTGAAAGCAGAGGCGGTTTTTGCTTCAAGTCTTCGGAAATAAAATCTGGGATCATTCTTTTCTATGGGAAGGGTCACCGTGGCCCAAGGCGGCCGATAGTTTGGATCCTGTTTCATTTTAAATGCATCTTCAATCACTTGGCTGCTAAGAATGCCGATGCAATGGAGGAGATTGTTTTTTTTAATGGTGTAAATATTCCAGGTTTCGAGGAACAGGGACAGGGCCGGTTCTATATGGGGGGGTTGGAGTACTATATCCCCGGGGCCTGCAAGGTAAAAGTCATGCCAAGTTTGGGCTACCAGAATTTCATCATTGATCCGGCGGGATATGTCCAGAACTGCTATAATGGGGGGCGTATAAAAAAAAGAATCCTGCCATACAGCGAGGGCTGGATCCAGACACCAGATCTGCCCTATTTCTAATGGCGGCATATGGATAGATTGGCCGGTTTCTTTTATTAAATTTTGGGCCAGTTTGCTGACGGCATCGAGTTCTGCCTGCTTTCCGATAGAGCAGAAAGGACATATAGCCAGGTGGGCTCTTCGCTGTGTTTCATTTTTCGGGTCTTCCAGAACCTTTTTAGGGGGGCAGGCCCGTGCCTGTGTGGCCAGGGCCAGGGCTATTTTTCTTGTATACATTAAAACTTCCTTTTAAAAAATTTGCTTCTGGAATTTAATACGGATGTGACAATCATTTTTTTTAAAATTTTATTCAACTTTTTGTAGACTCCCCAGTTTTTGCCCGAGCCGGTTGCACAGTTCACCCATAAAAAAAATAAATGCATCCGGATCCGCTGCCGAGGTGGTCAATGGTTCCGGGGATATCCATTCAAGGGGACATAAAAATTCTTTGAGAGTATCCCTGATTTTATCCCGCTGGTAATTCAGGTTTGATTTTTTCCCCATCAATTGTGCCACTTCGGCTCCTGTGAGTCCCTGACAGTCATAATAATAAAATATCTGTTTTTCTCTGTCCATTAACCGGTTAAAAAAATTTTGGGCCCAGGTTTTTAGATATGTTTTTTTCATCTGGCTGTCTAATTTGATTTTGGTATTGTGGATGATGTCTTCCATTGGTTTACTGCCAGATGGGCTGTCACTGGGGGTAATCTGCAAGGAGACATAGGTTCCGATCCATGAAATAAAATCATTCAGACTGATCCTGACATGGTCAACATCGGCCAATACAGCACAATGTGCCAGAAAATGATCCGCCAGTTTAAGTATTTGTTTTTTATGATTCATTTTTTCATGATTTGATGATACAGAATCCGGATATGGGATGTATTTCATCTTTTCCGTGGGAATAAAAACAGAAGGTGAGTTGTCCGATAGGGCAAAAGAAAGTTCTTTGCCTGATTTGAATTTTTTTAAATGATCTGCCCCTTGAAGAACCGTCCATGCATGGCGCCTGAAAGATCGCCAATTGTCTTTGTATATATCTGACGTATTTGTTTTGCTGCGGATCAGGTCTTGGGTGTGGTTGAGAAAATACCTTGTGATTTTTCCTACAGCTTCAGGGACATTGAGCACAAGCGTCTGTTGAAGATCAGGGTTGGTCAAAAGGTATAAGGTTAGTTCCTGTAAAATGATCTCTTCCGTATTTTCAGAATTGGGAAACGGATCAGCCCCGGGCAGACGCAGGTGGGCAGATTCCAATTTTTTTCTCAGAATTTTTGCCAGGTGTTTTAACTGGCAAAAATTTTCAGGCGTGTTCAACCATTGTTTGAATTCTTTTTCAGGAAGCATTGTTTTTGAAAATGCCTGCAACTTTAAGGTATGTTTCCGCATCAAAAGGCAATATGTCCGGGTAAAATATATTTGTTTGTTACACCATTGCCATTAGGCAAGGCCTGTCAACATGAAGCCCATAGAGCAGGCGGGCAATATCAATTTTTCTTTTTCATCGGCATTTTACTTATATGTTTTGTCATAGCACACAAGTAATATTCCACACAAAAAATATCTAAAAATTGCAAGCAAATTTGATCCTGATGTGTTTTCTATAAAACTCGATGAGTTGGAAAAACCATTAACCTACTGAATATAAAAAATATTTAAAATTGCTTCGCATCTTTTAGGTAATATATAAAACATTCAGGAATGAATGACAATAAAAGCTTTGAAAAATCATGCAGTTTTGGATTTACTATTTTTAAATTATAATTTGAATAAAAAAATATTTGAACAGTAGCACTGACCATAACATCAGCACCACCGTTCAATTTTAAATTTCAATTAATATTTATTTCATCCAGAAATCTGGATCGTTTAATTGATCTGCCCTGATATTTCTGAGGATACGAGAGATACAGTTTCTGCATAGCTCGTGACATAGATACAAATCCAATACGTCTTATCAAGATCAAAATTTAAAGATCATTCTAAAAATCATTTCAATAAACGACAAAATCATCCCTACTCGTTCTGAATCATCCTCTTCTGGAGTGGATTTTGTTGTTGACCTTTCCTTTACTTCATACAGTTTGCTTCTTTTGTTTTGTGTTATAAATTTTTAAAAGGGCTTCATGTTTTTCCTTTAACATATCAACCTCTTCAGAATCAAAAAATAATGTTTTAAATCTATCGGGAAAATATAGTTTTTTTAAATCCTTGATCACAAGAGAGTTCTTGTCAACATCCTGGGAATACTGGAAGCATGTCAGAATCTGATCAGTCATAATACCAAAAAGATTGAAAAGACTTTGAGGACCAATAATCCCTCCGGCGAAAAAGTTATTATCATTGAAGCTTCCAACGAAGAAGATGAAGGTATTCAGATTGTAAATGAAATAAAAGACCTGACAGAAGTAGCAGGTCTTCAGCACAAAGAGATTGCGATCCTCTACCGAGCAAACAATTTGTCCCGGGTAATTGAGGATGCTTTGAAACAAAATAAGGTTCCCTATCATATTGAGAACGGGACCAGCTTTTATGAACGAACAGAAGTTAAGGTGTTGCTGAATTATCTGAGATTGGTCAACGATAATGATTCTGACGACGGAAATGAAGCATTAAAAAATGTAATCAACATTCCCAACCGATATATCGGCCGGCGGTTCATGACAGACCTTGAACCGTTCGCTGAAAAACGAAATGCAAACCTGTATCAAGGATTGAAGTCCATGCCGATAGATGTTCCGTATCTTAGAAAATATGTGAAGGAATTTATCAGTATCATTGATCCTTTGATAAAAAACAGGGATAAAATTGAGCCATCTGAAATGGTTCATATCCTGAGAGAAGGATTGGACTATGACCAATTTATCAGTGAAGACGACATTCCCTCACCTGATGACAGCAAAATTGAGAATGTTAACCAGCTGCAAATTGCGGCAAATAAATACACCAATATTCGATCCCTGCTAAATTATACTGACTCGTTCAAGGAGAAACAGAGCAATGAAAAAAATGGTGTGTCTTTAATGACTATCCATAAATCAAAGGGATTGGAGTTCCCAGTAGTGTTCGTAATTGGGTTGATTGAAGGTGTATTACCAAATAAACAAGGGGATATTGAAGAGGAAATCCATGGACATATTATGGACCTATCGCGCTAATGCACGGGCTTTTTAATCTCTCATAAATTCCAGGTGTTTTGATTACAACCAAGACACCCCAAGACCGGCATAAAGCCTTCAAATTATGGGTTTACCGAGATGCCCCCTTACTGATGGGGTGTAGTTGAGTTTATGACTTATTTTGATTCGATCCATATATTTGGCATCACTGCCAATGCTATATTGGCACATCCAGGACATAATAATACCCAAGGATTATAATGTATAATAACTCCGTTACCTTTATCGGCCCAGGAAATCCACTTTCTGTATAGAAACCCAGGGGTTTGAATTGAGGTCGCGACTTTATCTATTGAAAGGCACGGTGTTGATGTTTTTTTATTTATCATCCTTAAAAAGGAAACAATTTCTTCCTTGTTGTCATCCCATTCAAGTATATCTAAAAAACTTTGTGTTTCCCCATGATTTAGATAAAAATTACATTCCTCATAATCAATAGAGTGTTCGTCACTCAAATAATTCTTACTCACCCACAAAGAACAAATAAGAATGAATATAATAAAAATCTTTAACTTTCTTGGGAATCGCGTGTTATCATTTTGCATATGTTTAGTTTCCTTAGGCACAACATCAAATTAAAATCGTCCATGGCAGAATTGAACAATCACAGGTATGCATAGCGGTGTCCATAATCCATCTTTTGTGATTATTAATTTTCCCCATAATCTTATCGTGTAATTCAGGAGTCATATGAATTATTTCTATACCAAATCAGAAAAAGTTGCAAATAGTTAATTGCCAGCAATTTTAAATTTGGAAATCGGTTTGGTTGGATACGTTTTTTGATAGATACTCCAACTTTGGTTTGTTGGGGAATGTTTTTTGCTCAATGAATAAAGCACTTGCAACTGGGTACCGTGGTAACCGTATCCTGACAAAACAAAAAAATCCCAATGGCACTCAAGCTATTGGGATTCTATCTTTTAAACCTCTTTCTCACCACCAGTCTGTGCCTTCTCCAGGGTTTCTTTCACCTTATTTTCTTTTGCCACACTTAATCTTTCAGCCCGTCGTTTGGCCTTGGCTTTCCTATGAGAAAAAGCTGAAGCTCCCGGGAATCGCAAAGTTTTAGTTTGATATTTCGATAGAGGTGTTGAGTCAATTCTTGATTTGATCACTTTTTGCCGCGGCAAAAAACATTGAATATTTTTGTTAATCAAATTAATCTCCTACCGCATATCATGTATTCCAGAAACCAAAAAGCAGCACAATCGACAACTGTATTATGAAATTCTCAGGGCATATGCTGTGACTGAGGAGGTTGATTTCTTGACTCTGATCACCATGTGGGACTGCCAGCCTTTATTGAATAGATGTAAACGGATTATTTTTCCAAAATGCAGCTTGTCAGAA
>Ga0208900_1001610_pt1 | contig 11616 bp, 13 predicted proteins | sample AntAceMetag02UKK_FD_184763 | JGI IMG/M metagenome (GOLD analysis project Ga0208900, IMG submission 184763) | Saline lake microbial communities from Ace Lake, Antarctica - Antarctic Ace Lake Metagenome 02UKK (SPAdes) (version 2) | ecosystem: Environmental > Aquatic > Non-marine Saline and... | reverse complement strand
ATCAATGTCACGGACGATATCATCTATGTGCTCAATCCCAATGGACAATCGAATCAACTCAGGAACAAGGCCACTCGATCGCTGAGCATCTTCACTTAATTGAGCGTGAGTTGTGCTGGCTGGATGAATTGCTAGACTTTTAGCATCACCAACATTCGCAACATGCGAAAACAAGTCTAAACTATTAATAAATTTAATACCCTCTTCTTTAGCACCCTTCACACCGAATACAACCATGCCTCCAAATCCTTTTTTCAGATATTTGCTTGCAAGCTTATGAGATGGATCAGCTTTTAAACCAGGATATCGTACCCATGATACTTTTGGATGCTTCTCTAAGTACTCGGCAACTGCTAAGGCATTTTCACTATGACGCTCCATCCTTATGTGTAAGGTTTCTATCCCCTGAAGAAACATCCACGCATTATCGGGAGATATACATGCTCCCAAATTACGAAGCGGTACTAGTCTCATCCTCATAGCAAACGCCACCGGATTAAGATCACCTAAGTCATGAGCAAAACGTAAACCATGATAACTACCTTCAGGTTCATTAAATAAGTTAAATTTGGGATCTGTCCAATCGAATTTACCCGAGTCAACAACAACACCACCAATACCAGTTCCGTGACCACCAAGCCATTTGGTAAGAGAATGAATAACTATATCGGCACCATGCTCGATTGGATTTAATAAATAAGGTGTTGTAAACGTAGAATCCACAACTAATGGCAAGTTGTGTTTATGGGCAACTTTTGCTACGGCACTTATATCAGCAAAATCCAAAACGGGGTTTCCCATTGTTTCGATGTAAATTAATCGAGTATTTTCATTAATTTTGGCTTCAAAATTGTTTGGGTCAGATGAATCAACTAAATGAACATTAATACCAAATTTTGGCAAAATATCGTTAAACATTGTATAGGTTCCACCATACAAGTTATTAGCTGATACAATTTCATTCCCCTGCTCACAGATATTTATAACCGTATTAAATATTGCGGATGTACCAGAGGCAAGTGCTAATGCAGCAGGAGCACCTTCAAGTGCGGCAATACGCTTCTCTAAAATATCCTGAGTCGGATTCATTAAACGCGTATAAATATTCCCAAGCTCCTTTAAAGAAAACAAATTCGCTGCATGTTCCGTATCTTTAAATAGGTATGAACTAGTTCGGTAAAGCGGTACTGCTCGAGATAGGGTTGTCTCTTCTCCATCGTATCCAGCGTGTAGTGCATTAGTTTCTAAGTTATATGTCATTTTAATCCTCCTTATAATACTGCATTCTGTTTTTCTTTTCACTCATTATTTCAAATGCCTAGCAACTAATCTTGAAATAACCACGTACTTAAATAACGTTCTCCTGAATCAGGGAGTATTACCACTATATTTTTCCCCTTATTTTCTTTTCTTGCAGCTAATTCAAGAGCAGCTTTCATGGCCGCTCCAGATGATATTCCAACACATATTCCCTCTTCTTTAGCTAATCTTCTAGCTATTTCTCCAGCATCTGAGTCTTTAACAGTAATTACCTCATCCACAATTTCTGTCTTCATTATATCTGGGATAAACCCAGCCCCTATGCCTTGAATCTTATGAGGTCCAGCACAAGAGCCAGATAGAACAGCCGATGAATCGGGTTCTACTGCAACACAATATATTTTTTTATTTTTCTGTTTCAATGCTTCTGAAACACCAGTGATGGTTCCGCCAGTACCAACTCCTGCAACAAATATATCTATTTTTCCATCTGTATCTTCCCATATTTCAAGAGCAGTCGTTTCCCGATGAATATCTGGATTTGCTTTATTTTTAAATTGTTGCGGCATGAAAGATCCGATATTTTCTTTGCACAAATTCTCTGCCTTTCCTATTGCACCTCTCATGCCTAACTCTCCAGGTGTTAAAACAAGTTCTGCTCCGAGTGCTTTTAATAATTTTCGACGTTCAACACTCATTGTGTCTGGCATCGTAAGAATTATCCGATATCCTTTTACAGCGGCTATATACGCAAGTGCAACACCAGTATTTCCACTCGTTGGTTCAATTATTACTGAACCTTGCTTTAATAATCCTTTATTTTCAGCATCCTCAATCATCGCGTTACCAATTCGATCCTTTATACTCGACATGGGATTAAACATCTCTAACTTTGCATAGATATTTGCCTGAAGTCCCTCTGTAAGTTTATTTATCTTAACTAATGGGGTATTTCCAACTAACTCTGCTATATTATTTGCAACTTTCATAACATCCCTCCTTTTATTTAAAGGTAACCAGTTTAAATATAAAACATATTGACACTATGTTTTGACTTATAATTTTCAATCACGTCTATAAGTTTAATTGATGATAAATATTCATTTGTGACTTTTTGCAATCCCTTCCATAAATCCAGCGTTGCACAAAGTTTTTCCTTTTTACAATTATAAGATTCCTGCAAACACTCTATTGGTTCAATATTGCCTTCTAAAATGGTAAATATTTGTTTCATGTCTATATCCACTGGATCTTTTGCAAGTTTATATCCACCTTTTGCACCTCTAGCCACATTTATTAACCCTGTTGGCTTCAATATCCGAACAATTTGCTCCAAATACTTAATTGATATTTTCTCACTTTCTGCAATCGTATGCAGTTTTACGAACTTGCCTTTATACCTAGCGCCAAGATATACTAGTAATCGAAGTCCATATCTAGTACGTGTTGAATATTTCATAATTCCCTCCTATTCCTACCTTTTTAGTATACTATTTTTTGTTATTAGATGCAAGCCTTCAATAAACTGTCAATATTACATGTTTAGAAACTTGAATATAGGGCATATAGTAAGTATCATATTAAAAGAGTATGCTTTGTTAGAGCGCACTTGACAGAACGAGGAGGGGAAAAATGGGTAAAACAAATTGTTGGGAATTAAAAAAATGTGGACGTGAACCAGGTGGAGCAAAAACTGCTGAGCTTGGAGTCTGTCCTGCCGCAACTGAAAACAAACTTGATGGAATCAACCATGGTTCAAAGGGAGGCAGATCTTGTTGGGCAATCGCTGGAACTTTATGTGGCGGGAAAACTCAGGGAACTTATGCTGCTAAACTTGCAAGCTGCATGAGCTGCGAGTTTTATAAAGACGTTCAACGAGAAGAAAGAGGAGATCTTGTAAAATCTCAAGATATCCTTAAAATGCTAGGACATTAAATACTTAATATTTATTAAATAGCACGCTCGAATTAGCTGTATTCATATTTAACACTATTAATATTGAATACAGCTAATTTTTTCTTGACTTTTACATTTCTTAGACTATAATCATTCTTAACTTAGAATAATTATTAACGAGGTATCTAGTGATAAAAGAACAAGAAATTATTCAAATATTAAAAAATAACGGAATCAAAACCACGCCCCAACGAATGGCAATTATTTCATTTTTAGATCACAATCGCATCCATCCTAGTGCTGAAAATATTTACAAAACTTTAAAAAAAGACTTTCCTTCAATGTCTTTAGCAACTGTATATAATACTCTCGAGAAACTTAAAGATATTAAAAAAGTGGTTAAATTAAACATCTCTGGCGATAACAAGGTTTACTACGACTATAACACGGAAGATCACTACCACTTTTATTGCAATACTTGCAATAAAATCTACGATTTAGAGCATAAAAATCAAGGAACTAAGCCTGGTGACCATGTAAATGGACATAAGGTTGAAGAAACTCACACCTATTTTAAAGGAATATGTAAATCGTGTGTTGAGCAGAAAAAACTAGGAGGCAATAAATGAGTATTACACAAAACATTAAAACAGCAGATGCAGGGAAGGAAAAACATGTTCCGTATATTGTAACAAAAGAATGTTCAACATGCGGAGAGCTATCGGTTACAATTCAAGTTGGACAGGAAATTATCCACCCAAGCACTACAGAGCACTCAATAAAAACAATTACTCTATATGGGAAAACATCAGAAGGAGTATTAAAACAATTAACCGTTTTTAATTTAGGTGATGAAAATACTATCGCAAGAGTAAGAACATCTGTTCGGAAAGGTACATTTTCTGAACTAATTGCGACATCCTATTGCAACCTACATGGTTTATGGGAATCATCCCTAGCTATTTAGAGAGGGGAAATATGATTAGATATATTTGCACAGTTTGTGGCTACGTTCATAACGGGAATAGTGCTCCAGATAAATGTCCCGTTTGTAATGTTAAAACAGAGAAATTTGTGATAAAGAAATAAAGTAAGATTAAAAAATTAAACTAAAAAGTGTTATTATGCTTTTGCATAAATTAAAAAATAAAAGGAGATAAAAATGGAACTACAAGGTTCAGAAACAGAAAAAAACTTAATGGCTGCTTTTGCAGGCGAATCACAAGCTCGAAATAAATACGCATATTTTGCAAGTGTTGCAAAAAAAGAGGGCTACGTTCAAATAGCTAACTTATTTGAAGAAACATCAGATAACGAGAAAGAACATGCAAAAGTTCATTTTAAGTTTTTAAAAGGAATCGGAAGCACTGTTGAAAATCTAAAAGAAGCAATTGCTGGTGAACATTACGAAAATACAGAAATGTATCCAAGTTTTGCAAAAATGGCTAGAGAAGAAGGATTTGAAGATATTGCAACTGCTTTTGAAAAAATTGGAGAAGTTGAAGTTGCTCATGAAAATCGATACAAAGCATTACTAAAGAATATTGAAAATAACACTGTTTTTAAAAAGGAAAAGAAAGTAAAATGGCGCTGTAACAACTGTGGTTTTATACATGAAGGACTAGAAGCACCGGATGTTTGTCCAGCTTGTAAACACGGTAAAAAGTTTTTTGAAGTTCTTGCTGATAACTACTAAAACAAGGAGGAAGATATGGATAAATATGAATGTAATGTTTGTGGATATGTCTATGATCCAGCAGAAAATAACAACGTAAGCTTCGACGCATTGCCTGACGACTGGGTTTGCCCAGAGTGCGGAGTTGGCAAAGACGAATTTACTAAAGTATAAAAGGATATAGGAAGGGACTTTCGAGTCCCTTCTTTTTTATTATGAACCCTATGAAATTTATTATTATCGGAAATGGACCTGCTGGGACAACAGCTGCTGCTAAACTACGAAAATTAAATACAGATTGCAGTATCCAGATTTTTTCACAGGAAAAAACACCCTACTATGCTCGGCCTAAACTACCCGACTATATCGCTGGTAAGACAGAAAAAGTACAGGTTTATGATCAACACTGGTATCAAGACAAAAACATTATGTTGCACATTAATAGTACTGTGCAGTCGATAGACACCAAGAAGAAAACAATCACAAGTAATGGGGCAGATTACAAATATGACTCGCTCTTATTAGCACTTGGCGCTACTCCAAATATGCCACCGGTAAAAGGAGCAAACAATAAAAACATATATACACTGCGGACTCTTGAAGATGCAGACAATATCATTGCGGCAGTTCAAGACAAAAAAGAAGTGGTAGTAGTTGGCGGCGGCGTACTTGGCCTAGAAATTGCAAATAGCTTTCTCAGCATGAATAAATCAATCAAAGTTGTTGAAGTGGGTGATTGTTTGCTATCTAGACAACTAAATACGACTCAAGGGAAAAAACTACAATCAGTTCTCGAAGATAAAGGGGTTCAGTTCTATCTACCAGAAATGTGTGATGAAATTTCTAAAATAAATAATAAACTAATTATAAACACAAAAAATAATACAAGAATCGAAGCTGATATAATCCTAGTATCAGCTGGAGTTAGAGCAAGAATTGATCTTCCAAAAAAAGCCGGCTTAGACACAGATAAAGGAATTATCGTAAATGAATATCTGCAAACAAGTCATGAATCGGTATTTGCTGCAGGTGACTGCATTCAATTTAGTGATCAACTATGGGGTTTCGTTAAGTCCTCTATTGAACAAGGTAATATAGCAGCTGAAAATATGATTAATACAAACTCTCAAAAATATTCGGGAACCGAAATAAATGTAACGATTAAAATTTCTGGAATTGATATGAATAACGTTTTAAATTCCTAAAAATTGGAGCCATGATGAAAATTGCCTTTTTCGATTCAAAGCCATACGACATTGAATCTTTTAATACTACAAATAAAAACTATAGGTTTGAAATTAAATATTTCAAACCAAAACTCACAATAGAAACCGCAATCCTGGCTAAGGGATATAAGGTTGTCTGCGTATTTGTTAATGATACATTAAACAAAGAAGTTATCGATATATTACATACAAATGGAACACAAGTAATTGCTCTTAGATGTGCTGGATACAATAATGTTGATTTCAAATATTCCTTCAATAAAATTATGGTTGTTCGAGTCCCCGCTTATTCACCTTATGCAGTAGCAGAACATGCTGTTGCACTAATCATGGGATTAAATCGGAAAACTCACAAAGCGTATAATCGTACGCGTGAAAATAATTTCAGTATAAACGGCTTACTTGGTTTCGATTTAAACAATAAAACCTGTGGCATCATCGGAACAGGTAAAATTGGCATTATACTGGTTAAAATCATGAAGGGTTTCGGGATGAAGGTATTAGCATATGATCCCTTTCCAAATGAAAACCTAGCAAATACCCACGGATTCACATATACAAATCTGGATGAGATCTATTCAGAATCAGATGTAATATCATTGCACTGTCCATTGACCAAAGACACACAGCATTTAATAAATGCCGAGAGCATTAAAAAGATGAAAAAAGGGGTAATGCTTATCAATACCAGCAGAGGTCAGCTCGTCGACACAAAAGCACTAGTAAAGGGATTAAAATCAGGAAGAGTCGGATCAGCAGGACTAGACGTATATGAAGAAGAATCTGAGTTTTTCTTTGAAGACTTTTCCGATAAGATCGTGAGTGACGATGTTCTTGCAAGACTGCTTAGCTTCAACAACGTTCTCATCACATCACACCAAGCATTCTTTACACGTGAAGCATTAGGGAATATTGCAAATACAACATTAGGAAATATCCAAGAATATTCAGACGGCAAAATCCTAACAAATGAAATATGCTATAAATGCGGTCAAAAACCACCACATTGTGACAAAGAAAAAACAGGAAAATGCTTTAACAATAGAAAACAGTCTTAAAACATCAAACTGTTTTTAAAGAAAAGAGGTAAATTATGGAAATATGTAAAAACGTATATTGGACTGGAATACTAGATCCAAATCTTAAGAAATTTGACATTATATTAGATACAAAAGCAGGTTCAACCTACAACTCTTACTTAATAAAGGGTAGCAATAAAATTGCGGTAGTAGACTCTGCCAAACATGGGTTTGAAGAAGAGTTTATTGGAAATATCAAAAAACATATCTCCGATCTAGCTAAAATTGATTACATTATTGTGAACCACACTGAACCGGATCACTCAGCTGCAATGGTTCAGTTATTGGAATTAGCACCAAATGCAGTTGTTTATGCATCAAAACCAGCAATTAAATTTTTAACAGCAATCGTTAATAAACCGTTCGAATCAGCTGAAGTAACAGAAAACATCGAACTAGATCTTGGAGGAAAAACACTCAGTTTTATAAAAGCGCCCTTTTTACACTGGCCAGATACCATTTTTACTTATTTAAAAGAAGATCAAATACTATTCACTTGTGACGCCTTTGGCGCACACTATTGCAATGAAAAAATGTTTGATGATTTATGCCCAGACTATATGGATGAAGCCTTTTACTACTACGACATGATTGTTCGCCCCTTTAAAGCAAAGGTCTTACAAGCTGTAGATAAAGTAGTCGCCTCTGGCATTGGGATTAAATGCATCTGCCCAAGTCATGGGCCAATCCTTAGAAGTGACCCGATGAAAATGGTTAAGAAATATGTAGAATGGAGTCAGCCACTTGTATCAGAAGCAAAACAAACAATCCTCATTATGTACTTATCTGCACATGGAAATACTATGCAAATGGCAGAAAGAATTTCAAAATCATTCAAAGATGAGGAAGTCGTCTTAATTGACATAGCCGAATCAAATATGATTGAAATACGTAATGAACTTGAAAAAGCGAAAGCATTAATCGTTGGTTGTCCAACAATCCTTGGAGATGCTCCTTACCCACTGTGGGAAGCGATTGCACATATTCCAACCGTAGCTAAAAATATTAAAGTAGCGGCAGCATTTGGTTCATACGGTTGGAGTGGAGAAGCAGTTCCACGAATAACAAGCAGATTAAAGGATTTAAGACTCAAGGTTATTGATCCAGGTCTTAAAATTAATTTTGTAGCAACGGATAATGACAATAAAAGTATTGAAGATTTTGTTACTAGCATTATTGGGGAGTTAAACTAAAAAAGACTCCAACTAGGATGGGGGAATTTTATGAATTCAAAATGGATTAAATTTAATATCAATACTATAGGTTGGATAAATTTTTGAGGATGTCGACGGTTTAAATAAACCAAGCGCAAAATGAATAGATTCTGTAGCATCTGGCAAATCGATAAAATGATCAAGTGGGATATACAGAGCAATATCAAAGGTATAACCTATGTGTCGACTTGAATTTTGCTGAATAGCGACGCTACTCCCACCAATTGTATATCCGTTTAAAAATTTATAGTTATACAAAAATTGTGGAACTACACGATCCACATTCGTTCCTATTTGCCGATAACCCAGTGCAGTTGATAAATCTAATCGTTCAGATTGGAAAAAACAATACATGAGCCCCCCATATATCTGATCTGTTTTTCCGTCTGATGCTCTGGAAACATAACCATGAAAATCCAATTTATCTGTTAATCCATAACTCCATACAATATAAGTCTGCCCATAGGGGAAAATATCGAATGGATTAACTGTAAAATCTAGCTGAAGTTGATTCTTACCAACCGGGGAACCATGGTCATAACCGCCAGAAGAAAAAGCAATTTGAATTAGGAATACGCAAATAAGAAAAAAAAATAAAACGCGTTTCACACCTTAGGCCTTTTTACTTTTTCTTTCGATAAAGCTCAATTGTTTCTTCAAAAACCTTTGTACAACTCTTGCCAAGCGGATTCTTTTTTTTACACTTACCAGTTTTCTTCTTTTTAGTAAATTTACGAACTTCGTTTATTGTTTTGCACCCATTCTCAACCGCTCGTTGAATTTCCTGTCGACTAATACCATAACAATAGCAAATCGGGACATGGCCCGCATCATCTTTAAACCAAATAAATCCTTTTACTTCATCCGTATCAAAATGATCTCCTTCACAAAAATAAACAACCTTGCAAACCTTTTTTGTACAAGCAAAATAATCCTTTTTTTTCTGAAGATATTTTCTATTTCGCTTCTTTAAAATTTTCCCAATTGTTTCTTTTTCAACTTCGATACCCTTTGTTCCACATTCTGGGCACTTATTTTCAGATTTCATATTACAGCCTCCTAGACATGCATATTTCACTCCTATTGTACCACCTAAACATATCATAAATGTATTAAAATCTTAATTTTTAAAGTACTATATTATGTAAACATATGAAACAAAGAAAAGACAACACAAAATCACTCATTATAAGCGTTTATTTTGTTCAGGGAATCGTCTCGATTACTGGACTTGCAATGTTCTTACTTACACGAAATATCTTTAATTTTACCTGGATTCAGTTGTCCTTTCTTGGGGCTCTAAGCACCCTGACCTGGTGTATTAAACCATTATACGGATTCTTAACAGACCAAGTACCCATCGGTGGATACAGACGAAAACCATATTTAATCATCTCATCGCTTCTTACGTTTATTGGCTATTTCTTCCTTGCAACTTTAGGAACAGGTTTTATCTCCCTTGCTCTAGCAACAATTGTTATGAATATAGGTCTTGGATTTTCAGATGTTATTATAGATGGCTTTGTTGTAGAAAAATCTAATAAGGAAACAGTCGGGCGATATCAATCATTGTGTTGGAGAGCAAAATCCATCGGAATTTTAATTGCATCGTTATTTTCAGGAATTCTACTAGAACGTGCTTTTTTTTCTAAACTATTATCACACTTACCCATCACAGATCTACTCACTAAATTATTCCCACTAACATTTACTAATCAAATAATAGAGGGAATCAATCTATTAGATATCCGATACATGTTCCTTTTTGCGGGGCTCTTGCCATTCATCGTTTTATTCCTAAGTATTAGAATGGATGATAAGAAAGTCAAAGAAACAGAAAAGAAACAGTTCCCACTACAAATACTAATTACAGCATTAATCGCACTTGTCTTAACAATTTTAACTGCATTTTGGGGGCTCGCGCCTGGAAGCGGAACCTCAAGCCAAGTAATCACTTCTTTATCCATTCTAATCATTTGGAGCATTTGGATATCCTATTATTTAATATACTTAATCAAACGCAAAGAAGCGACTTACACACTTTTATTTGCTGCACTCTTTTTATTTCTTTGGCGATTCACCCCAAGTTTTGGAGCTCCTTGGAGTGATTATTTTATCAACACATTATCCTTATCTAAAGAAAAACTTGGATATATTAGTACGCTGACAGCACTTAGCTGGCTAATTGGAACATTTGTTTACAATAAATTTTTAGACAAAATACCCATAAAAAAAATACTAGCCTGGACAGTTATAATAGGGGTTGGCTTATCGTTTTCGCAATTACTAATAGCAAGCCCAAATATCGCTAATAAAATTGGTAATCTTTTTATTATAAAGTATATCGCTGCCATTATTCTCTATCCCTTTTATTTTTTTGGATATAATCTCAGTGCTTGGCAGGAATTAATGACTCAACCTGGCATCTTAAATCTTGATGCTGTACTATCTTTCTCCCTTGAACTTATGTTTATTATTTCCTTTTTACCTCTTCTTAAATTAGCTGCAATTGTCACCCCAAAAGGCGTTGAAGCAACCAATTTCTCTGTAATGGCAAGTATAATGAATCTTGGGCTCGTTTTTGGATCTATTTCAGGAGGATGGATATACACTTATATTGAGGGGAATTATACTCTAGCAGGATTATCATTTACAGGGCTTCATTTAACAATAATTATTGGAGCCATAACAAGTCTACTTTGCTTGCCTGTTCTAAGAAAAATCCAAGAAGTTTAAACTAGTCTTTTGCTCCGGAATTTCGAAGCACACCCTCTATCTCTGGTCGGTTCTTCACTTTTGCATACCCCAAAGCAGAATAGCCTTCTTTATTCTTCATATTTATATTGAGTTTAGCCCCAGAAATCAGACGTTTTAAACCTGCAGTTTCTGAACATAAGAGGCGAACTATCTGTATATGTTTATAGATAACAGCAAACATTAACGCCGTGTACCCGGCATCATTTGTTGCATTTATATCGACACCTATCTCTATTAAATCTTGGAATAAATCCGCATCCCCTACAATTGAAATATACAAAAATGAGTCCTTTAAATATTGTTTAACCTTTGCTTCCTTGGATTTTACATAATCGCCAGCTGCCCATAAAACAGCAACCGTCTCTAAGTACTTATTCCGTGCAACATCTTCTAACCTACTTTTCATAATATTTGCCTTCGGGCTATTCTCAATTGCCTTTAGTAGGGGATATTTCCTATAATCTCGGCAATCCTTCATGTTTATCTTTGGGTATGATAAAAAATCTCTT
>Ga0208900_1001609_pt1 | contig 11623 bp, 8 predicted proteins | sample AntAceMetag02UKK_FD_184763 | JGI IMG/M metagenome (GOLD analysis project Ga0208900, IMG submission 184763) | Saline lake microbial communities from Ace Lake, Antarctica - Antarctic Ace Lake Metagenome 02UKK (SPAdes) (version 2) | ecosystem: Environmental > Aquatic > Non-marine Saline and Alkaline... | reverse complement strand
ATATCAAGATTTCCACCGATATATTGCAAAAAATTCAAACCATCAAGATTCTGAATACCCCATCCATGTATTTCGACATCCCCTTCAATGGAATGACACCCCGGATACAAATTTTCAAAATCGTCGATTTCGCTTTGGGAGGTAAACTCAATACCATTTGGAAAGCATGTGATCAAGACACAACTATCTTCAACTTGTTGAACATTTTCGCATCCAATAGCATTGCCAGAGATCAATATGTTGGTATTTGGACTTGCCAGGAATGAACAAATGCCTAAAACATGACAGGTATTTAAACTCACGTTATTTACAACTACAATATCTGTAATTGATGAATGCAGAATGTTTTTTATTCCATCTAATGTTTCAACAATTGGATTACTTTGAATTAGCAATGCCCCATCAATTTGAGTAACATTTTCCAGGCCGTCAAGGTTTTGAAGGATAGGGTTGTTTTTAATAGTTAAGCTGCCATTTATATTGGCCAAAACCTCCAAGCCATCTAAGTTCTCAATTGAATTCCCTTCAATTAACAAATCCCCGTTTATCTCTGTGCAGCCGGGATAATTTACCTGGAAAGAATCTACATCTTGTTGTGATGAAAGTTCAAAATTATCATCAGGGCAGGATTGGTTATTGCATATAGTCTCAACTTCTTCAATACTATTGCATCCGTCAGCATTATTTGAAATATTAATACTTCCGTTTGGGTTTGACAGGTAATTACATATACTTTCCGCTTCGCACTGACACAAAGAACTATTACCGGAAATATTTACATCATTGATTGACTCTGCTGCAAGGTTTTCAAGATCAAGGATGTTTTGTAAATTACTGTTGTCTGCTATGTATAAATTGCCATTTATAGTTTCTAATGAGGTCAGACCTGATAAGGATTGAATTTCTGAGTTGTTCGTCATGCTAAGGTTTCCACCTATTGTTGAAAGGGATTCAAGTCCTTGAAGTGATGTTAATGAACTACAATCCATAAAACTAACATTTCCATTGATTTGACTAAGGGAGTTTAGCCCTTGGCAATTTTGTAAGCCTGCAAATATGATCTGCAGTTTTCCTCCAATATATGTGAGATTGTCCCATCCGATAAAATTCTCCATCCCGCCACCTAACATAAATACTTCTCCGCCAATGTAGGTAAGGCTTGATAGTCCTGAAATATCAGGAGGTGGGCTTTCAAGGTGTACTGACCCAGCAATATATTTAACATTTTCGAGGCCATTTAAACTTTCAAACTGTGAATAAACAAGGTACAAACTCCCACCAATGGTGTCCAATGAATTTAAGCCTGTGAAATCATCAATATTTTCAACATCTCCAAATGAGATACCTCCAACATAATCTAATTTCTCCAATCCCTGGAAAGATGTAATTGACATGCAATCCCACAGAGACATAGAAAATGTTCCATTAATTCGATTCAAGGAATCCAAACCTGAAAAACCAACAAGTGCATCAGGTTCCTCTAATTTTAAATGCCCTTCGATTCTTTTTATACCCAGCAAACCATTTAAGTTGGTTATCGCATCTCCTGTGATTTTCACATCACCTCCAATAACATTACATGAAGGATAATCGATATGAAAATTATCAATTTGTTCCTGAGTAGTAAAAGTTATTCCTTCGGGCAGGCAGGGTTGCGAGACAGCAAAACTTAGCCCAAAAGTGATAATAAATAAAGTGAATAATAATTTTTTCATAATATTCTGTTTTCATTGTTAGCATTCTTTCAAAAACCAAAGGTAAATCACATTTATCTATTTCCCGACCCAGGCATGTCGAAACAGCCTTATGCGATGACGAAATGGGGTTTTGGGCTTGCGAAAGTGAAATTATTCCTTTTTGGAAAAATTGACGAGTGTGTATTTTATTCCAATTTGAACGGAAATATGATCGAAAGGAAAACTGGATGTTAATTTCTTTTTTGGTAAATCAGGATCGTCATTTTCCAGGTCGTTGTAGCTATTTACCCAAACAAATTCTTTTTCATTCGTGCTCATCGTTTCGAGTTCATCATCTCCCATATAGTTATACAAGGTATATCCTGATGCCTCAGGATTGTATTTGAGGTAATTGTAAGAAACATCTCCAAATAAATAAACCTTGTCTGCCAGGTAGTACTCAAACCCTATTCCTGCAACAAAACCCAATGCGTTGTTTTTGTCAAACTCTTCTTTCGTATCCAAATGCTCGCTTGGGTAATATCCGGGAATGTTGTTGTAAAGCGACATATTTAAAGTACGTTCCATTGAAATGTTTGCGAAGATCAATCCAAAGCGCGAATAAAAAGTACTATAACCAACTGGGATTAAAACTTGCAGCGATGGAATGAAAGCAAGTCGTTTGGAATCGAAAGTAATATCATAATTTGTTTTTACCTGGAATCCTTCCACCGGGAAAGTATAATCGGATTTAACCTCGAATTTACGGCTTGAGGACTTTGATAATGATACTGCAAGATCGAAAGTGAGGTATTTGTTGATGTTTACACCCACAGACCCTCCAAAGGATTTGCCACCACCAAGCGAATAAGGAATGGATTCATGGTACCTGAAAAATGCAATGGAATCACCGATGGGCTTAATTTGATCGGCCCAAACAAAATAAGAATCACTGTTAACGGACAGGTCGAAGCCTCCACCAGCTTTTAGGTAAATACTTTGGGCAAAAGTGAAGCTACCAAGAACGAGGCAAAATGATAGTAATAATGTTTTCATACCTTTTGTGATTATGGTTTATAAATTATTCATCCGAAATTTTGTTTTGCCAAAGATAAACCAAATCCCCCCATTCCCCAACCCAAGCATGTCGAAAAGGCCTTATTCGATGACGAAAAGGGGTTTTGGGCTTGTGAAATATTTGATTGGAGAATTGCTGGAAGCATTTTTTGAAATAATTAAACCGATAATTCGGAGGAAAATAAAAATTATTTGGTTGTACTATGGACATATCTTGTGCTTTTATCGTACAGGCAATAATAATTTCTTTTCAATTTGCTTTTGGGCTTTACTTATTGTCTTTTTACCAGGATTTTCGTTGATCGTTACCAGGCCTCTTTTACTGATTATAACTTCGATGTATTTATCGTTACAAAAACTCGAAGAAACATCCACACAGCTTTTTTCTTCAGTCGTTTCAATACAAATGTTTTGGACTAAATCATCTGGAGAGATATAATATTCAAAATATGAAAACGATCTTAAACTACATTTTATATTATTGTTTATCGACACCTTAAGATCGAAATGAGTATGTTCAGCTAAATAAATAATTATCCGATTGTTGGGGGATTTAAATTCATGGTGATTTTTTGGCAAGGCTAAACCAGAAACCGGATCCACAACAAATTCGGCGGGAAAGAATACATACCAATTCGATTCTTTAATTTCTTGTTCAATAAAGTCGCCAATTAATCCCAAGTTACCAGATACATATTTTATTGGACTTGCATCACCAATATAAAAATCCCTTATATGAGTAATATTCTCGTTTACTCGTATCATTTTTTGCACTACCAAATTGTTGTCGGAAATATTTGCTGGCGCAAAAAGGTTGAAAACCCGAACATAGAATTGACCCTCGTAAAATACGCCCCAAGAATCCTTTACCTTGCCATTCCCATCACGTAACTCGAACTTCTTAAACCCTTCCTTTATCCACTTTGTGCGTATGTCGATTAACGAAATTTCGGCACTCGTATCTATTAAATTGTCCCTGAAATTATTGTAGGTATAGTAAATGCCGTTATAAACCGGATTTATTATTGTATCTGGTAGTAATTCGCCTAACGATGGTTTTTTGTGTAATTCGGCATAAGTAACTTCATTGCTATACCCTAAACATCTTCTCATTCTGAAAACAAATTCAATATAAGATTTTTCAAACGATTCCCGAATTGAATTATCAATTTGCTTTAAAGATTTTTCATTTGTTAAAATTACAAAGTTTGCTGCTGTAAATTCGTGGAAAAATGAATGGTTTTTTTCTACATAGAAACTTAGGTTTGTTCTTAAAATTTTGTAGTGGATACCCTCAATCCACAATTCCATAATGTGGAACTCATTTACTTTGATGATTACCGGAATTGTGTCGTTTGCAACATCCTGTGCAGGAAACATGGCTTTAAGTTCACCAATAAAATCTCCCTCAATATCAATACTTCGTTTAGCGAAGTCTTTGCCGCAATGTGCTTGGCCAATATTACATTTATCATGCCTTGCATCAATAACCTGTTTGATGTGAAATCCATCTTGTGGGGTGTTGATTTTTTGTTTATTGATCGAAATATATTCAACTTGCCCAAATATCATTATAGGTGCAAAAAATAGAAATAATGCCAGGAAGCCTCCCAATAAAATCTTTTTAAAATTTAGGGATTTACAATTAATGAAGTTCAATCTGAATATTTTTCCCATAATCAAAATTTATTTCTGTTTCCTATACATTTTTAATTGATTCCAAAGTTAAACCAATTTTTTCCATTTTTCGACCCAAGCATGTCGAAACGGCCTTTTTCGATGACGAAATGGGGTTTTGGGCTTGTGAAAGTGGATTTTGACTTTGCCAATGTTGTATTTTTCCGACAATTATTTAATGCTATTTTATGATTGAAAACCCCTGCATGGTTTTCATTGCTTATTATTGCAGGTAAAACATAAATTTTTAAGTATGAAGATCAATTTTTTCCCCATCGGTTTTTTACGCACACCATTCACCAACCTTGCTGATATGCCTATCCAGCCTTCGAGCGAAAAGGCACAACCAGGTTACGTGGATATTTTGCTTGAATATGAAGAAGGTTTGAAAGATATCGGGCTTTTCAGCCATGTTATTTTGGTGTATTATTTTCACGAACAGGCTAAAACGCTGCTCACTGTAAAACCATTTTTGGATAAGGTGCCGCATGGCGTTTTTGCCACACGAGCCCCGACACGCCCAAATCGCATTGGAATATCCATTGTTGAACTTCAGAAAATTGAGAACAACCGATTATTCCTGAATAATCTTGATATGTTGGACGGAACGCCGCTTTTGGATATTAAGCCTTATGTTCCACCGTTCGATTGTTACCAAAATGCAAACTCGGGCTGGCTCCCAAAAAATAGTGAAATCAAACGGCAGGCTTCCGACGATCGGTTTTTGGGTGTTTAATTTGGTTTATTCAAGTTAAATTTTTACCCTCAAAGTTACGCCAATATTTAGTGCTGAATATTTCTGGAATATGGTTCTTTCTATTCGCTGTTGACCAATCCAACCATTGTAATGTACTCCTGTGTAGGGTAAGGAATTGTTTATTCGCCATGGAATACCGTTGTAATTATCTCCATAATATGTATTTCCAAGTTGGTACGTTTTTGCTGTTTCTATGTATTTCACCTTAGAATCTGAATACTGATATTTTGCAATCAAACCGAGTTGAAGTGATTTATTGATGCAGTAGAATAACGAAACATCAAACTGTTGCATCATATTACTATGTCCCACATGTTGGATTTTGTGCTCATAAGCCAGGTCTTCACTTTTTACGGTAATATCCGGATACGACAATCGAAGTAGCCCAACCATATAACTTGTTTGCATAATTACCTTTTTTGCTTGCAGTGTGAGCTGTGGGCCGGTAAGAAATTTAAAATTCGTCCATCTTCCAATTTTAATGCTTTCCGTTCCACCTGCAAGATCCCCTTCAATTTGATTTTGATAATCTTTGTTTAGCGGATTTAATCCAAATTCGACACCTGTTTTCCACCCCACAAACTTGTATTGATAATCGTGCGAAACAGATAGATAAAATCCCGGGATAGCATTTCCGTTCGGGCCAATCATATTATCAGTATTTGCAAATTCACCCATTGGAAATGAAGGGCCGGTTGTGAATGAAAAATAATTTGCACCCGCAGAATTATCTTTCAAATCAGTTTGGCTATCCGTACTTTTTTTAACAGGCTTGTTTTTCTTTTTTGCAATATCGTTTTTCCGGTAAGAAGTGCCGTTTATAGCATAACGGACACAAAACTGATATGTACTAATAAAGTTATCAAGGTCTGTTAGCGACAGAGATGCATTCGCGCTAAAGCCCACGCGCCTGAACAAAGCTAAATCCAGGCCTGTAAAATAATCGACCGTGGTGTTAAAATTCGGTGTGGCACTTTCTTTTGAATAACCCCAAGGTAAGGTGCCATCAATAATTATTTGCTTTGCGTTCATCATAACAGAAACCTGCAGACCTGCACTCAGTTTAAAAAAATCAGAGAGTTCGAACTGCGGAATAATTTTTAATTTAAGGTAATTGTTTCTTTTGTAGAAGTTTGGAGATTCATTCTTTCCTTCATCGATATTAATCCAGGTATATTCAACGCCAGAGTTTAAGTGAAAAATATCTGTGATTGGAGCACGAAAGCTAAGCCCCAAAAAAGGACTTGCCGGAATAGGATTTTCAATATTTGGAATGTAAAAAAAATTAACTCCGGTAGTTATTTCAAATGGATAGTTAGAAGGAGTGTAGTATTGTTGTGCGTAGCTATTTTGCACACCAGTGCAGAGGAGTATTTGCAGCAAAATAAATTTACAGAAGTGTTTACTATTTATAATTTGTTTCCTCATTTTGTATTATTTTTTCAATCCCAAAGGTAAATCATTTTTCTCCATTTCCCGACCCAGACATGACGAAAGTGCCTTATTCGATGTCGAAACCCCCTTTTTTGATGACGAAATGGGGTTTTGGGCTTGCGAAAGTGGTTTTCAGCATTAATGAAATTATTCCTCGGTTTACTTTAAAATTAACCCAATACCGAATGGTATCAGGTAATAAAATTGAATTGCGTCATTTGATCTGTCAGCCCAAACCCCAACCCCGATATTAACATAAAGGCGATTTAGAAATGATTTCTGGATTCCGAAAAGTAGATGATTGTCATTTTTATTAAAGCCGTTTTTATCCATAGAAGTAGCAAGATGCAATCCAACATAAGCCCCATCATAGATTCTACGAATAAAAAATGATTTTTTTGGCTTCCATTCCATGAAATAATACCTGCCTTCTATGAAAATCTTTGGGTTGTAAACGAATGAATTGGATTTGGGAACATTTTTTTTACTGTAATATAATATCTGTGTTCCGATACCAATTCCCAGCGTTACATTATCTAAAATGACAGGTTCAACAATTATTCCCGGAGAAGTTAACAGCTCAATTTTGACGGATAGCTTTGATTTGTTAGTTGTGGCATCTGCATTTATTGAGTCTTTCGCATTGAACTGTACAGGCATGATGCATGCCATTAGGTTAGCGGGTAAAAAGAATAGCAAAAATATAATTTTGTAAAGTGTTTTTAGCATTATTTCATTTTTTTGTAATGATATATTATTCCGTTTTTCATATCAAAATCCATCTTCATCTCTCAGGCATCTTACAGAGTATGCATATTCTTTGTAGCCTTCGGTGGTACGAATAAGCGCTTTACTATCGGTGGTTAATATTCTGGCCCAGGCAAGATTTGATTCAACAGGTGTAGATGACCACCAATAAGCCCGCTGGCCAAGCATTAAAAAGGTATTTGTATCTAATTTGTATCCCCCCGGGTAAGCACTAAATCCTGTAGTGTTGTCGGCTCCATTATTTGGAACATCCCACCTTGGATGAGCGTGAGGTACGGTAATTTCGCTTTTTAAGCTGCCACCAATATCTGATGCTATACCCAAAAAATCGGATAGAATTATCCATTCACCATTCGTGGGGACATGCCATCCCTCGGGACAAAGGCCATTTTGGTTGTCAACAGCCGGCCAGTCGTAAAGTAAACCATAGGATTGCCACAGTAAAGAATCATTTTCGTACCAGGCATAAGTACCATCAGATGAAGGAATATTTTTGCCCCCATTGATTTCGATCCCATTTTTATACCTTCTTGTTTTTAGATTTTCTTTCATCCAGCATTGATCTCCAACTAAAATGGTATTGTATGTATTTCCATCTATGTCAGTAATTTCCGGGGTGTCAGGACATGGAATATTTAAACCCGGCGTAGAGAATTGCTTTATTTTGCCAAAAGCAGTACCTTGCGTATTGCTTGCAAACGATCGCAAATAATAAGTTTTGCTGTAGGTTAAACCCGATAGTTCGGTGGTGAAAACACCCGTTCCTGTGCCACAGATTATAGTACTATCGTTTATGCCAGGGTCTTCGTTCAAGCCAAAGAAAAAGCCCCGAAGAATAATTGCAGAACCCCCGGTGTCAATCACCGACCCACTTATTATTGCTTTGGTTCCGTAGCTATATTCGGGGATTTCAGTAACTACTTTCGGTACATCATTCAATGGCTCAACTTTGTCATCCTCACAAGCCAAAACAAATAATAAGCAGATACATAAAAACAGGAATATTTTCTTGGTTTCCATAATGTTACTTTTTTTTTAACTTAAAAGTCGTTTTTAATACATCTTATCGACAAGCCATTTTCTTTGGAGGCATAGGCTTTCTCGGCTATTCCATTTTCGGTGCTTAGGATTCTAATCCACGCAGAGTTTTGCAGAACTTCATCAGAACTCCACCATTGTCCATTAGAGCCAATGTCTTTAAAATAGCCAAAATGGATTCGGAATCCCCCCGGGTATCCTGAGAAAAAGCTTTGGTCGCTTGCTTCAGCGTTGGGCATTACCCAACGTGGATGTTGGTCGGGTACCGTATGATAGCTTTTCATTTTACCACCGGCCACTTCCTCACCCCCCAAATAATCTGTTAGTATCTGCCATTCATCATTCTCAGGAATATGCCATCCTTGCGGGCAGGCTGTCATTGCAGCAGGCCAGTTGTAGAGCGTGCCGTAGTTTATATAATTTGCACGATTTACTGCCTCTTGCAAAATTGTGCTGTCATATCCATACACGTAGTACGCTGGCCACAGGTCATTGCCATTTCCCGGTTTGTGAACCTCCGGTAGCCAGGCAAGGTTTTGTCGCATCCAGCATTGATTGCCTACCAAAACCGTTTGGTAGGTGAGTCCATCGCGCGAATCGGTAAATGAAGGTAAACCCGGACAAGGAGGGTAGCTGTTATCATCGGTAGTGAATACAAGCTGGTACCCGTAAGATATGCCTGCCGAGTTAACTGCATAAGCACGAGTATAATATGTTGTCAGTGCCTCAAGATTATCAATTTCAACAGTAAAATATGTTTGATTTCCTTCGGATGCTTTCGAATTGTCGGAAACAGTTGGATATGGGCTTGTGCTCCAGGCCACGCCACTTTCGGTAATCGAAGCCCCGCCCGAACTAACAATTTCACCTTCGATAAGTGCTGTGAATGCCGAAATATTGGATACGTCTAAGGTGTTAACGGTGGGCACACTTGCATCTTCATCGCGAATGCAACGAACTGAAAATCCACTTTGATTAGGGTAATTATTTATAGTAGCTGTTCCCGAACTGTTTTGGAGCAAAAAGTACAGCCCCTCAGTATTATTTGCAGGAGTGGCCGACCACCAGACACCACTATTTCCCTGCCCCGAAAAATCTTCGTCAATTTGTTTGCCACCTGGCAAAGCTCTAAAGCCGGTTTCATTGCTGGCATCTACGTTCAACGCTGTCCAGCGTGGGTGGGGGTAAGGCTGGGTTAATGTGCTTTTAAGCTTGCCGCCGGGGTTTTCGCCGAGGTAAGTTGTTAAATTCTTCCATTCGTTTGATGAAGGCAGGTGCCATCCTTCGGGGCAGGCCGACTGGGCAGCCGTGAAATTGTATAATGCCCCGTAAGCAAGGTACAATGAGGATATAAAATCCTCCTGATTTTGTAAATCATACAAACCGAATACATAATATCTTGCCGAGGTATTTGATGTACTATTTGGTAAATGTAATTCCGGAAGGTATAGCAAATTTTGTTGGAGCCAGCATTGACTCCCAATTTTTACCGTAGTATAGGTGCGTTGGTCTCTTGCATCGATAATCGATGCCATGCCGGGGCAGGGTGTTCCTCCAAAGGGAGATTCACCATTCGTTTCTATTGTTACAAATTCCATATCTTCGCCATACCCTGTTCCATCGCTGTTAGTAGCAAAGGCCCGAGCATAATAAAGTTGACCGGGGGATAAATCAAAAATTTCGGATGTAAATAAATAATCGCTTGAGTTACTCTCCGAAAAGCCAAGATTGTTTTGGAGGGTAGGGGATTTTTCTGCACCCCATACCAGGCCTTTTGTTAATATCCCCTGACCCTCATCATTGGTAATTTCTCCTCCGCCTACCGCATCGCTTGCAGTAATTTCTGATATGGGCATGGTTGAAAGACCCGGTGTTTTTTTATCTTTTTTGCAATTTGTCAGCAAAAGCAGCAACATTATTCCGAAAGCGTAGATGATAAAATTTGAGTGCTTCATTTTTATTTCATTTTAGTAAGGAACAAAATTAAAAAATAATTTCACCTTTACGGGGGCAAGCATGTCGAAACCCCCTTATTCGATGACGAAATGGGCTTTTGGGCTTGCGAAAGTATAGTTTGGCTTAATCATTATTAACTAATCTTAATTAGATTTATAAAACATCGGCTAAAACTTGCAAAGAGGTAAAACATGTATGAAAAAATAACAGGGGTGCAAAAGCAGGATGCACTGTTTTTTAATTACTTTGCAAATTGTTTTTATTTTGAGATAATTTTCCGGGCATAAATATCAATAATTATTACACCATGAATATTCTGTATTACAATGATATCGATTACACAGGGGTAAAAAAGCAATTCAACAAAATAGTTGCCTTTTTAGAGAACGATGATTTTGATTCGGCTGAAATCAAAAAACTCACCAACCACGGGTATTACAGGGCAAAGCTTGATTACGAAAACCGGCTACTTTTTAAATTTGCCCGATACCAGCAGCAAACCTACATCCTGCTGCTCGAGGTTATTTACAACCACGAGTACGAAAAATCGCGCTTCCTGAGGGGTGCCAAAATCGATGAAAGCAAACTGGTGCCACTTAAAAGCGAAAAGCAGGTTCCCGATGAAGCCGTGCTTGAGGTTAACTATATAAACCACAACACCAACAAGTTTTATTTGCTCAACAAGGTTATCTCCTTCGATGACGTGCAGCAAAGCATTTTCGCGCTCAAGCCGCCCGTGGTGATTGTTGGGTCGGCAGGCAGCGGCAAAACGGTGCTTACCCTCGAAAAAATAAAACTGCTCAAGGGGAATATATTGTACGTTACCCTGTCGCCATTTTTGGTGGATAATTCCACCAAGCTGTATTATGCCGATAATTATGTAAACGAAAAGCAGGATGTCGATTTTTTGAGTTTTAAAGAATACTTAGAAACGTTGAAGGTGATTCCCGGAAAGGAAGTCGATTTTAAAAATTTCAACCTTTGGCTGCAACCCCGCAAACAGGCTTTTGGGATAAAGGATAGTTATAAACTGTTCGAGGAATTTAAAGGCGTGATTACCGGGCTTGAAATTACCAAAGCATTTTTGAGCAAGGAGGATTACCTGAACCTCGGCATCAAACAGTCGATTTACCTCAGCGAGGAGCGTGAAAAAGTATATGAGGCCTTTAGGAAATACCTTGAATTTTTGGACGAAAACAATTACCACGACCTCAACATCATTTCGTACAAATGGCTGCAA
>Ga0208900_1001608_pt1 | contig 11638 bp, 5 predicted proteins | sample AntAceMetag02UKK_FD_184763 | JGI IMG/M metagenome (GOLD analysis project Ga0208900, IMG submission 184763) | Saline lake microbial communities from Ace Lake, Antarctica - Antarctic Ace Lake Metagenome 02UKK (SPAdes) (version 2) | ecosystem: Environmental > Aquatic > Non-marine Saline and Alkaline... | reverse complement strand
CTAACATTCCATCAGGCGATTTTTTGAAAAATGGCAAAATGTGGTGTGTATTAAAAAACCATTTCCAATCTGCATAAGGCGCTGTAACGAAATACGATTTTTTATGAACCACAATTTTCACCTTGATAATGTCTCCGGCATCATTGTTAAAAATAACAGCTGGGTTTACCTGTGTGAGAAGAGCATTTACATAAATCGGCTTATCCAGCAGCATTTTTAAATGCACCGTGGTGGATGCCTTACTGTACGGATTTTGTTCACGAAACTGAGCGTAACTCATCATGGTAAATGATACCATCACTAAAACTAAAACAACTTTTAAAGCTTTCATAATAACCTCCATTTTTAGATTTGATAAATTAAAGAATTTAAAGAAATTGAAAAGAACTGTGTTTAAAATCAATGATACAAAGGTAAAGTGGTGAAGGCTCTAAAACATCCCTGAATACAGTGGGTTTAAAAAATGGCAGAAATCAACTATATGGTTTTTTGTCCTTCACATATCATTCATTTCCTCACCCACGCTTTGAACAAGCTTCAATGTTTTTGTTATTTTTACCACCAGTTTTGTTTCTGATACTGCTGAATTGATTGATACAAAAATTTTGGATAGCGTGGGTTTTTATCAGGAAGCATTTAATCAAATCGTGTAGAAAATGATGAGATCAACAAAATTAACGATAGCTATACTGTTGCTGTTCAGTGTGCAACTTTTTTCGCATGATAATAATTCCTGGGTAGAAGAAATAATGAATCTCCAGAAAACTGCCAAAGAATACCTCATCTCAAATCCTGATACCTCTTTAACACTTATAACCCATGCGCTGATACATTCAAAGGATGAAGCCAATGACTCGTTGATTGCCAGGAGTTATTATTACCTTGGTATTGCCCATTATTACAAAGGCAATTATTTTGTAAGTGCAAATCAATACCGGCAGGCACTTAATACGGGATATGCCCGAACAAATGAAGAATTCAGGGCTGTAGTTTATAACAACTTGGGCGTTGTGTATGACCTCACCGAACAGTACAACCTGGCGCTGGATAGTTACCTAAAGTCTATGGAAATTGAAGCTTCCCTCGATAATGCAGAAGGCCAGGCCCTGTGCCAAGTAAACATTGGCCTGTTGTACCTCAACCTTAAACAGCCGGAGCAGGGAAACGAATATTTACAAAAAGCCCGTCAATACTTCGAGCAAAGTAACGATCTCGATGGCCTTGCCCTTACCTTTCATAATCTGGGGAAGCTGGCAAGTGAAATGAATAAGTTGGATACGGCCATTGTCTATTTTGAAAAAGCTGCCAGCCTTTACAAGAAAGCTGAAAACCTTTATGAATACACCAATATCTTAAACCAGTTGGGTTTATATTACATTGGTCTGGGCAATTTGAAAAAGGCAGAAGCCCTGCTGGATACCGCCTTTGGTTTGGCCAAAGACAAAGGATATGAATACCTGGAGTCAACCATCCTGCTTAGCCAGGCAAAATTACTCATCTTTCGCAAAAATTTTGACCAGGCTGAAGTGCTGCTCATGGAGGTACAGCCCATGAACCAGCGGACAGGATTCAAAAAAAAATTACTGGAGCTTAAACTGGCTTGCCATTCCAAAAATATAGAACATTTCGACCAATATCTTGATGACCTGGTGGTGTTCAGCGATTCCATGCAGATTATTAGCAACAACCACCTTGTGAACGAGCTCCACATACAGTATAATACCGAAAAGAATTTGAATGAGATTACCCGGCAACGAGAAATGCTTGTTAATAGGAAAATGATTATTCATGCTTCCATTACTGCACTTGTGGTGTTGACCATCCTGTTCGTGGTTATTTTTTTTTATTACCAAAGGCTGCAGAAAAGTTACAAAGCACTCTTCAACAAAGAAAAACTTGAGCACGAGCGTTTCCTGAACAAGATTAAGATTCCTGAAAGTACCCCGGTTGAAAAGGACGAAAATAGCAGTTTAAGTTTGTACCGATGTATCATCGTGAAGATGAACACCGATAAACGCTTCACCAATTCCAGCCTCACTGCCGAAGATATTGCCAGATTATGCAATTCCAACAAAACGTACGTTTACCAAGCCATCAAAGCCCACACCGGCGAAAAATTTTTCGAATTCGTAAACCGATTTAGGGTAGAGGAAGCCAAACGCCTGCTGGCTGATAATTCGGATTTGAATGCCGAGGCCATTGCCGACGCTTCGGGATTCAATTCAAAAAGTACTTTTTACCGCACTTTTAAAGAATACACCGGACTGGTGCCGGGAAAATACCGCGCTTACGCCATCAGGCAGAATTAAATTCCCTATTCTTTTCTATCCCCCTTTTTATCAGCTTTTTACAATTTGATAATTTCTTTCATGGGACTTTGTTTTCCTTCATGAAGCAAATTTTTTCTGAGGTGGGATAACAAATACGCCTCATGGGACTGCGTTTATCTAAAATTTAACTTTTTTTGTGAAACCCTTCCTGGAATGTTGCTGGCAAAAAAAGGCAGGATTATATTTGGAATCTATAATCTCACATTTTTTGAATATTATGATTCCACTTTGACACTCATCCATCAATAAGCTGATTTCGATAAACTACAACCATTTTGAAAGACAAAAATCAAATACCAGAAACTTTTGACAAAGCAGGGAACAAAGAACAGCGAAAAATCACTGATCTGAGAAGTTCCTTTTCGACTAATCTCCCCGAGTTGTTCAGGCAATTGAATATTAGTCTTGCTGTTTCTACCTACCAGGCCGGTAAGCTAATATTTATCAGGCCGGAGGATGCTAAAATGAATACCCATTTTCGCAATTTCCAAAGACCTATGGGCATTGCGGTGCATCAAAACCAAATTGCTATTGGCTGCAAACATTCGGTTGAGGTTTTTAAAAATGTGCCTGCAATCATCAGTCGATTGCCCGAGCCTGGCAATGTGGATGCCTGCTTTATCCCCATATCATCGCAACAAACCGGGGGAATTGATATACATGAGATGGCTTATGGTAACAATAATGTACTTTGGGCTGTCAACACGAAATTTTCGTGTTTGGTAACTTTCGATGCTAACCACAGTTTCGTTCCACGGTGGCGGCCACATTTTATCAGCGGCCTCGAACCCGCCGACCGCTGCCATTTAAATGGATTGGCCTTAGAAAACGGTGTACCCAAATTTGTAACCGCACTTGGCCAAACCAATACACCCGGGGGCTGGAGGGCAAATAAGCGTGATGGCGGACTATTGATGGATGTACCCTCAAATAAAATTATTTTCTCCGGGCTAAGCATGCCCCATTCGCCAAGGTGGTACAACAACGAATTGTACCTGTTAGAATCAGGCCATGGCACATTGGTAAAAGTTGATTTGGCTTCGGGTGAAAAAAAAGAAGTCTGCCGCTTTCCGGGCTTTACCAGGGGATTGGATTTTGTTGGGCCACTGGCCTTCGTGGGACTTTCAAAAGTAAGAGAAACGGCAACATTTAGCGACTTCCCATTACTGGAACAACTCAACGAAAGGGTTTGTGGTGTGTATATCTGCAATATCGAAACCGGAAAAATAATTGGACTGGTGAAATTTGAAGGCGATGTGGAAGAAATATTTGCAGTACAGGTTTTGAGAAATACAATTTTCCCGGAGCAATTGCCCTTAAACGATCCCTTATTAGAAAATACCTGGGTAATTCCGGACGATGCCATCAAGGATGTTGAAGTATCGCCAAAGTTAGATGATATTTAGGCATTACCATTTGGGAAAATAAATAATTGGACACTAAACAAAATGTAATTATTAACTAATCATTAAAACGAATAATTATGACAAAGAAAGGATTACGAAAACAACTTAAAAGGATTGCCAGGATGAACCTCGCTGTTGGGGTGATTGCCATGGGGATGCTTGTTACAGAAAGCTCTTCCGCTATTGCAGATTCGTTTACCGGCAAGCCAAATACTTATGCTGGTTCTACTGTTAGTGGCAACCAAAACAGTCAGGGCATATTTGCCTACAATGCTGCTGTTAGCGAATGGAATCGGATTTTAACTGAGCAAAGTCCGGTAAAACATTCGCCCGATGACAAGCAAAAATTGGAAAATAGCGAGAAAGGAACACGGGGGACCTACACCGTAACTTCGAATGGGGATGTGGGGCTCGGAACATTACGCCAGGCAATAATCGATGCCAATGCTAACGCTGGTGCCGATATTATCGAGTTTACTTTAGGTGCAGGCAATACCATTATACTTTCCTCTTCGCTGCCCACTTTAACCGATGACATCGAGATTGATGGGTCGAATACTTCGGGTGATAATATTATCCTTCAGGGAGGTGGTAATGCAAGTAATTTCCGTGCATTCTATTTAAATACTGCCAAAACTATTGATTTAAATGATATGACCATTACTTCATTTGAATTTAGTAGTTCAGATGCAGGTCCTGCTATGCTAATATACAACGGGACACTCAATATGGCCAATTGCATTGTTACCAATTGCAAAGCCAATAACGGAAACGGTGGGGCACTAAGAAATCATTCAGGTGCTATGAATATCGATAATTGTACATTCGAAAATAATTATGCCAAAAATGATGGTGGTGCAATCTCGAACGCCGGCACCCTTACAATTCATGGTAGCAATTTTAGCTCTAATGGTGCATCCTCCGGTGCTGCTATCCAAAATAGCGGTACTGGTTCGATCGATCAATCAAGCACTGTTACAAACAACTCAGCAAGTTTTGGTGGCGGAGCCGTCTTTAACCATGATGGGGGGACTCTCAATATACAAAACTGCACCATTACCGGCAATACCGAGGGGGATCTAAACAATTCGAACGGCAATGTTTATCTAAATGCTGCAAATTCAATCGGTGCTGTATACACAGGAAGTTACATGTATAATGACGGAACATTATCAAGTGAATCTGTGATTATATCATCAGGGTATTCTTATCCCGGTGAATTAGATAATAATAATGGTGCTTCTTTTACAATTGCCGCAGGCGGGCGTATGGACATTGATGGTAATTTTAATAATAAAAGCGGGGCTACCTTTACTCTTACCGAGGGAGCCTCATTGAAAGGCAATGGCAGCTTTACTAATAACGGCACCACAAACATCAAATTTAAGGTTAGCGAAAGTATTTGGCATTTGATATCTTCGCCCCTGCCGGCAGCTACCTCCGCAATATTTACAGGAGATTTCCTACAAAAATGGGACGAAGCCAATGCGCGTTGGGATGATATTGTTCCTACAACCGATGTACTTACTCCCGGCAAAGGCTACGGCCTGTGGGCAACACCTGGCAAGTCCGATCATATATACAACTTCGCCGGAACACCAAACACAGGCGAGCAAACCATCGGCATGACTTCTGCAGGTGGTGGCGACAATGATGGCATGAACCTACTTGGCAATCCCTATCCCTCGTCCATAGACTGGGATGTGCTGGATGGAAATTATGGAACCGTGTATTACTGGGATGCAGCAAACAGTCGCTACGCCACCTGGTCGGGGAGCGGATCAACCAACGGCGGGCAGCAATACCTGCCGCCCATGCAGGGATTTTTTGTTTACACCACGGCGGCAAAAGACTTCACCATCAATAACAACGCTCGAACCCACGAGAATGCCGCATCATTTTATAAAGGTGGCAGCAAAGAAATCCAACATGGCCTGCGCCTTGAAGCCCTGGCAGAAAGCGGATTAAAATCGGATGCACTGCTACTCTTCCGCGAAAACACACAGGCAGGTTTCGACATGCAAAGCGATGCCTGGAAAATAATGTCGGGTACGCCGGGAATGCCCGAGTTGTACGTGAAGGTTGAGAACCAAAAGCTCGCACTCGAAGCCCGCCCCGAAACCGAAACCATCCAACTGGGCTTTGCCAACGATGAGGCCGGTATTTACAAAATCGACCTCAAAGAAATCGCGGATATCCCAAATGCTTTCATCGAAGACACAAAAACCAACACCTACTTCGACCTTACCAAAGGAGCTTACGAATTTGCCTGGAATCCTGAAACGGATTTGGAAAGCCGTTTTAAGCTGCATTTCAAAGCCGTGGGAATTGAGAATAATCAAATCAGCGAAAGCAATATAAGGATTTATGCCGCCGATGGGCAGATTTTTATTAAAAACGGTGTAGAGACGCACGGCCGTGCGTCTCTACACCTGACGATAACCGATATAATGGGCAGAACCGTTTTGCAGCAAACCATCAGCGCAAGCGAAACAACGGCCATACCAGTGGATTTGAAAAAGGGGGTTTACGTGGTTATGGTGGGCAGTGGAGCATGCTCCACTGCACTACCACTGTACAAAACTGAAAAAGTTTTTATAAAATAACTGCAAACCCCCTCCCAGCCTCCCCCTGGAGGGGGAGGAGTAGCCACTCTCCGAGGCGAGAGGGTTTATTCAAAGGAAAAAATAGAAGAAATATTTATAAAATAATTAATAACATACCCTCTAAGTATTCCTTCTCCCAGGAGAGTGGTTTTCTCCCCCTCAAGGGGGAGATGCCGAAGGCAGAGGGGGTAAAAAAAACAATAATATCATGAAAACATTAATCAAACTATCAATCACATTAATCACGATTACACTATTAACAATTAACTTCTCCTCCGCCCAAACCCCGCCTCCTCCAAACGGCGGAGATACACCCGGAGAAGGCAACAACACCCCCGTTGGCGGTGGCGCACCCATCGGTGGTGGCCTGCTGATTTTGGTGGCACTGGGTGCAGGCTATGGCGCGAAAAAGGTTTATGACTATAGGAAACGGGAATTGGCCGAATAGGAAAAGGAAAGGTGTACGATGTCAGATGTACGATGTACGATGTGAAATGTACGATGTTTGATCTGGAGTACACTTCTCAGATCAAACATCATAAGCCAAAAAAACCGGGGCAGAGACGGATCGGATGGATGACCGCAGATAGAAAAATCCGTGAAGATTATTAAAAGCCATACCTGCCCCGTTTTTTCATATTTATCTATGTTCAAATTAACAAACAAAAAACTTTATTCAAAATGAAAAAATTAACAATATTGATTGCTTTTATAGTTCTGTTTACCATGAGTTCTTCATTGCAAGCCCAAACTTACACATTGTTCGATTACCCCGGGGAGACGATGACCTACGCAACTGATATTGACGATGGAATAATTGTCGGCTTTTACTTCAACATGACAACTTTTATTAACTCCGGATACACTTATGATGGTACAACTTTTACTGATCTTAATTATCCTTCTAAACCGCACACCCGTCCGCAAGGAATTGATGGCAACAATATTGTCGGCTATTACATGGGTGCGGACGCTATCCGCCATGGATTTCTCTTTGACGGAAGTTCATGGACTACCCTGGATTACCCTGCTTACCAAACAGAAATATTTGGGGTTGATGGAGATAATATAGTAGGAAATTACATCGACGGTTCAAGTCATTATCACGGATGTCTTTACAATAAAAATACTCACTCATGGACAACCATCGACAGACCCGGGGTTTTAAACACAAAATTTACCGGGGTGCATGGTAATTATCTTGTAGGGAATAGTGGAGATAATTATTCTAATGTTAACACCGGGTTTATTTACAATATGGATTTGGATACATGGACTTCGGTGGATTACAAATTAGATCATCCCGACACCCCGTATTACAGTGCAACCAGTGTTGAAGGAGTAGATGCAACGCATGTTGTAGTGTATTGGGAAACAACAGGAATGGTGTATAGTAATTATACCTACGAAATTGCTACGGGAACATGGACAAATATTGATTACGAAACCACAGGCAGGCAAACCACGAATGGCATTGATGGTGTAAATAGTATTATTGGGGATATAGAATATGCAGGTCCAGGGAACAGGGGGTTTCACCTGACACCAGCGGCAACTCCACCAACTGTAACTACCCAGGCTGTTTCCGGAATTAATGCAACTTATGCTACAGGTAATGGTACTATAACTGGTTTAGGTGATGCAAATCCTACTGAGCATGGTGTGTGTTGGAACACAACAGGAACTCCCACTACAGATGATGACAAAACTACCGAAGGCAGTACTTCCTCTATAGGTGCTTTCACATCAAGTATCACAGGGTTAACTGTTGATGTAACATATTATGTTCGAGCCTATGCAACAAATAGCGGCGGAACATCATACGGAGAAGAAGTAAATTTCACAGCAGTTGCCTCTGTTAGCCAGACTTGGACAATTTATTTGTCTGATACTTATGGCGATGGTTGGAATGGTGGTTCTATTAATGTCCTAGTAAATAGTTCACCCGTTTTATCCAGTTTAACATGTGTTGGTGGAGGACCGGAGCCACATACATTTTCGGTTTCTTGTGATGATGTTATAACTACTGAATATACTCCAGGAAGCTATGGGTCTGAGAATTCATACCAGATAAAAGATCATAATAATATTGTTGTAGCAGAATCTGGTCAAAATAGCCAAGTTCCACAAAATATTAACTATACTTATGTATGCATTGTTGAAGAAACCCCGGGAACAGTTACCTCCCAGGCGGTTTCATCCATAACAACAACTACTGCAACCGGAAACGGTAATATTACATCAATAGGAACAACTGCCATAACAGCTTATGGTGTATGCTGGAACACTTCCGGAACGCCCACCACTGGTGATTCATCTACAGATGAAGGTTCAGCTGGATCAACCGGGGCCTATACTTCTAATGTTACAGGTTTAACACACGGAACTACTTATTATGTGCGAGCCTATATTACAGATGGTGCCGGTACATTCTATGGAGATCAAGTTAGTTTTGAAACTACATCTATTGTAACAACACAAGCGGCGACAGATATCACAGGAACAACAGCAACCGGAAACGGTAATGTTGTAACCATAGGGGCAACTTCTATAACAGCTCATGGTGTATGTTGGAATACTTCAGGCACACCTACCACCGGTGATTCATTTACAGATGAAGGTTCAGCAGGATCAACAGGTGCATTCACTTCTGATATTATAGGTTTGTCCTCTGCAACAACTTATTATGTGAGAGCATACATTACCGATGGTACCGGTACGTTCTACGGAAATCAAGTAAATTTTGAAACTGTATTTGTGAGTTTGTTTCCTGGTTCAGGCACACAAGGTGATCCGTATCAAATTGCTGACCTTACCGACCTAAGGAATTTTTCTGAAAACAGCTTCTATTGGGATAAGTATTTTATCCAAACTGCCGATATTGACGCATCTGCTACATCGAGTTGGAATAGCGGGCAAGGATTCTCTCCAATAGCATTCTCTGGCTCATACAATGGACAGAATCATACAATTTCCGGTTTGTACATAAACAGAGAAATTTATACTCAAGCATTCTTTAAAACTACAAATGGAGCAGTTATATCGAACCTTGGATTAGTGGATGTTGATTTTACTTGTTGGGGAAACGTTGGAGCTTTTATTGGCTCTTCTTCTGGTAATACTACTCTCAATTCTTGTTTCAGTACCGGATCTGTTTCTGGTTCTTACACAAATGCGGCAGGATTAGTAGGTTATATTAGTAGTGGTACAATAACTATAAACAATTGCTATAGTCGAGTATCTTCTTACGGAAAAGGCTTTAGCGGAGGTTTAATAGCCAGAGCACAAGGGACTATAGTTATTACTAATTCATATAACAGTGGTAGCGTAACAGGAGAAGGCACTAAGGGTGGCCTTCTTGCTTACAATTATTACTCAACAAATACCATTTCAAATTCATTCTGGGATACACAAACAACCGGGCAAAGCAGCAGTTTTGGTGGTGGTATCGGAAAAACAACTGCGGAGATGAAAACCCTTTCTACATTTACCGGTGCTGGTTGGGATTTCACAGACACCTGGCATAAGGATGAATATACTAATAATGGTTATCCATATTTAATTTGGCAAGGAGGCACTTTTGTTTGGACTGGAGCTACAAATAGTAATTGGAATACCTCATCCAATTGGGAAGGGAATGAAGTTCCATCGTCTTTAATAGATAATATAGTTATACAAAATGTATCAAATGATCCTGTTATTTCTAACAATGGTGCCGGAACCTGTAACAACTTAACTATTAATAATGGTGCAATACTTACAGTTAACTCCGGGGGCTCGCTAATTACCAACGGAACTATCATCAACATCGAAAGAACTATCAGCGATGCCCAATGGCATCTCATCTCTATACCCAACAACACAACGATAGCCAATACTTTTCTGGGCGATTTCATCCAAGAGTGGAACGAGACAAACATGCGTTGGGACGAAATTGTAAATCCCGCTACACCACTTTTGCCTTTGACAGGATACAGCCTTTGGGCTACCGTTTCAAAAAGCACCTACACTTTTACCGGAACACCCCTCACAGGCGAGCAAACCATCGGCATGACCTCGGCGGGCGGCGGCGCAAACGATGGCATGAACCTGCTCGGGAATCCCTATCCCTCGTCCATCGACTGGAATGTGCTGGACGAAACTTTTGGAACTGTGTATTATTGGGATGCAGCAAACAATCGCTACGCCACCTGGTCGGGGAGCGGCTCTACAAACGAAGGGCAGCAATACCTGCCGCCCATGCAGGGATTTTTTGTTTACACCACGGCGGCAAAAGACTTCACCATCAACAACAACGCACGTACCCACGAAAATGCCGCATCATTTTATAAAGGTGGCAGCAAAGAAATCCAACATGGCCTGCGCCTTGAAGCCCTGGCAGAAAGCGGATTAAAATCGGATGCTCTGCTACTTTTCCGTGAAAATACGCAGGCAGGTTTCGACATGCAAAGCGATGCCTGGAAAATAATGTCGGGTACGCCGGGAATGCCCGAGTTGTACGTGAAGGTTGATAACCAAAAGCTCGCACTCGAAGCCCGCCCCGAAACAGAAACCATCCAACTGGGTTTTGCCAACGATGAGGCAGGCATTTACAAAATCGACCTCAAAGAAATCGCCGACATCCCCAACGCTTTCCTCGAAGACACGAAAACCAACACTTTCCACAACTTACAAAGCGGAGCTTACGAATTTACCTGGAATCCTGAAACGGATTTGGAAAGCCGTTTTAAACTGCATTTCAAAGCCGTTGGAATAGAAGATAACCAAATCAGCGAAAGCAATATAAGGATTTATGCCGCCGATGGGCAGATTTTTATTAAAAACGGTGTACAGACGCACGGCCGTGCGTCTCTACACCTGACGATAACCGATATAATGGGCAGAACCGTTTTACAACAAACCATCAGCGCAAGCGAAACAACGGCAATTCCCGTGGATTTGAAAAAGGGGGTTTACGTGGTTATGGTGGGCAGTGGAGCATGCTCCACTGCACTACCACTGTACAAAACAAAGAAAGTTTTTATAAAATAACTGCAAACCCCCTCCCAGCCTCCCCCTGGAGGGGGAGGAGTAGCCACTCTCCGAGGCGAGAGGGTTTATTCAAAGGAAAAAATAGAAGAAATATTTATAAAATAATTAATAACATACCCTCTAAGTATTCCTTCTCCCAGGAGAGTGGTTTTCTCCCCCTCAAGATAAAGCCATTTGGCTATGCAAGCATTTTAACATAATTTATTTTTTTTATTATAAAGCATATTATAAAGATGATTTTTGTTCTTTGACATATTGATCAATA
>Ga0208900_1001607_pt1 | contig 11641 bp, 10 predicted proteins | sample AntAceMetag02UKK_FD_184763 | JGI IMG/M metagenome (GOLD analysis project Ga0208900, IMG submission 184763) | Saline lake microbial communities from Ace Lake, Antarctica - Antarctic Ace Lake Metagenome 02UKK (SPAdes) (version 2) | ecosystem: Environmental > Aquatic > Non-marine Saline and... | reverse complement strand
TTTTCATTTCAAAATATTATTGAGTGATTAGAAATACATCAAAATGTATGTGTTTCATTTGCAAATAATTTTTCAAAAATAGCCCCAAATCATGTAAATTCCAAGGATTGAAAAAAATAAAAAAAAACTCTCTAATTAACATATTGTCAATAATAAAACACCAATTTAGAAACTAAATAAATTGCGATTCCTATAATAAAACGCCAAATCATCCTAACTTTGAAATCAAATTATAAAACATATTATGAGCAGAAAGGAAGCACTCGAATTGTTGCACAAATACATTAAAAACGAAAACCTTCGCAAGCACTGCCTGGCTTCGGAAGCAGTGCTGAGGGCAGCAGCAAAAAAACTTGGAAAGGATGAACAAAGTTGGGCCTTAGCGGGGCTGCTTCACGACCTGGATGTGGAACTTGTAAATGCAGACCCCAAAGTTCACGGACTGGAAACTGCACGCATCCTTAACGAAAAGGGCATTGATCCTATAATTATCGAAGCCATAAAACTCCACAACGAAGAAGCTACCGGGCTGCCACGAACTACAACATTCCACCATGCCCTGAGCGCCGGCGAAACAATTACCGGACTGATAACAGCCACAACGCTGGTTTACCCGGATAAAAAACTGGCAAGTGTCAAAGCCAAATCCATCCGCAAACGAATGAAGGAAAAAAACTTTGCCGCTTCCGTTGACCGTGATAAAATACGGGAATGTGAAACCGCCGGAATCCCTTTGGATGAATTCATCGACCTGAGCCTGGAGGCCATGCTGGGGATAAGTAACGAGTTGGGTTTGTGAGGAGGGGGGAATGGCCTCGAAAAATAGAAAATCTTTGATTTTCGAGATATTAGAATTAGTAAATACTATAACAAAGGCTGAAAGCCTTTAATATCAAAAGAAGGCATTAATATAAATATTTTGAAAATTAAATATGGCACTTCCATTTTAGTGGATTTTTGTACATTCATGATTTAGTGACATTTATGTACAGCCACAAGAGCACCAAATCCCACGAAACATCGCCACACTTAAATTTAGAAAATTCAAATAAAACAATAAGCTTAAAAATGGAAAATTTAATAAAAGACATCACAGAATCACTTGAAGGATTTAGGGATGAAAAGCGGATTTTATTTGCAAAAACATCGTACCCAACAAAAATGCACGTAATCGGCGTTACGGTACCCAACCTGAAAATTGTTCTCAAAGAATTACAAAAACAGACTAAATCTTTTAGCAACCCGGAAAAGTTAGAATTAATCAGGCAGTTGGTAGATAAGAATGTTTTTGAATTACAACAAATAGCCTTTGAATACTTGCAGTTGGAGAAAAATTTATTCAAATCACTAACCGAAAACTTTATTGACAGTATTGAGAAAAACTTAGACAATTGGCTATCCGTTGATTATTTTGGAGCTTTAGTAGTTGGCTGTGCCTGGCGTGAAAATTTGCTTGGAAATGAAAAGGTGAAAAACTATTTGAAATCAGACAACTTCTGGATTAGAAGAATAGCTGTGGTAGCAACGGTTTCGTTAAACCAAAAAGCCAGGGGTGGAACTGGAGACAGCAAACGAACATTAGAAATCTGCCGCTTAGTTGTTGACGACCACCAGGAAATGATAGTTAAAGCGCTTTCCTGGGCTTTACGCGAATTAGCAAAAATTGACAAAGAATCGGTAGCTGACTTTATAAATGAGTATGAGGGTAAACTCCACAAGAAAGTTTTGAGGGAAGTAAGGAACAAGCTTGAACTCGGAACAAAAAATTAGCCCCGGAGGCCTTTGGGGAAAATTCATTAATTGACATATCCGTTAATTGTTTTCCGTTATTCATTAATTGTGCCGAATCGGAGCTTCGAGCATGCACGGGCAAAGCCCGGCATTATCCGTTATTAGCAATTCGCTTCCGGTACTGAGTTTCCGGCCTCCAAATCAATCATAAAAAAAACCTTAATCGCCGCATCGCCTGTTGCATGTTTAAAAATACCAACTTTTAACTGCGACCAGCCTACTGTGGACTGTGGATCCCGAAAAATAGAAAATCTTTGATTTTCGTAATTTTTCGTGGATGCACGGGCGAAGCCCGGCACTGCTGACTGCCAACTGAAGACTGCCGGCTGTTGGCTGAAGACTGCCAACTGCTTGTTAATTTTGCTTAATCGGGAAGGCCCAACCCGTAAAATATGGAAGCAAATCCTATCTTTGCGGGCTTATTAATCACAAAACTCACTTTAAATGAAAAGAAACACAATTTTAATTCTATCAGGAACATTTTTCATGTTCATTTTATTTGACTTAATTTCGACCAAACAGGTTATGGCACAAAAACAAATCCCTCTTGAAGATTTTTTCAAGAACCCAGAAAAATCGGGTTACCAAATTTCGCCCGATGGAAAATACTATTCTTTCACGGCTCCGTATGAGAATCGTATGAACATTTTTGTTCAGAAAATTGGCAAGGATAAAGCCACCCGCCTGACCAGCGAAATCGACCGCGACATTGCCGGATACTACTGGGCCAACAAAGACCGAATCTTGTATTTGAAAGACGATGGCGGTGATGAAAATTTTGCAGTATATGGTGTTGACAAAAACGGCAAAAACCTGAAGTGCCTCACTTGCTTCGAAGGGGTGAGAACTCAAATTATTGATGATTTGAAAGACATTCCCGATGAAATTATTATCGGACTCAACAAACGCAATCCGCAGGTTTTCGATCCCTACCGCCTCAACATCAATTCCGGCGAAATGGAAATGCTTGCCGAAAATCCCGGAAATATCCAGGGCTGGATGACCGACCACGATGGTAAATTGCGTGTTGCTATCGCCATTGTTGACGGTGTAAATACACAAATCCTTTATCGCGATACCGAAGATGAAGAATTTACCCCAACCCTCACCACCAATTTCAAAGAATCGGTAAGCCCGGCATTTTTTGATTTTGACAATAAAAATGTTTATGCCACTTCAAACCTTGGCCGCGACAAATCAGCAGTTGTAGTTTTTGATGTTAAAAATGGGAAAGAACTGGAAGTACTCTACGAAAATGACAAATATGATGTTGGGGGAATTTTTTATTCGAGGAAAAGAAAAGTACTCACCTCTGCATCTTATGTTTCGTTTAAGCGCGAGCGTCATTTCTTTGATGACGAAACAAAACAGCTTTTTGATCGCCTGAATGAAAAACTGGGCGAATACGAATTGGGAATTTCGGGGAGCAACGATGATGAAAACATGTACATCGTGCGCACCTATTCCGACCGTTCGATGGGCGCTTACTTTTTGTATGATGTGGAAAAAGATGCATTAACAAAAATTCATGAGGTAAGCCCGTGGATTGACGAAAAAGAGATGGCCGCAGTTTACCCATTTGAATATGCTGCACGCGATGGCCTTATAATTCCGGCTTATTTAACCTTACCCAAGGGACTTACCATGGAAACAGCCAAAAACTTGCCCGTGGTTATTAACCCCCATGGCGGCCCCTGGGCACGCGACAACTGGGGCTTTAATCCCGAGGTACAATTCCTTGCAAACCGTGGCTTTGCCGTGTTGCAGATGAACTTCCGCGGATCAACCGGCTATGGCCGTGAGTTTATGGAGAAATCATTTGGTGAGTGGGGTCTCGATATGCAAAACGATATTACCGATGGCGTTTACTGGCTCATCAACAAGGGCATCGCCGACAAGGATAAAGTGGCGATTTACGGAGCCAGCTATGGCGGATATGCTACCCTGCAAGGCATCGTGGTTACCCCAACACTCTACGCAGCTGCTGTGGATTACGTGGGCGTTTCAAACCTTTTCACTTTTATGCAAACCATTCCTCCATACTGGAAACCAATGCTCGACATGATGTACGAAATGGTGGGCAATCCCGAAACAGATAAAATACAATTTGAAGCTACTTCGCCTGCCCTGAATGCCGATAAAATGATGACACCACTGTTTGTTGCACAGGGTGCAAACGACCCCCGTGTAAATATTGATGAATCAGACCAGATTGTTGAAGCATTGAAAAAGCGTGGTATTGAAGTGGAATACATGGTGAAAGATAATGAAGGACATGGTTTCCATAACGAGGAAAACCGCTTCGACTTTTACCGCGCCATGGAAGGTTTCCTGAAAGAACATTTGATGGAATAAAGGGAAATGGTTATCCGTTAATGGTTAATTGTTATTCGTTATTCGTTAATCGTTAATTGTTGAGCGAAGCGAAATCCCGTTTTTGCGGGATTAATTGTGGAGCGAAGCGACATCCTCGCCGTAGGCGGGATTATTCGTTAATTGTTATTCTGAAAACACCAGGGATCATTAATTTCTGCCATTAACGGAAATGTTGTAGAGACAAGGCATGCCTTGTCTCTAAAAAAAAACCAAACCGGGTTATTCGTTATTTTAGCAAACGCTAAATAAAAACGAATAACCCGTTTTTAGTTCCCGAAATTTTAATATTTGATAAGAAAATGGAACGAAAAATTTACACCATCGGCGAAACTGTTTATGATATCATTTTTGAACATGACGAAATTAAGGTCGGAAAAGCAGGCGGGTCGATGCTTAATGCTTCGGTGAGCCTGGGCAGGTTGGGCTGCGATATTTCCTTTATCTCGGAACTTGGAGATGATGACCTTGGAAAATTGATTTTGAATTTCCTGCGGAAAAATGGAGTGGATGTTTCTTTTGTTCATTCTTTCAATGAAGGCAAAACTCCCCTGGCTTTGGCTTTTTTGGATGAAAACAAAAATGCAAAATACAGTTTTTACAAAGCATACCCAAAACACCGATTGCCTCAGGCATTCCCTCAAATTCATGAAAATGATATTGTTTTGTTCGGTTCGTTTTTTGCCATAAACCCTGAAGTTAGAGGTCAGGTACTTTCGTTTGTAAAGCAAGCCAAAAATTCAGGGGCAATTATTATTTACGATCCCAACATCAGGCATCCACGTAATCATAATTTAAATGAAGTAGTAAAAGCAGTTACCGAAAATTTTTCGTTGGCTGACATTGTCCGGGCTTCAAACGAGGATTTTGATGTGCTTTTTGATGTGAATAATCCTGAAGAAGCCGCTGAAATATTGGGGAAGAGTTCAGATGCCAGCCTGATTTATACTAACTCATCAAGGTATGTTTTTTCAGCCTCTGCTAATAAACACAAGTACTATGCTGTTCCCGAAATTGATGTATTAAGCACGATTGGCGCAGGTGATAACTTTAATGTCGGTCTAATTTTTGGCCTTGTCAAAAGTGGTTTGATGAAAAATGGTTTGAATAAAATTGATGAAAAAACCTGGAATAGACTCATATATTATGGCATACAATTCAGTCAGCAGGTTTGCAAAAGTTATGAGAATTATATTACTGTTGACTTTGCCGCAGGTTAAAAAAAATCACGGCAATAAAATACCGGAAAGGATAAAAGTAGTGGCAAACAGGAAAATACTTCCCGATTTTTTCGTTGAGATGTACCTGGCCTTATGGGCTATAATCCCTATCCATCTTGCGCCAAAACATTCTGCTCCATGCGATCCACTAAATCCAACAAAAATGCTTGTTCGGTTTTGCTAATGCCCTGCATGGCAATTTCGGTGGATGTTTCCCACACCTTATTCACGGTTTGTTTGATGGTATCGGCCTTGGGCATAAGATAAATTGTAGTTATCCGGCTGTCGGTCGTGCTTTTTCTTTTCTCCACATAGCCCAGGCCCACCAGCTTATCGATGATGCGGGTGGTGTTGGCAAAATCTTTTTTCGATTGGGCGGCCAGCGAACCAACCTGCAAGCCATCATCTTGCCACAAATAATACAAGAGCACCCATTGGTCGGGGGTGATGGCTATTTTGTTTTCAGAGATTAGCCTGAATGCCTGCCGCTTCAGCGAAACGGCAAGCATGGCAATCCGGTGATTGACGGATGTATCCAGATTAATCATTGTGAAAAGTATTTAATTTAAATGTAGCCTGGCTCGCATTCTTCCCTTCTGTCAAATACAGCACACTCGCACACTCGCACACTCGCCTACTCGGCAGCCTTGCCGGGTTTTAGGGTTGATATCGCGATAGCAAATAAAACCAAAGCCGCGTTGATGATGATAAACCAATTGATTTTGGACAAATCACGCGTATAGTTCTCCGTGCTTAAAACCTCCAGGCCTGAAGCATTTACACTTTCCATCATGCCTGTAAATAAGGGAGCCAAATAAAAGGTTCCTGCTATGATGAGCACGATGGTGATGATGGCTTTTATTTTGAGCCAGGCATTGTCTTTTACCTTCCATTGGGTAAAAAACGCGTAAACGATGGCCGTGAGAAAAGTTAAAATGGCCGCCGGGGTAAGCACGTACATATCAATGAAATATACCAGATGGTGCGCATAGGCAAAGGCATCGGTGCTGGCAATATTTTTTAACGAGAAAGTAATCGTTCCCATAATTACTATCGAGCTAAACCACAGCGACATCGCAGCGATGTGGATAATCTTCAAAATCTTTTCGTTCTTCTCGTTCATTTTACTCATATTTACCCCGGTATTTAAAATGTGTAATAAAATTTGTCATGGCAAACATATAAAAAATATTTGCCATGACAATTAAAATACTAATCAAGACTTCTTTGCACTTTCAGTTCCAGCGAATTCAGCTCTAAGGCAACCAAATGCCCCATACCTTCGGTATGCGGCAGGTAGCAACCATTGTCGAGCGCTATGTATTTGCGGTTGGGGTTGGCAAGTGTTGTGTTTATAAAATTAAAACTTACCGGCACGTGGCCATGGATAATTACCCTATTGTTAATTTTTTCAATATCCGGGTTAAAAGCCTTCGACCAAAGCATGGCATGTTTATCCTCGAAGGGGTCTAACCTGTCGAAATTGAGCCCGGCATGTACAATAATATATTTATCATCCTCGAAATAATGTACCAGATTTTGCAACCAATTGATATATTTTTTAGGGATTTCGCTTACACTTTTCACTCCAAAGCTATTCAGGGTATAACTTCCCCCATGCCTTGTCCATTCGTCAAGCAATTTGTTAGGTTCTTTCCAAAACAAAAACTTCCTCTTCTGATTTTTTACGCTGTTGTAGGCAAGCACCATGTATTCCTCGTGGTTTCCCCGCAAAGGTTTCACATTAAAGCCATCATCCTCTAGTTTCATTATATAATCAAGCACTCCTTTTGGATCGGGGCCACGGTCGATGTAATCACCCAAAAAATACAAGACATCATTCTTTTCGGGTTGTATGTGATCTTCAACCATGACGGTAAGCGTTTTAACGCAACCATGCAAATCCGGAATAACCCACTTTCTCATTCAATAATTATTTAAAAAATGTAAAAATACAAAGAAATTTTAGTCTGAAAAATTCATGAATTTTTCACTCTGCCGCCTGAAAGGCTTGCAGAGCCGAATTTCCTTTGGAAATTCGAGGACTAACCCTCGAAAATATTTATTTCAAATATTTTCGGCCTTCGGTGATTAATTCACAAATTCTTTGAATTTGTGAATTAATCAGGTTAGCAAAACAATCCAGCAAAACAATGCCTTCTTGTAAAATATTCCCCCATGAAAAGATAAATTTGCACACTTAAAGGCTAAAATCAACAGATTGTTGTTTATTTGATATATTTAACATTAAAAAATTATGACACAAGATAGCAATAGAAAAGTATTATTGATGATCCTTGACGGTTGGGGAAAAGGGAATAAGTCGAAGGCTGACGCGATCTTTAACGGAAACAAGCCTTACATCGACAGCCTGATGGAGGAATACCCAAACGCTGAATTGCTGACCAGCGGCGAAAACGTTGGCCTGCCCAACGGGCAAATGGGCAACTCGGAAGTTGGCCACCTGAATATTGGTGCCGGGAGGGTTGTTTACCAGGATTTGGTGAGAATTAATATGGCAATAAAAGATAATTCGATAGCAAAGAATCCACAGCTTGTGGAAGCATTTAACATTGCAAAAGAAAATAACAAAGCGGTTCATTTTATCGGCTTGGTTTCTGATGGCGGCGTACATTCGATGGATACGCATCTTTATAAACTTTGCGATTTAACCAGGGATTACGGGTTGGAAAATGTTTTTATCCATGCCCTAACTGATGGCCGCGATTGCGATCCAAAAAGCGGATTAGGATTTGTGAAAAACCTGCTCAACCACCTGCAATATTCAAACGGAAAGATCGCCTCACTTGTTGGCCGCTACTATACCATGGACCGCGACAAGCGTTGGGAAAGGATAAAACTTGGCTACGACCTGATGGTGAATGGGCAAGGCAAACATTCAACCGACATATTGCAGTCGATGCAGGAATCGTACGATAAAGGCGAGACCGATGAATTTATTAAACCCATAGTAATGGTCGATGGAAAAGATGAGCCCATCGGCGAAATCAAGGACGGTGATGTGGTGGTTTGTTTTAATTTCAGGACCGACAGGCTACGCCAAATTACAACAGTACTTACGCAGCAAAACTTTCCGGAACATGGCATGAACACCCTCGATTTAAAATATTACACCATGACCAATTACGATAATTCTTTTAAGAATGTTAATGTAATTTATGGGAAAGACAATGTGGAGAATACACTTGGGGCAGTGGTTTCGGCCGCCGGTAAAAAGCAAATCAGGATAGCCGAAACCGAAAAATATGCCCATGTTACCTTTTTCTTTTCGGGGGGCAGGGAGCAGGAGTTTGAAGGTGAAAAACGCATTTTGAAACAGTCGCCCAAAGTAGCCACCTACGATTTGCAACCCGAAATGAGCGCTTTCCTCGTAAAGGATGCCATTGTGGAGGAGTTGAAAAAGCAAGAAGCCGATTTTGTGTGTCTCAATTTTGCCAATGGCGATATGGTGGGGCACACCGGAATTTACGAAGCCATTTTAAAGGCCGTTGCCACTGTTGACCAATGTGTGCATGAAGTGGTTGATGCAGCAAAAGCAAATGGATATGAAGTGTTGATTATTGCCGACCACGGTAACGCCGACAATGCCGTTAACCCCGATGGTTCGCCCAATACGGCGCACTCGCTCAATCCCGTGCCATGCATCCTGGTTTCCGAAAGGTATAAAAAAATCAGCAACGGCATCCTTGCCGATGTAGCCCCAACCATCCTGGCACTGATGGGCATGGATATCCCAAAAGAGATGACCGGGAAGGTTTTATTCCAATAATGCCCGGAATGTAAAAAGCAGCCCGGATTGCATTTAATCCGAACTCTGAAATCTTGCATTTTTCTAAATCATAGTTTATTGACTATTCGGAGTTTGGACGAGGCACAGCCTCGTCCAGATTATTTAAACAGGCTTTTGCCTGAATTATTTACCTTAAACATGATTCTCAAAAATTGCTATTTTCGCTGCCTCATTATTTTAAAATATCCACCATGAAAACTTACTTCCTTGTTATCCTCCTCTGCTCAATTTCACTGACCGGCTTTAACCAAACCAAAACCGAACTATACATCCAGGAATCCATTCAGGCACAAGAGGAGCTAAACGCCGAATACGCCAACCCGGAAGAAACCCCGCTACTTCCCGAAGATCTGGATAAATTTGAAGGTCTTGAATTTTATCCAATAAATCCTGAACTGATTTTTGAAGTCTCCATCAAGCGCACTCCGCAAGCCATCCCTTTTATGATGAAGCGTACCAAAGATGAAGTGAGATATGTAAAATATGGCGAAGTAACTTTTGAGTATGCCGGCGAAAAACACACCTTAAGTATTTTCCAAAACCTTGATTTAATTGCCAAAAGGCCCGAATACAGCAACTATCTTTTCCTCCCCTTCACCGATTTAACCAACGATGAAACTACTTATGGTGGTGGAAGATATTTGGATATGGAAATCCCCGAAAAGGGGGCTACATTAATTTTGAATTTCAACAAAGCCTATAATCCGCTTTGTGCCTACAACAAAAAATATTCGTGCCCCATCCCGCCACAGGAAAATTTACTGGACTTTAAAGTAGAAGCCGGGGTTAAAAAGTTTGGGCATTAGGGAACAAGCACAAAATGGTAAAAGTCATCCGATGAATTACTCCCGGCAGTTTTTCTGCTTTCATGCAAAAAATACTAATGCTTAGGCGATATTCATCGGATGACTTACATTTGCCAACCGGGTGATTTTCATTTTCATAAATATTGCCGGTTCATAAACAATTCACGAGCTTATTGTGAGGATAAGGGTAAGATCACAAATCTTAAATCGCAAATCGGGTTTATCTTTTAAAAATCACCACTGAGACACTAAGTCCACTAAGTTTCACTAAGTGTTTCTTAGTGTTCTTCGTGCCTTAGTGTTTATCTTTTTTTTACCTGATAAACAACATTTCGCGGTATTTGGGCAAGGGCCATAAGCTATCATCAACCATCAGTTCCAACTTATCCACATGGTAACGGATTTCATCGAAGAATGGATAAACTTTTTCGTTGTAAAAAATAGCCTGCTCCCCGGCATTTTCAATTAGGTTGGCAATTTTTCGCTGCTCAACCATTTTAATGGTGTTTTCCCTGATTTCTGAAATATGCTCCGAAATATCCTTGATCGACTGCAACTGGTTTTTGGAAAGCTTAACAAAAGTTTTGTTATCCAGCACTTCTTTCAAACCTTTCACATTGTCGATTAACACGCTTTGATACTTGATGGCTACCGGAATAATATGGTTTGTGGCCAAATCGCCAATTACCCGCGATTCGATTTGAATCTGCATGGTATATTTCTTCATTTTAATATCGTGGCGTGCCAATAATTCACGCTTTGTTAAAATTCCTTCTCTTTCGTAAAGGTCGATAATTTCGGGTGTCAACGATTTGGCCAATGCCTGTGGTGTAGATTTGATATTGGGTAAACCACGCTTTTCGGCCTCTTCCACCCATTCATCACCGTACGAATTTCCCTCGAAAAGTATGCGTTTACTATCGCGGGCATATTGACGCAGCACCTGGAGTATGGCATCCTCCTTACTCAAATTATTCCCGATAAGTGCATCCACCTCTTTTTTGAATTGTTTAAGCTGATTGGCCAACACCAGGTTAAGGGGAGTCATGGCCTTGGAGCAGGTTGACGATGAACCCACCGCACGGAATTCAAATTTGTTCCCCGTAAAGGCAAATGGAGAAGTCCGGTTTCTGTCGGTGTTGTCCAACAAAATCTCCGGGATTTTCGGAACATTCAAATTAAATTCCTTGCCGTCTTCAATTTTATTGGTGCCCTGGTTTTCCAGTTCTTTTAGTGCCCTGGTTAGCTCCGTACCAATAAACACCGAGATAATGGCCGGCGGGGCTTCGTGGGCACCCAGGCGATGATCGTTTCCGGCAGAGGCAATCGAAGCCCTGATTAAATCAGAATAATCATGCACTGCCTTTAGTATATTTACAAGGAAGGTGAGGAAACGCAAATTCGATTTTATATCTTTCCCGGGCGACAACAAATTGATGCCTGTATCGGTAGCAAGCGACCAGTTGTTGTGCTTTCCCGAACCGTTTACGCCGGCATAAGGTTTTTCGTGCAGCAGTGCATAAAAGTTGTGCTTTGAGGCCACTCTTTTTATAATGTGCATCAATAGCTGATTGTGGTCAACGGCAAGGTTGGCTTCTTCAAAAACCGGTGCACACTCAAACTGGCTGGGGGCAACCTCG
>Ga0208900_1001605_pt1 | contig 11647 bp, 9 predicted proteins | sample AntAceMetag02UKK_FD_184763 | JGI IMG/M metagenome (GOLD analysis project Ga0208900, IMG submission 184763) | Saline lake microbial communities from Ace Lake, Antarctica - Antarctic Ace Lake Metagenome 02UKK (SPAdes) (version 2) | ecosystem: Environmental > Aquatic > Non-marine Saline and Alkaline... | reverse complement strand
CATGGGCCACCCCACCGGCCAGGGTGCCAATGGCCTCCATTTTTCGCACCTGCTGCAATTCATCCATCAGCCGCCGCCGCTCGGTGTCATCAATAAGGGTAATAATGGCACCCTGGCTAAAGGGGGCGATACTGATATTTAAATAGCGTTCTTTGTATTTTATTTCAGGAAAATCCCGGTGCTGATTCTTCCGGATACAGTTCATCAGGGCATCATACATATCCACGGAATGTTTTTTTGCATAATCTTTATACATGACATCCCCCACAGCAGGCAGGGAGCCATGGGTTTTCTTTCCGGCAAAATTATGCATGATAATCCGGGCATTTTTATCCACAATGATGGTCTGGATGGGATTATTCTCAAACAATGCCCGATACCGGCTTTCGCTCTCAATTAACTTGGCCTCCATTGCCTTGAGGCGAGTCAAGTCCTGATTGACCTCAATGGCACCTTGGATGTTCCCCTCATCATCTTTCACCGGGGCGGTAAAGCTTGATATGATTCGTTTTTTTCCATCAAACGTGTCAATTTCATACAATTCATCAAGAATCGTCACCCCATGTGTGACAGTGCGGTACAAAGATTTTTCTTCTACCGTGACCTCCTGCCCGGAATTCAAATTTCGAGTTTTAAACACCTCGTATCCAGACAAATCCACCAGGGGAAGTTTACCCCATATGCGGGCAGCTTCGGGATTGCCTTCTATCAGTGTGCCTTTTTTATCGGCCAGCCACAACCCCACTGGTAAAATTTCAAGCACCTTGCGAAAAAGATTTTCATTGTAACTCACTTCTTTTTCAACACTTTTCCGAAAAACAATCTCTCGTTTGAGCCGGCGGTTCCAGAGAAAAACAAACAAAAAAACAGCCATGCAGATCCCCAGAAGAGCACTAAGGCCCCAGACAATACCCTGACCAGGGGCCATGTCAAGATGAGCCCAGCAAGGGGGGGGGGCAAAAAGAAAGAACACACCGATATGAATTAGAAAATATTTTTTGTTTATCATTTTCTCCATTAACGTTACTCCGTAAGCCCATGAATTTTCTTGAGCCGAGACACTGAATCTGCTACATACTCCAGGATCAATTTTTTGGGCTACCCACTTAAGGTGGGACTGCCTTTAAAATCAAGCGTCTTAGCATCCTTGATTTTAGGGGTTAAAAGCTAATTACCCACATAAAGAGTCTTGAAAATATCCCGCCTTAAGTGGATAACCATTTTTTGGGACTGCTTTTGGGAAAGAACGGTGTTAAACTTATGTTCTTTGCGTTATTGAGCCAAGTCCACACCAGCCCAAAACCCCAATCACGAACGCATACCCCTTTCAAATGAAATCATTTCGGTTATGTGTAAATATAGAAAAGGTGATCATTGAACATAGACCTTTCAAAAATAAAGGGATAATTTGGGCTCGACAGGCTGTTGTGGAACTAAAAATATCTTTACAGAATCACTAAGTACCCGGGCATATATTCCTCAAAATAAAACCCATAAATATCAATGACATATGGCTGTATAATACCGAAAAACATATGTGTGGGTACTTATATGTAATAATATTGAAGCCCGTGAGTCACCATATGTAGTGGCTTGATTTGTGAGATCATGCATTCCGTAACAGCCTGTCGACAATATAACGGAATTATATATAACAGGAGACATATATATGCAACCCAGCAAAACCCAGGTAAAAGAAGCCGCAGCATTTATCAGGGAAAAAATAACCCAGCCGCCCCGGGTGGGATTCCTCACCGGGACAGGTCTGGGCAGCAGCACCCGGGATATTAACGTGGAAGCCACCCTGCCCTATTCCCAAATCCCCCATTTCCCGGTCTCCACAGTGGAGAGTCACACCGGGCAGCTACTACTGGGAACCTTGGCTGGTACCCCCATCATGGCCATGCAGGGAAGATTTCATCTCTATGAAGGGTATTCGCCAGCCCAAGTCACCTTTCCGGTGAGGGTCATGCAGGCCCTGGGGGTCAAACATCTGATCATTAGCAACGCCTCGGGGGGGATTAACCTTAATTTTTCCCCAGGCCAGATTATGCTCATCACCGATCACATCAATCTTACCGGAAAAAATCCCCTGAAAGGTCCCAATGACAATGACTGGGGCATACGATTCCCGGACATGACCCAGGTCTATGACACATCCCTTGCTGCACTGGCCCAGGAAACCGCCAGTTCCGCAGGCATCCCCCTGGGACAAGGGGTCTATGCCGGACTCATGGGGCCTTCTTTGGAAACCCCGGCAGAAACCCGATACCTGAAAATAATCGGTGCAGATGCCGTTGGTTTTTCCACGGTGATGGAGGCTATTGCAGGGGTTCATGCCGGAATGAAAATACTGGGACTTGCCACCATCACCAACATAAACAACCCCGATGCACCGGAAAAAGCCACGGTGGAAGATATCATTAAAACCGCTGAAAAAGCGGCAGAAAATATAAATATCCTCCTCACCGGTGTTGTTTCATCACTTTAACAAAAATTCCCCCCAGGAGAAAAAAACAAGCATGGAAAAACTACCTGATAATATCATCGAATTGCTAAACGAAAAAGCTGGCGGATTCAATACTACATTAGGACTCAAATTCACAGATGTGACCCTGGAACACTTGGTGGCAGAAGTTGAGGTCTCAGAAAAACATCATCAAATATATGGCATTGTCCATGGGGGTGTTTATTCTGCCATTGCTGAAAGCATGTGCAGTGTGGGGGCCATCATCAATGTAATGGGGGAAAATAAAAACGCCGTGGGCCTGGAAAATACCACCACATTCCTTCGTGCGGTTCGCTCCGGCACCCTGCACTGTGTGGCCACTCCCCTGGCCCGGGGCAGGCGTGCCCATGTCTGGGAAACCCGCATCCACGACGATCAGGATCGACTGGTGGCATCGGGTCGGGTCCGCCTGATGATATTGGCACCCAATGACTCCCTTGCTGGACAGGAAGTTCAATTTAAGTCCTGATTGATGAGCCTGTTGATTTAAAGGCTATTTCAGTCTGGTTCGATTTTATCATCACAAAATATGATGATTGACTGAGCCAACACACATCAGATAGACAAAGGTGATGCCTGAAATATGAGAATCACGACTTAATCAACAGGCTCATTGATGCTGCATTTTACACCACCCTGGGGTAAAATGAATCACATTTACGGTTCTGAATGCCTGAAACAACCGCCAATCCGCCCTTTCTCCCCTTGGCCCGATTCTTGTATTAAATATAAACAAGCCCTGTGAACAGGGATATTTTCTGTAAATATTCGACCCGCACCCCATATTCACATAGATTTGGCCTGCTAATCTAACATTAGTATGCTACGCAGTCCCAACTAAACGAATATGGGGCACTGCCCAAACAATTACATTACCAACCCGAATATTTACTATTTTCTTCAGCCCAGGGAGGTGCACAATGACAATCCAAAAACAAGAGCTTAAAGATAGACACGGCCCCATGGTCTTTAACATGACTTCAAACCAGTGTGTCTGGTCCAGGGCAGGCATTATGGGCCCCTTTCCCTGCATGAACGCCTTTAACTGTTTTGACTGCCCTTTGGACAAAAAAATGCAGGTTCGTATCCAGAATAATCACATGACCCGGAAACCGGCATGGATAAATCATCTTCCCCCCGGAGAAAATGACATACAAACACGCATCGATAAAAAATGCAGACACATGCTGTCTGGCAGGGTGTCATATAAATATTGCATTCACAACTATGATTGTGCCACCTGTGCCTACCATCAATTGATGGAGGAAGAAACCATAACTCTTGCCGTCTCCCATGTGGAAAAGGAGTATGCAGGTGGGTTCAGCCTTGCCCGAAGATACTACTATCACCGGGGTCATACCTGGGCACGCATTGAATATGGAGGGCGTGTTCGCGTGGGACTGGATGATTTTGCCATGAGAGTGTTGGGACCAATGGACGCGCTTAATTTACCGGCCCTGGGAACCACTGTCCAACAAGGAAAACCTGGCATCGGCATTGCCAGGGACGCCTTAAAAGCCGAAGCACTCTGCCCCATGGAGGGGATTGTTGTTGCCACAAATCCCAATCTGAGACAAAAAGGTATGGCCAACAAAGATCCCTATGGAGAGGGATGGCTGATGATCATCGAGCCCACAAAACTTAAAGTAAATTTAAAAAATTTGATTTTCGGGGACGAAAGCACCGCCTGGATGGAAGATGAAAGCAGCCGCCTTGCTGCCCTTGTCACGGAAGAAGCCGATTATAAACTGGCTGCAACCGGTGGGCGGGCCGTCAACGATATTTATGGACTGATGCCTGAACTGGGGTGGGATACACTGGTTAAAGCCTTTCTTTTAACCGGATAAAAGCCCTGAATTGATTTTACAATGATTGCACAAGCTGGGAGTCAGGGTATCGAGTTTATCAAGCCCCACAGAAAAATTCATAATACATTGGGGACTCCGACAATGGGATAAGCCCAGGAGATGGCCGGTTTCATGAATGGTTATTTTAGATAATCGTCTGTAAACCAGGGATTTATCCGGTACCACTCCATCCCGGTGGCGTTGCAGGCGGTATGTGGAAAGAACTGCGGCCCGGCCCCCGATTTGGGCTTCCCCGAACACATAGGTTAAAAAAGGCAGGCTGATATCCTGGGCAATAATGCCAATGCGCCTTACCGGAGCATGGATATCAGCGGCAAGATGCTTGATAATCTTTGCCGCATTGTACTGATTTCGGTTGGGAAACAGAGCCTCCGTGGGGTCTGGCCATGGTTTTGCCACATCCGTGGCAATGTCAAAAATGGCCTGTATATTGGCGGCGGCCACCCTCACCGCCACTTCATCCACAAGTCCCAACGGAATCACTATAAAGTGCCCCGGTGACCGGGGAATATGTTCATTGTTTATTATCTTTCAATCCTGTATTTTTTGATTTTTCGGGAAAGGGTGCCACGATCAATATTAAGAACCTCTGCACATTTGGAGATATTCCCATCACAGGCGGCAAGGGTGCGTTTGATATGACAAGCCTCCACATCACAGAGACGGACACTTGGTTTTTCTACCGTCTCTTCCCATGGGCTCTGCCTTTCGGGTCGGATAAAGGTCAGCAACGCTTCTTTTATTATCCGCTCTTTACTTAACACCACGGCTCTTTCCATGACATTTTTAAGCTCACGTACATTTCCCGGCCAATCATAATTATTCAAGAGTACAAAGGCTTCCGGAGAAAGCCCTTCCACGCATTTCCCCATTTCTCTGGAAAACTTCCCCAGAAAATGCAATGCCAGCAAAGGAATATCCTCAAGCCGTTCCCTCAAAGGGGGAATCTCAATATTGATGACATTAATTCTGAAGTAAAAATCCTGTCGAAAGGCATTGGATTCAATTAAGGCCATGATGTCCCGGTGGGTGGCACAGATTAATCGAAAATCACTATGAATCTCCTGGTTTCCCCCCAACCGGAAAAACGTCTTTTTTTCCAACACCCTTAAAAGATTCACCTGCATCTGGGATGATATTTCCCCCACTTCATCAAGGAACAGCGTACCCGTATTGGCAAGTTCAATGCGACCTCTTCTTACCTGTGTTGCCCCGGTGAACGCCCCTCGTTCATGGCCAAACAACTCACTTTCCAGCAGACTTTGGCTCACGGCACCACAATTAATGGCCACAAAGGGAGAAAAAAGCCGTTTGCTACGCGAATGGATGGCCCGGGCCACCAGCTCTTTCCCCGTACCCGTTTCTCCGGTGATGAAAACCGGGGTATTGGTCTGGGCAATATCTTCAATCTGCTGGAAAACGGCACGCATGGCACTGCTTTGACCCAGAAGATCTTCCATCCAGATCTCATCCTGCTCACTCAAACGGCTTCTCAATCGTTCATTTTCGTCTTTTAATGCTTTCTGGGCCGCCAGCTTTTCAATCAACAAAATCAACTGTTCCGGATCAAAGGGTTTTAAAAGGTAATCGCTGGCCCCCTGTTTCATTGCCGTTATGGCAGATTCAATGGATCCGTAGGCAGTGATCATCACCACCATAACCCCTGGATAAGCCGTTTTGATCTCCTGGAGCAATTCAAGACCGTCCATACCGGGCATCCTCATATCCACCAGCACAAGTTCCGACAGATTTTCTTTCAGGGAATCAAGACCATCTCTGCCGGACTCCGCCGTTGTCACCGGGTATCCTTCTCTGATCAGCCAGGCGGACAAGGATTCACGCATGGCCTCTTCATCATCCACGATCAAGATTTTAAAGGAATTCATTCTTTCACCTCCCCCCCGGCATCTGCTTCAAGCAATTCATCTTTCACATCACTCCCAGCATCTGCTTCGCTGGTGTGGACGGGCAAGAGAATACGAAACGTCGTGCCTTTGTTCAGCTCACTTTCCACAGCGATACTACCCTTGTGTGCCTTGATGATACCATACACCATGGCAAGCCCCAGCCCCACCCCGCTGACTTCGGTTTTTGTGGAGAAAAACGGCTCAAAGATTTTATCCATATTTTCCTGGGGAATTCCCACACCGGTATCGCTCACCGTCACCCACGCACCCGGTGGCATATCGTTTATACCGGCTTTAATGGTCAGTTTTCCCCCATGGGGCATGGCTTCCATGGCATTAAAAATAAAATTGGTGAAGCATTGCTGAATTTGGGTATAATCCCCCAGCACATCCAGGGGAGCGGGCTCAAAATCCAGGGTCAAATCAATATTGGACAGGGTCATCTTATGCTGGGTAAGCGCCACAATGCGTTGAAACATTTCACATAAATCAATCTTTTTGGTTTCTATCTGCTGTTGCCGGGAAAAGGAGAGCAGATTATTCACAATTTTACCACAGCGTTGGGCCTCACGCACGGTCAAATGAAGATATCGTTTAAAATCTTCCAGCTCTTTATCTGTGGGTCTTCCCTGCTCAATGATTTTAAGAATCAATTTATTAAAGTTAATGATGGATCCAATGGGATTATTGATCTCATGGGCCACCGATGCCACCATCTTGCCAAGGGAAATAATTTTATCCTCGTGTACCAACCGTGCCAGATCATTTTTAATGGCCCGGGTTCTATGATCCAGCCGATCGTTCATTTCTGTTGTGATATCCCTGACCACCTCCAATACCTGGGCAATTTCCCCTTTGCTGTTTAGAATCGGAAAGGTGCTCACATCGCAATACCGCTCCTTGTCATGATGGATATGTTCATGTATGGCATGGGCTGACTGCCCTGTCTTTAATGTTTCCTTCATGGGACAGGGACTGTCAGGGCTGTCACAGGGAGTGATGGCATTGTGAGAAATTTGAAAACAAAACCGACCCAGAACCTCATCCTTTCGCAACCCAATTTTTTTCAGTGCAGATTCATTGATCCACACCACTTTATAATGGGTGTCAATGACCATGGCCCCCACCACAGTGACCTCTGCCAGGGCCTGGATAAATGAATGGTTTAGGCTTAAGGCTTCTTTTTGCTGGGCAATCTGCTGGGTTGAGGTGAACACATCTTGTACAATTTCCTGGAACAATCGGGAGGCAATGTGATTGAGAACAGGGAGCTTCTCGGGGGTGGCCGCATTTAATTCATGGGAAAAATCAATATCTCCGGTGAGGTTCAAAATTAATTCAAGGTCTGGTATATCAAAAAGTTGCTGGTATCTGCTGGTGGTGAATATCCCTTTTTGCCGGGCATACTCAAATCCCACCGCCAGGGTGTTGATATCGGCAATCCCTGCAATGTCAACATTCAGGCGGTTCAATTTTTTAAGTTCAAGGAGCTTCAAAAAAGAAAGACAGCGACGACCACCGCCCACAATGGCGATTTTAAAGGTATGAGAAGATCTTTTATCCTGGAACGGCATATATATCCCCCATGGGTTTTTTAAAAACCATACCAAAAAATCCAAATCTAATAAAGATTATTTTTGGCCTTGACATGAAACATATCATATGGTTATAAAAAGCTACCATATAAAACAGTGTTTCATATAATAAAACAAATAGAGGCGTGTGCAAGTATGAACTTAAAGCAAAATAAGGTCATGGATCTTACGACGGCTGTGGGCACCTATGTGAAAGATGGCTGTCATCTTTCCCTGGGGGGATTTACCATTAACCGGAATCCCATGGCTGCAGTGTATGAAATCATCCGACAAAAGGTAAAAAACATTCATCTATACGCCCATTCCAATGGACAGGGCGTGGATGAACTTATTGGCGGCTCATGTGTCTCCCACCTGGAAATCGCCTATGGGGGCAATGGTAAATTCGCCTCCACCTGTATCCGGTTTCGTAAAGCCGTGGAAGAAAATCTCATCCAGGTGGAAGATTACACCAATTACCAGATGACCCTACGGTTTCTGGCCGGGGCCATGGGGATTCCTTTTCTGCCCTGCCGATCTTCTTTGGGAACAGATATTATTAATAAATGGGGATTCTCAGATGAGATGAGAAAAAAATCCGATAAACTTCCCAATGAGAAACTGACCGTCATGGACAACCCCTTTTCAGGCTGGCTGGACACGGAAAAGGTGGTGCTAGTCCCCGCCATCCAACCAGATGTCACCATCGTCCACGTTCAAAAAGCCGATCCCCGGGGAAATTGCCGGATTCAGGGACTCACCTTTGCCGATGCGGAACAGGCCAAAGCAGCCAAACATCTCATTGTCACCTGTGAAGAACTTTGCGATAATGACCAATTGAAAACAGACTCCGACCAGAACCAGATTCCTTTCATCCATGTGGATGCCGTTGTCCATGTCCCCCATGGGGCCTATCCCACGGCATGTTATCATCATTATGATTATGATCCCCAATATTTAAAAGCCTATGGACAAAAGGCAACAGACGACACCGCCCATGGGGCCTATCTTGAAGAGATGATTTATGGATGCCCCACACATGATGATCTCATTGCCAAGGCAGGCCCGGAACATATGGCAGCCATCGCCGCAGATCCCCAAACCGGTTATGCCAGAAATCTGGACAGAAAATAAGGAATCCTCAAATGGAATATACATTAAAAGAGATGATGGCCATCACCGCAGCCCGGGAGATCAAAAATGAAGATATCGTATTCTGTGGAACCGGGATCTCCATGCTGGCGGCCATGGCAGCCAAAAATATCAATGCCCCGGAAAGTGTAATTTTCTTTGAAACCGGGGCCATTGACTCCAAGTTAGAAGAGATACCTCTTGCCGTGGGAGATCCCCGGGTGATGTATCACACCTCTGCCAATGGGGGACTTTTGGACTCCTTTGCCACCATGCAGAACGCCATCACCGGCAAACATGTGGTGGGGATTCTCGGGGCGGCCCAGGTGGATAAATTCGGTAATCTGAACTCCACGGTGATCGGCGATTATAACTCACCCAAGATTCGATTTTCCGGCAGCGGGGGGGGCTGTGATGTGGCCTCCTTTGTTCCCCGGAGCATCATATTCATGCAGCATGAGAAACGTAAATTTGTAAATAAACTGGATTACCTTACCAGCCCCGGATACCTGGATGGCCCGGATGGACGGAAAAATGCAGGGCTTATTCCCGGCGGGCCTGAAATGGTCATCACCAACATGGGGGTCATGCGGTTTGATGACACCACCAAGGAGATGTACCTGGCCGCCTGTTATCCCGGTATAACACCCCAGGAAATTCTGGAGAAAATGGAATTTTCCGTGGATATTTCCCGGGCAGATGAGGCGACCCCACCCACCCAAGAAGAGCTGACACTTTTAAGGGAAAAATGTGATCACCAGCGGTTAATCTTGGGTTAGCTGAGGAATAAATTTTGCGATTCGGGAACAGATTGCCAAATCTGTCCCCGTCTCGGAAACGTTATTTCGGACGCTTCCTTAATTTTTTAACGGGGTAAAAATCCCTGTTCCAATGAAAGATCACGGGCCGCTTCAACCAGAGAATCAATACACTTTTTACGATGGGTGTCATTGGAAAATCGGATTTCCGGAATGGCAAGGCTTAAAGCACCAATAACCCGTCCTTGGTGGTCCATGATGGGGGCACTCAAAGAGCCCAGCCCCGGAGTTCTTTCACCTAAACTGGTGGCAAACCCCTCTTTTCTAATATGGACCAAGGCCCGTTTTAATACAGGCAGATCCACCAATGTATTTTCCGTCAAACGGGTGAGAGGTGTGGATTCCAGATAGGTGTCAATAAACTGGGGTAAAGAAAACGCCAGCAAACATTTGGCAGAAGCACCAGCATGGAGGGGGGATCTGTGCCCCAAGGGCATTCCCGCCCGCAGGGCCATGGAGGATTCCAGGATATCGATGCATATGCGATGCCCCTCCTCAAGTATGTTTAAATGAACGGTTTCCCGGGTCTGTGCAGACACCTGTTCCATGTATTTGCGGGCACCTCGGGTCGCTTGATTGACATGCTGAAGGGGCTCCAGAAATCGGTAAAATACATTCCCCAGATGGTATTGCCGCGTCTGACTATCCTGTTTGATAAACCCGTGAGTTTTGTAGGTCTGCAAGATCCGTTGCACCGTTGCCGGACTGAAACCCAACTCCTGGCTCAATTCCCGTACTCCCCAACTGGACTTCTCTTCACTGAACGCCAAAAGAGTCAAAATAGATTTTTCTATGGCATTATATTTTTTATTATCATTATTTTGTTTCATAATATAAAACACTGTTTTGTTTTAAATCAAAATGTCATAATCAAACAAGAATGTCAAGGAGAGATCAGCTATACAAATCAGTCATAATCTCCTTGTTTGATTTACACCTACAACCGCTAAATTTTTGAAATGATTGATGTAAAAATAATAAATTTTAAAACATGAATTCATCCCCACAGCTATGGGGAACACCACTGATACCCATGAACCACGCTTGTTTTGTGCGGTTCATCCCCACGGCTGTGGGGAACATACTTAACATAACAAGCTTAATTCATTCGTAAAAATTTACCACAAAAATTCTACTAACTTTTTCCAAAGAAAATACAAGCTCTGACCATCCTCATTTTACTACCAAATTGTCAAAGAACAACATATTAATTTCAGTATTTTCCAGTGGTGTCCGGTTAGGTTTTTGCGGACTTCTTTTTCTTTTTTTTTGTTATTTTTTTGACAGCTTGATCGTCTGATGTTGCCAGCCCGTAAGGGCGTCGGAGTTCGTTTTGTATATCATTTCTAAGTTGGCGGATTCTTCTGATAAAAACTTTCTCATTTAGTTGGGACTGCGTAGCATACTATTGCTATGTGAGCAGGCCCAAATGAGTGAAGATGGGGTACTGGCCGAATATTTACGTTGAATGAAACTTACTACATACTGTGATGCAGGGCAAAGAAATTCATTGTCTAATGGGAGACAAACCCCCATTCTTTCCTGCTATATTTCATGACCTATCGGACTTGTCATTGAAATTATCCTTTTTCTATGACAAATATGGATTACAACAACAATAGTGTTGGCAGGGACTATGCCGCCAGGCAATATGAAAGAAGTGAACTACCGCTACCCTAAAGGGATAGCGGCTTCTTGTGAAGCTGTTATATTTTTGAGGTAGTGGCTTTTTAAAAAATCTTCGGATTTTAAGAAAGCCTGAGTTTACCAGACTCAGGTAGGAGAAATCCTACCTACGATAGATATGTTATGACACACATGATTGACGCACCAGATCAGC
>Ga0208900_1001604_pt1 | contig 11647 bp, 7 predicted proteins | sample AntAceMetag02UKK_FD_184763 | JGI IMG/M metagenome (GOLD analysis project Ga0208900, IMG submission 184763) | Saline lake microbial communities from Ace Lake, Antarctica - Antarctic Ace Lake Metagenome 02UKK (SPAdes) (version 2) | ecosystem: Environmental > Aquatic > Non-marine Saline and Alkaline... | reverse complement strand
TATATCAGAGTTAAGTATTATTAGTATTTTCAGCATTCAGTTTTCTTTCAATTTTAATTTATTCTATTCAGCTGAGCGTTGGCAAAAAACAGCTCTTTTGGTTTTCTTCAGCGTTGGCTTTCGTGTCGGCAAAAACCAAATGTGCTGTTTGTGTGGCTGGTCAGTATGAAACAACAACGTTCTGCAAATATGGCTCGCAGCCGCCCACTTGCCGAAAGGTTTTTAGTGGTACGTATGTTTCCTTTTGTATTCATTTTTCCAAACACCCGCTAACCGGCTGTGAGCCATGATTTGCTGTTATAGCCTTTTGTTTCAGTGACTTTTAGAATATATTTCTTTTGCAATCTCTTGGCTAGAAAAATATTTATTTAAGCTTGTTAACTGGTCAGAAAATTCGCACCAAATATTTCTATTTTGGTCAAAAGCAAATCTCGTTTCTAATAGAATTTTATTATGAGGAAATTCTGTCAGCGTTAATCTGTCTTTTTCATTTCCAATAACTAGAAAACAGTATAAGTAACCTTGAGGAATATACGTTTGCAAGGAAAGAGTTCTATTTTCAGAATAAATATTTTTCGAATAACATCCACCATTTTCTAAAACATTCTCTTTAGTTGCTTTTCCTATTAATATTTTAAATTTTCGTTCTATTATTTTCACTTCATTCAATATGATTTCATTACAGGAGTCCATTCCCTCCAAACTGGATTTGGGATTGCTATTTACTATTTCATTGACTTTTTTCATAAAAAGTCTTGCGGTTTTCTCATTTACTTCATACCTATAACCTACATTAGTTGTTGAAAGTTTTTTTGTCGTACAAAACATTTCATAACTAATAAAGAATGCTTTTCTTATTCCAAATCTAACTCTATGAAAAAGTGTATTTGCTGTTGCAGATTCAATATGGCTACATTTATTACATGTTCTTGAACTATTCTTTCGAACTTGGTATTTTTCATGACCACATTTTACACACTTGAATCCATCAGACCATTTCATATCAGAAAGATAACTTATGCAGCTTTGTTCTGAGTTAAATAAGTCTGCAAACTCTATAAGGTTTTGTTTTCTAAAAATATCCATGGTGACAAAAATAATTAGTTTCTTGAAATAGTAATGCTTACTAAAAAGATTCTTTAGTGCTAGCTACTCATCTCTACAATTGGCTATAACGTTTTATCATAACCCCTTTTTGTCAGGATAATAATATCCATGGATGATTATCCTGACAAAATTCCCCAATCTTCCAACTCCATCACTTTTAGCAAGTTCAAAAGTAGCTTAAATATCGTATTTAGTCAAAACAGATAGTAATTCATTTTTCTTTTAAATAAAGGATTTTGACAATGACCAAAAAAAGTCCCCGCAAGGGACTTAATAAAGATTGAGCGGAAGCTTTTCATCCATAACAGATTGGCCCTAAGGTTGCCCGAAGCATGGTTGTGACAAGCGTTCCTCAAATTTGGCTCGCAGCCGCTCACTTGCAGGAAGGTTTTAAGTGATTCGTATGTTTCCTTTTCTAATCATTTCTCCAGATGACCGCTAAACGGCTGTGAGCCATGATTTTCTGTTACCTGCTGGGCTTTTTTTTTCAAACTACTTTTTTTTCGGGTATGCACTGTCCTGATTTTGTTTTTCGGGTCGGCAAAAAAGGCGTTGACTGTGCTAGCTGGCTATTTCAGTTTCTTTGTTTCTAAACGTTTTCTTTCCAATTCTATGACCTTATGTAATTTTCGTTGCAACAATTCTTTTGATGGTAATTCTACTAAATATTCCGCTACCCTTATTCCTGACTTTTCAAGTTGTAATAATTCAATTTGCTCTTTTGAACCCTCAGCACATAATAATAATCCAATTGGTATTTCTTCTCCTTTTTCTGATTCATGTTTTTCAAGGTATCGAAGATACAATTCCATCTGCCCTTTGTATTTTGCTTTGAACCTATCTAATTTTAAGTCAATTGCAACAAGACGTTTCAGTTTCCTGTGATAAAACAACAAGTCCAATTTAAAACTTTCCCCATCAATTAACATTCGTTTTTGTCGTTCAACAAATGTGAAACCTTGCCCCAATTCAAGTATGAATTTTTCAAGTTCCCTTAATATGGCATCTTCCAAAGTTTTTTCGCTGTACCTGTCCTCTAATCCAAGGAAGTTTAGAAAATATGGGTCGCGAAATACAAGGTCGGGAGATAGTTTATTTTCTTCCCTGAGTTCTTTTAATTCATGTTTAATCAGTTCGTCTGGCTTCTTTGAAATTGCTGTCCGTTCAAAAAGCATTGAATCAATCTTTTCATCTAAAGTTCTTGTGTTCCAGTTTTCAAGTTTTGCCATTTCAATGTAAAACTCACGCCTGATTTCGTCTTTCAAGTACATGACTGTACGGAAATGTGTCCAGCTTAATTGTCTACTCAATGCGTAGAGAATTTCTTTATCAGGAAAAGTCTCCGCAAAGCGTAGACAATGTCGAAGTTGTTTCTCACTCCAACCTTTTCCATATTCTTCAGTCAGGCTTTTCGATAGAGATTTCACAACCTCTTTTCCGTATTCTGCACGCTTATTTCCAAGAATGTCCTTGTTTATCCGTTCTCCAATGTTCCAGTATAATATCGTTGTTGCTGCATTAACAGCAACTGCAACATTCTGCTTTGCTTCTTCAATCAGTTGTTTAACTTCGGAAAATAGGTTGTTTATATTTTCAATTTGATTGTTTTGCACATTTATAGGATTTAGTATGTATCAAAAGTAATCAAAAAAGGCTCCAAGTGTAGATAATTGAGTTTCCTAAAATTTTCTAAGCATTCAGTTTCCTTTAAATACTTTTTGTTTTCTCGAACAATTCACGTTTGGTTTTTTGTCTTGACGCCTTGCAGGTAACTTCTTTTCATAACTCAATTTTGTAAGGATAATAATATCTATGGATGATTATCCTGCAAAATCCCTCTATCTTCCAACTCCCTCAATTTTCACAAGCTCAAAAGTAGCTTATTTATCGTATTTAGTCAAAATAGATAGTAATTCGTTTTTCTTTTAAATAAAGGATTTTAACAATGGTCAAAAATACTCCCCTGTCCGATTGTGTACATTGCACTGAAGGGGGCGGACACTTTAAAAGATTTAATCTTATCGTTTTTTCGAATTTAGAAAAAAAATCCTTAAAGCGTAAATTGAGGAATCCCTTTCCAAATCAATAAAGCAATGGAAATGCTTAGCATGATAAATTTTTGCATTTTATACTCTTGCACGGTTGTTGCGTAACACGAAACCCGATTGATAAATCGAAAGGTGATAAAGCAACATAAACCGAGAACATGCTAAGAAATTATTTCGTAACCGCTATCCGAACCCTCTTTCGCAACCGTACATTTTCAATTATAAACCTCACAGGGCTGACCATCGGGCTGGCTGCTTCCATTATGATCGCCATGTGGGTTTTTGACGAGATAAGCTATGATAGTTTTCATGAAAATGCCGATGACATATACCGTGTGGAGCGGCATATCAACTATCAGGGACAAACCTTTTTCGTTCCGGTTACCGGTGCTGTTTATGGGTCAACAATCCTTCGGGATTATCCTGATGTTGTGAATATGGCCAGGGTTAACCCTTATGAACTTTCGGTGGAAGGCCCTGATAAAAACATCTTTAGCGAACAGATACATTATGTTGACAACAGCTTTTTACAAATGTTCACCTTCCCACTGAAACAGGGCAATCCTGCAACAGCACTTACCGAGCCTCGCTCACTCATACTTTCGGATGTGGCAGCAAAACGCTTTTTTGGCGACGAAGACCCTATGAATAAAACCCTGCACATTGATTGGGATGGGGAAATGGTTGCCTACAAGATTACGGGAGTACTGGAAAAACTGCCTCACAACAAGCATTTCAAATTTGAAATATTAGCCTCCTTTGCCACACTCGAGGATGAATATTCAGAGGAAAGGCTCACCACATGGCTTAGCAACTATCTTTATACTTACATCCAGCTTGGCCCGGAAACAGACAAAACCATGATGGAGAACAAACTGGATGGACTGGTGAGTGATAAAATAATGCCGGCCTTCAAAGCCTTCCTAAGTTCTGATGATGATACAGAGGATAGCATGCATCTGCTTTTGCGCAATGTGCAGGATATTCACCTCAAGGCAGGGTTGATGTGGGATATTGAGGTTCAGGGCGACCTGAATACCGTTTATATTTTCTCAGTTATAGCACTCATGATTTTGTTAATTGCTGCCTTCAACTTTATTAGCTTATCCACTGCCCAGGCAGGAGCGCGTGCCCTGGAGGTTGGTATTCGTAAAACAGTTGGAAGCTCCAAAAGCGCTCTGATATGGCAGTTTATCGGCGAATCGGTGATGCTATCGCTTATTGCCTTTGTTTTTGCATTGGCACTCATCAACATCTTTCTGCCCTATTTTAATGATCTCACAGGTAAAGAGCTATCAATGGTAGTTTTTGCGCAAGCAGATAAATTCATCCTCCTGTTGGCCATTGTGGTTGGTACCGGCTTTTTGTCGGGAATCTATCCGGCATTTTATATGACCGCTGTAAAACCTATCACTGTCCTGAAAGGGAAAATGCAGCAAGGTAGCAGCCGGTTTTCTTTCAGACAAATACTTGTAGTGCTTCAATTTTCGATCACCATTGCATTGATCATCGGCACTGTAACAGCACTTCGGCAAATGCACTATATGCAAAATAAGGACATGGGTTACATCAAAGATAATTTGATTGTAATCCCGGTGGAAAGTAATAATGTGATCACACATTACGATGCTTTCAGGAATGAGTTACTCAGAAATCCGCTTATCACGAAAGTTTCAGGATCTCAAAAAGTACCCGCTGAGCGAGAGTATTCCGACTCGGGTTGGGAAACTGATTTGTTGGATGAACCTTTGCTGTCGAGATTATTTGCCGTCAATTTTGATTTTATCGATACTTACGAAATTGAAATGGTGGCCGGAAGAGCTTTTGATAAAAATCAATCTACCGACAAGAACTTTAAAGTACTTATTAATGAAGCAGCTGCCCGAAAAATTGGATATACTGATATGAACGAAGCCATTGGAGGCAAGATGCACGTTGACTGGATTGCAGAAAATACCGACTCAACGGCAACGGGAACCATCATCGGGGTAATGAAAGATTTTCATTTTCAATCATTAAAAAATAAAATAGAACCTCTCAGCATTTTCCTCCAGGAAAAGTGGATGAATCGCATCAGCATCCGATTTGAACCCGGGAAAGAACAAGAAGCCATCGCTTTTGTGGAGCGCACCTGGAAAGATCATTTCCCGGAAGTTCAGTTTAACTATTCTTCCATCAACGATTATTTAAAAACCTATTATAATGCCGAAGAAAAGCTGCAAACTATTTTAGTGGTTTTCACCTTGTTGGCCATTTTTATTGCCAGCCTCGGCTTATTCGGACTGGCCATTTTTATTGCACAGCGTAGGATTAAGGAGATTGGCGTGCGTAAGGCTTTAGGAGCAAGCAGTGGTAGCATTGTGTTGCTGCTTTCAAAATCATTCCTGGGCTGGGTATTGCTAGCAAACGTAATTGCATGGCCGGCAGCCTGGTATTTCATGGACGCCTGGCTTGGCAATTTTTCATACCGCGTGCAGGTGAATATCTGGACCTTGATACTGTCAGGCCTGGCAGCGTTGGTGGTTGCCTTACTAACCATCATCTATCGCTCATGGCTTGCAGCAAACCGCAATCCCGTCGATTCGCTGAGGTATGAGTAAAAGTTAGATTTCCTGTTTTTGTTCCATTAAAATAACAGATCTATAACGATCGTAATAAGCGGTCGTTCTAATCGCGTTTAATTGTTATCCACTGGTGCTAGTATCCACAATACTCTAGTATCTCTGTTGAATCCATACACACAAAATCAGGCATTACTATATCATAATACATTTTATTTTGAATGACTTTGAAATGGTGTTCCTCATCTGGTGAAATCAGCGAAATTGCTTCTCCGGGCGATTCAGCTCTACCTGTGCGTCCTATCCGATTGGAAAATAGGCAATACATAACTGGCTGTATTCCCCGATCCGGTTTTAGCAATTCCCAGGATGTCTTTTTTCTAAATTATGGCTGGAATGGCTTGCTTCTGTATTGGATAGGCTTCGGTATAACTATGATCATTATGGGTTTTTAATAAATTTTCGGACAAGCAAAAAAAGAAAATGACATTGGCAAGTGATTTTTAAAATAGTACTCAAATGTACAGGAATTATGGATTTTGTTTGTTTCAATTCAAAGGATTAAATTTACTATTCCTCTAATAATCACTAAGGGGCCAAAACCTTTTTTGGGTTTATCTACTCAGGGGGGGCAATATGCTCCGATTTTTTGACCTTTTACTCAGAAAACAAATCGTTGCAAAAAAATACCCCTTAATCTTTCAACTTGGGGGTCAACATCCTCCGGAATGTCTGGTGATTTCTCACAAATAATTTGACATTCGAAGACTTTTTTTTGTCTGATTTTAGAGGGTCAGCTTAGCCCGGAATATCCATCATAAACTGATTCAAAGCCTGCATGAACATAATTCAATAACTTCCCTCTTGGTATAACAATTTCACCACTATACCAATCAGCAAACAGAGGTGAATCGTCCAAAAGCTTGTACCTTCCCTTAACTTTAAGCAAGTATAAAATTTTTTTTGATTTTCCAGGTGGCAATATATTTTCTCCAGCAAGCAGTAGATAATATGTATTTGTCCTTCTTTTCTTCCTTATGCTCTAATGCTTCTTTTATTTCCTCGAGGCTAAGATGTTCTATTCTCTCGTGAAATTCAGGAATCGATGGACAAGAATGGATCATTGTTTCTTCCGTATCGAATATTATAAATTCACAAATTTGAGCTGTCATGTGTTCTTTGTTGATTATTTTTGTGCTATTACATACAAAAGCCCTGTCCTTTAGGGCAGGGTTTTAAATGACACGAAATGCTAAGGATTTTTGAAATTTTTGTATTTTCTTATTATTATACAAAAATTTCAAAAATCTGGTCTAGTACCTCAAATTACCTACCCTGGGTTAAAACCCAGGGCTATTGAAATTCAATCATTTAATTATAATTCTTATATCGAACTCAGGTTATCACTAACCTGAGTTCGACATAAGCAACTCCCTAAAAAAGTGCAAGTTGATTGTTTGACTGGATAGTTTCGTATTTAATTGCTGGTTTTTTGGCAGGAAAGAATAAGCTAAAGCCCAGACATCATGTTTGTGAGAAAATTGGCGAAGCTTCTATGGCGAGAGTGCTCTATTTGACAAATATTCTTGAGTTCATCATTAATTGTCTCAATAATAGATCGTTTACGAAGCATTATTTTATCACTCATAGACATCAGACTATTCTTCATATTGTTTCTTATTCCCGCAATTTGTTGAATGCCATTGGTAAATAGGTTTTCGAACAAATTTTTTGAAACATAGCCCTTGTCAGCAAAGAGTTTACCTATAACTCTTTTCAAAAAACCTTCATCCTTGAGCGGTTCTCGGTCATCGGTATTGCCTGGGATTATGACAAAATCAATGATTTCTCCTTTATCATTGACAATGATATGTAACTTAAAGCCAAAGAAATAACCCATGTTTGATTCGCATCGTTTCGCAATACCTTTGAATACTTTATGATTGAATATGCGCTTATTTTTGCATACACGGATAGGTGTGGAATCAACAAATGAGATCCCAGTACATGATCCCAGGCGCAGTTGTTTGAGCAAAATTGTCATGGGCAGAAGTGCTTTCTGTTGAAGCTCAACAAATCTGTTATATGATACTGTCTGTGGACTCGTATTATTGTTTTATTTTGGCATCTGTGATTTATATCCTGATTAATTATCCCCCACTTGTGAACCGTATCCGAAATTTAAATTCAAGATTTCATTCTTGTCCTGGTTCTGCACCTCGCCGTTCATGTCATAATCGGCACTGCTGTAACCGCTTAAGCCAAACTGCGGCTTCCAGCAATCATTTTTATCCTGATTCTGGATCTGACCGTTTGCATCACCATCCCCACCAACCATTCCAAATACGCCAACGGAAATTTCTTTACATCCATTGATTCCGCCATACACCTGGTTCGACCCTGTGGTAAAATCATAGAGGGTGAAGCTGCCCTGCGACAGGGTGTGCGTGGCTGCACTCATGATGCTCAGGTGATTGCGGTGGTGCACTACGATGAAGTAATCCCCCGGTGGAGCAATGGTAAAAATTACCGGAGAAGCACCGTCGATGTGACTTACGATGGTTCCGTTGTCAAGCAGCAGGGCGGCCACTGTATCAATGCTTGTGGATGCGGCAGTACCGCTTCTTAATTCCACCAACACCCAATCCACTGCATTTACAGGGAGCGATGCTACAGCCTCGGTTCCGTTGTATTCCAGGTGGGTGCCATTGTAAACTGCATCACTATAGGGTTGGTTAAGTGGCACCAGACTATTGGTATTCAGAGTATTGCTCATGGAGCTACTGCCATTGTATGGCCCCTGCAGAAACACCTTAACTTCCGCCAACACACCCAAGCTGCCGCAATCCAGGATATCACCGGTGATGTTCCACCCATGGTTGATGATCAGGTAGTTGCGGGCACTATCGGCGGTGCAATAGCTTAAATCCGCTGCTCCCAGGTTTACATCGCTTTGTACGTTTTGAGCAGCCCAGCCGGTGAGGGTTTGGTCATAATTTGCAGTGGATAATCCACAGCTATCAAGCATTTGATACATAGAAGTTACATTGCTTACATCCCATCCACCAATATCCTGGTCGAATGCAATTGCATATTGAAACATATCTGACATATATATTACGCTACTCACATCCCATTCCCCAATATCCTGGTTGAAAGCATCTGCATTGTAAAACATATAACTCATATAAGTTACATTGCTCATATCCCATCCACCAATATCCTGGTTAAAAGCATATGCATTGTAAAACATTGAACTCATAGAAGTTACATTGCTCACATCCCATCCACCAATATCCTGATTAAAAGCATCTGCATTAGAAAACATTGAACTCATAGAAGTTACATTGCTTACATCCCAACTCCCAATATCCTGGTCGAATGCAATTGCATTGTAAAACATTGAACTCATAGAAGTTACATTGCTTACATCCCATGCATCAATATCCTGGTCGAATGCAATTGCATTTCGAAACATAGATGACATACTTGTTACACTGCTTACATCCCATGCACCAATATCCTGGTTAAAAGCATCTGCAGAAGAAAACATAGAATACATGTTGGTTACACTGCTTACATCCCATGCACCAATATCCTGGTTAAAAGCATCTGCATAGTAAAACATATAACTCATAGAAGTTACATTGCTTACATCCCATCCACCAATATCCTGGTTAAAAGCATCTGCATTGTAAAACATTGAACTCATAGAAGTTACATTGCTTACATCCCATCCGCCAATGTCCTGGTTAAAAGCATCTGCAGAAGAAAACATAGAATACATGTTGGTTACACTGCTTACATCCCAACTGCTAATATACTGGTTGAAATTATTGGCACCAGCAAACATAGCATGCATATCAGTAACACTGCTCACATCCCAAAGGTCGAGGTTTGTTATGGTTGCAATATCGCAAGCATAGAAAGCATAGGAGAGGTCGGTAATTGTTGGAGGGAGTACTGTTGGGACCTCTTCAAGATTTTCTGTAGAAGTAAAACTACCATTTAAGCTGCTAAGACCAATGCTCCCGAAGCTACTTATTTTAATAATGGATGCCGCAAAATTTGGGCTGTACCAGCCGCCCCCATGACCAAATTGGGAAAGCACTCCGCTAATACTAACGATATATATACCCTCTGAAGCATATGTGTGCCCTACTGCCTCGTTACATGCCTCACTATTACCATCGCCCCAATCTACGGTTACATCCACGGTGCCATTCAAAGGTAAGGTAATGGTTGTGCCGTTTAACAGGTTGGTATTAAACTCCAATACCATGGGGATGTCCGGCCCCTGGCCACCATCTGTAATGGTCCAATTGTGGTTAGAAATTATGTTTGCCCTGGCATTGGCAGCAGCGCCAGGGCTGTAGGTGCTATTGCCAGCATGGAAATTTACCCCATCCTGTAAATTGAGGGCGGACCAAAGCATGAGCATATTGTTGTAATACTCAGTGGATAGGGTAACTCCGCTAAACATATTGTACATACTTGTTACATTACTTACATCCCAATTGCTAATATCCTGGTTGAAGGAATCATTATCTCTAAACATATGTGACATATCTGTTACGCTGCTTACATCCCAACTACCAATATCCTGGTTAAAAGCATCTGCATCGTTAAACATCCCTGACATACTAGTTACCTCGCTCACATCCCAACCAGAAATATCCTGGTCGAATGCATTTGCATATTGAAACATCAATATCATATCAGTTACCTTACTTACATCCCAGCTAGAAATATCCTGGTTAAAAGCCAGTGCCCCAAAAAACATCCCGTACATGTTCGTTACATTTCCAACATCCCATCCGCTAATATCCTGGTTAAAAGCATGTGTATTGTTAAGCATTGAAAACATAGAAGTTACATTGCTTACATCCCATCCACCAATATCCTGGTTAAAAGCCAGTGCCCCAGAAAACATCCCTGACATATTGGTTACATTGCTTACATCCCATCCGCCAATATCCTGGTTGAAAGTATCTGCAAAATAAAACATAGTTGACATATCGGTAGCATTGCTCACATCCCATTGGCCAATGTCCTGGTTAAAAGCATCTGCATAAGAAAACATCCCTGACAAATCAGTAGCATTGCTCACATCCCATCCACCAATATCCTGGTTAAATGCAGGTGCATAATGAAACATCCCTGACATATCGGTAACAATGCTTACATCCCATCCGCCAATATCCTGGTCGAATGCAATTGCATATTGAAACATCAGTGACATATTGGTTACATTGCTCACATCCCATCCGCCAATATCCTGGTTAAAAATATATGCACCATAAAACATATCTGACATATCAGTGACACTGCTCACATCCCAACTACCAATATCCTGGTTGAATACTTGAGCATTAGAAAACATCCATGACATATTGGTTACACTGCTCACATCCCATCCGCCAATATCTTGGTTAAAGGCAGTTGCATAATAAAACATCCATGACATATCAGTAGCATTGCTCACATCCCATCCGCCAATATCCTGATTAAAGGCATCTGCATAAGAAAACATCCTTGACATATCAGTTACATTGCTCACATCCCATCCGCCAATATCCTGGTTAAAGGCAGTTGCATCATAAAACATATAATCCATTGAGGTTACATTGCTTACATCCCAGGCATCAAGACCAACAATAGTAGTTTTGCCCGTATTATGAAATGCATTTGATAAATCTGTAATTGTTGGGGAAAGGTATGCCGGTACCTCTTCCAGGTTGGTGGTATTGTGAAAAGCACCGCTAAGGCTTGTTAATCCGAGTACACCAAAACTGTTGACTTTTACAAGTTTCTCCACATTGGGATAGGCGTTTTCTCCATTGCCGTATTGTGTAAGGGTTCCGGTAATACTTACCGTATAGATGCCATCCGTTGCATATGCATGGTCTTTATTCCCCGCTGAAGTAAAAC
>Ga0208900_1001603_pt1 | contig 11650 bp, 10 predicted proteins | sample AntAceMetag02UKK_FD_184763 | JGI IMG/M metagenome (GOLD analysis project Ga0208900, IMG submission 184763) | Saline lake microbial communities from Ace Lake, Antarctica - Antarctic Ace Lake Metagenome 02UKK (SPAdes) (version 2) | ecosystem: Environmental > Aquatic > Non-marine Saline and... | reverse complement strand
TCTCACTTTCGGGAATTGGTGAATTATCGCAATACACATATTGCAATTCTTCGAGCTGCATCAATGGTACAAAGCTATTTACATTTGTGTGGTCAAAAGTAAGGTGGTGCAGTTTGCTTAGTTTTTCAAGCGGGTGGATATCGGCAACCCTTGTATCGGAAAAATTTAAAATGGAAAGATCCGACAATGCACCCAGGGCATCCAGGTTTTCAATGCCCGTACCCTGACAGTTAATTTCTTTAAGTTGCGACAAATTGCTCAAGGGATCGAGCGATTGGATTTGTTGTCTTCCGGAAATATTAAGCGAAGTAATTTTTATAATCCTGTGCAATTCTTCCTTTGAAGGATTTTTAATTAAACTTACACTTTTGGTAAAAACATCCTTCCATGCCGGTGTTAATTTCGCCCACCAATCCACCAGGTCGGCCGATTCGAATACTACCAAAACATTTGGATTATCCCCCATAAACCTGATGGCCTCATTGCGTGTAACCCCAGATTTGTCACAATAGATTCTGTTTAATTCCGGCAGCCCGTTCATGGGCGACAAATCACTCACTTTGGTTTGATCGGCAAATAAAAAATGAAGGCCCGAAATATCTTTCAAGGGTTGTAGATTTTCAATGGTTGTTTGTTCAAATTTCAAAAAGTAAATATTCCTCAGCCCCGAAATTGGAGAAAGGTCGTTGATTTTGGTATTTGAAAAATCGAGCCTTTCAAGTGCCATGAGCTTTGCCAATGCAGCCAGCGAAATTACCTTAGTAGAGGCAAATTCCAGATCCTGAAGATTTTCAAGTTCCGATAAAGCTGCAAGGCTATCGACCAGCGTATTGTTTAAATGGAATTTTTTGAGCGCGGTAAAATTCACAAGCGGGGCAAGTTCAACAATATTTGTATTATCAATAACAAGCTCTTTTAATTTGGTAGAATATTTTAATGCTTCAAGCGACTCCACATTAGTAAACGAACAATTTAAATATTCGAGGTGGGTAAGGTTGCGCAAGGGCATTAATTCAAAAATTGTGGTATGGCTACAGTCGAGCTTTTTCAAATTGCCAAGCGCCGAGAGTGGTTCGAGCGAAATAATTCGCGATATCCCCGAAATATTAATGGTATCAAGTTCGGTGATCTTTTTCAGTTGGCGATCGATAAAATTAACATTGAAAGCAGATTGATTGTTCAGCGCCATATACAGGCTGTCTTCCCTTTCAAACGAAAGTGTATCGCGGCTCATCCTCCATTTTACCTTGAAATTTAATTTAGCAAGTGAATCGTTAAACCAAATAACATCTTTCATTCTTATGGTATCGTGCAAAACAATATCTTTTCCAAGTACAGCCTTCCATACAGGCGGGAGTTCGTTCCACCATTTTCTCAACTCCTCCTTTTCGTTGAGCTTGGTGGTATAGATGCTCGCGATTTTCAAGTCTTTTTCAACATCGTTAAGGTTGATCTCGATATATCGTATCCTGTTATTTTCCACGGTATCGCCCATCACTGTAATGCCCTTTAATTTCCTGTTCAGTGTAACCTTAAAAAACATCTGGTTATTTTCGTTTACCTGGTGTTCGATTTGCTCAATATCAAACTTAAACGAAACACTTTTATAAAAAAAGTCGATATCCTTTAAATAAGCCTGAACATCTTTATTAATGGGTACTTCACGATTTTCATCCAGGTCATCCTCCACCTGCACCTTTTCGTTTTCAAAATATTTTGAAAAACTCTGATTGTTAATTATGTCTTTTTCTTTTACTGGTACCACGGGGTCGCCAATAGTATTGAAAGTAAACTCGAGGAAAGAAACCAACTTTTCTACATTTTTGCTGTATTGGTCAATATCCTGGGCCGAAAGCCCAAGCTGTGCCGAAGCATTTGGGGAAACAGTCGAGGCCAACAACAAAACAAGAAAATATATTTTGACAATTTTTTTAAACATCACCAATATTAATCAAGGTTGTAAAGATAGTCAATCAGGCCCTGCCTTTGACCATCTTCCAATTTTATGATATTTGAGATAAGCCATCCCCGGTTTAATCCGGGCCGGTTAAATTCGCTGATTTCAAAATACCAGCCTTCAATTTGAAAAAAATGGAATTTTGTACCTACAACATAATCAAAACTAAACATTCCATTCCTGAGCTCGTACAAAAAAATTGAAAGTTTGCTCGACTCGAATCCTTGCCTGAAATAATCGCCGGTATGTTCTTTTTCCCTGAACACCCTGTCGAGATTCATAAAATCGAGCTCATGGCTCAAGGGGTGCAAAAACCTACCAGAAGTCTTCTCATCTTTAACATACAAACTTTCGTAAGGATTGTAGCGCACATCGTCGATTACCCATTTATAGCCCAAATTTTCTTGCACCAGTTTCATCAAAAGAGTAATGTAGATGTCTTTGTTGCCCCGTTTAAATTTAACCTCAGCTTCGCCAAACCAGTCGCTACCATGAAAGTCAAGGAATTTTGGGTTTGCCGGCAAGCTAACATCATTTATAAATGCACTTTTAATCAATTCGGAAATGCTATTATTTTCCTCATCAAAAAGCATTTTGATGTATTGTCGCCTGAGATTAGTGTTGTGATAAAGGCTGTCGCGAACGGAAAGTTTAACGCCCCTTGAATCCTCCTCAGCATTGAAACGCCTTAAAAATTGGTTAACCTGCTTTGTTTCGGCATAAAATGCTTCAAGTTCGTTGGAATCATCGTGTAAAGAAGTTTCCTGAATTTGAGCGTAGGAATGGAATATCCATAACAGGAGCAATACAAGCACAAAACTTTTTAAATGCATAATCAGAAAATTTGATTTAATAATTAAAGGTAAAATGTGTTTGCAGGCTGCTGTATTTTTAGTTTATTTTATTGGATAAGTTTTGGCTGTGGCCACGATGAATAAAAAAAAACGCTGCTAATTAGTGTCTGTCCATAAAGTCGGTATTTTTCACTAGCTCCGGGTTTTTCTAATGGATGCCTATGGCACAACCCGGGGAATATTGAATTTGGAGATGTTGGTGATATTCAACAAAATCTAAAACCTAAAATCGTCAATCTTAAATCAAAACATTTAGCGATTAGGGCATGGTTTCAACCACCCTCACATCGCCGAGCAGCACATCCCAGAAACCAATAATACGGCCTCCGATTTGTGTTTGCTTGCGCTCCACGTAAACCGTAATATCTTTTTTGGTTGTATCGACATACTTGAGCTTGTCGCCCGAACGGCCTTCGAAACGCTGGTAAATGGTAATAACACCCACATACCGCCCATCGGGCTGGCGTTCGAGGTCGGAAATATATTCGATGTTGAACCACTCGATATTAACTTTATCATAGTTCAAGGCCATCAACCTTTCAAGATAAGTTCTGATACCGTAATACTTCACCTCTTTCTTGTTCATCGACGAAACGCCCATCTGGGCATCATCGGTAAAAAGCTCGAGGGTACGTTCGATTACCCGGTTTGCTTCCGACCACGGTGTTTCTTTATCGCCAATAATGCTGATGTATTTGCTGAGGTCTCTTACTTTTTCGAGTGCAAGACTGTCGATGGCCATTTTCCGCTCGGGGCTAATATCGTCTTGAGCAATTGCTGCCTGGATAGAAAATACTGCCAGTGCTATCCAAATAATATTTTTAAATGCTTTCATGTTGTTTTACTTCTTTATAAGTTCCAATTCAGTAATTTTTCCACTGGCATCAAATTGAACATTGTGAATGTTGTTCACATTTTTATGCTGGTCTTTAATATACTCCAGGTATTTTTTAATGGTGGTAGGCCTGTCGTAGTCCTTTGTTGATCCTTCGATGTAGGTAATAATGAGGACAGGAACATCGGGGGAAGCAAAAAACCTGAGCGCTTCATTAATTTTGGTGTTGCCCATTTCCATTGATTTGGAGTTTGCAATATCGGTAAATAAGTTTTCAATTTTGCTAAACTTCTGTTCTTCTACATTCTGAGCCTCCAGTTCCTTTCTTCTTTTCTCCTCTTCCACTTGTTTAACCTTGGCCTTTTGGGCAGCAAGCACTTCTTCTGCTTTCCCGACAAGGGCATCTACTTCAGGGTCTTCAAGGTTCATCCCTTTAACTTCCGATACTTTGTCTTCTTTTTGCTGCAGCGACATATTTCCCTGGTCGTTTATTACCATCAACAAATCCTGTTTGGCCTGTTCTATTTGGGCTGCTCTTTCGGCTGCTGCTTGTTCGGCAGCAATTTTCTTTTGGCTTTTACAACTTGTAAACCCGCCGGCAACAATTATTGCCAGGGCAAGCATCAAAAGCCTGACCTTAAAAATTGATTTAGTTTCTTTTCTCATTTTTATTTAAATTAATAGTTTGATTTATAGACTGTAACTCTTGCAAAGTTATTTTTTTAACAATACGGCAAAATCCGGGGCTTGTATTTTTATCCACGATTTTATGAACATCATAAAAAACCCCCGTGTAAACGAGGGTCCGGATTATTTATTTCGATTAAATGTAAATATCGCTAAAGCCCCATTTCCTTTGCTATCTTTTTGGGAATGGTATTTTTGTTTACCATAATGTCGATGGTTTTGAAACGCACAAAAGCTTCGGATGCATAGAAATATCCATCGTAGATGTGGCCTTCGGTACCCCACGAATTTTTGATGATATAATATTTTCCACCATTTTGATCGTTGGCTGTACCTACTATTTCCATTCCGTGATCGTCGGTGGTAGAATAATTGTCGAAGTCTTTTTGCCTCAATTCCTGGGTAATTACTTTTTCTTTGGCCGGCTCGTCAAAGCTGAAAAGCATTTCACTTTTTTCCTTTTTGGTCAATTTTTCCCATTTTTCTTTTTCAGTCCCCGATAAATCATTTTTATCATCATCGGGAACTACAGCAATACCATTACTCCACGAAAATCCTTTTTCGCTAACATCGGCGCCCCAGGCTACAGTATGTCCTTTTTCGAGCGAATTATCAATAACCGCCATCATTTCATCGAGTGGAAGGTTATGAATATTTCCCAGCCTCCAGTTGTCGGGCACTTCGAGAATAAATTCCTGGTAAAAGGGATGGTGGGTATAAGAGCCTATTTCAACATAATCGTTCATATCAAGCCCGAGTTCCGCTGCATAAGATTTTGGGGTGTATTCTTTTCCTTTGTAAGTAAAGGTTTCAGGGTATTCACCAATGTAGGCATCCAACAAGCCATCAAAACCTTTTCCCCAAACGGGGGTAAGCTTACGATTTTTATTTTCGATAACACCTTTCATATAGTCGCCAAAAACTTCGTCCATTTCGCCATGCACAAAATAATCTTCGCCTATTACAAGGCCGTCATACACCGATTCAGGAACAACGCCCTTTTCAAGGATTACATCACATACATCGTGAAATGCACCACCGCCACCAAAATTGATGTTTCCGTGCCACCGCACATAATCTTCTGCTTTTTTCTTGTATGATACCCTGACAATGAAGGCTTCGGAAAGATCGTATTCGCCTTTGCCGGCCTTTAATAGTTCCGACTCGAGAAAGGCAAGGCCCGAATAGCTCCAGCAGGTTCCCGAGCGGTATTGATTTTTAACCGGGGTGTTGTCGAGCCTGATAAGGTCGGTAAATTCATAGCCGTGTTTCTTTTCTTTTTCTTCCTGGGCAATACCCGGAAAAGCGATCATCAACGCCATGATCAGGGATGTGAATGAGAGAATTTTTGTCATTTGATTTATTTTAAATTATGAGAAATATTTAAGCACCAAAAGTAAATATTGACCGGATTAATAGCTTAATGCAAAGGGGGCTTACGCCAAACAATTCCTAACAAAGTTACCGGCGGCGGGAGGGGTTTAAATTAGTATCGGTCTTTAATCTAACATTTAGAAAAATATACGATTTTAGATTTAAGATGTTGGTGATATTCAACACAATCTAAAATCTCTTCCATTGGAGTCCTTCGGACGATCTTTAATCATCAATCTTAATTCAGGAAAAAGACAACTAAATGGATTTCCAGCCCCAAAAATGAGGCAAAAAAAAAGGCTACCAAATAAATGATAGCCTTTAAAATACCGATTTTCCCCATATTTACCCCCTAGCATTTTTTGAAGAATTGCTCTCGCAAATATCTGTCCGGAGAACTACAAGTTAATAATAGTAGATAATCAAGTTAATACTGATTAAAATTTCATGACAGATACAACCCGGTATTTTTTTAACCTAAAAAACCCAGTCATTATGAAAACCTTATCTTAATTTCAAATTAAACAATGAACGATTGGAAAATTTCATTTTCCGTACTTACTTTTCCGTTTAGCGCATTATTATAAATTTCAAGAAGCATTTCATTTTTTAATGGCTTCATCATAAATCCTTTAACCATTTCAAATTTTGAGGCCCTTCGGTAATCGGAAAAAAACTGCGATGATGTAAGTATTATTAGTTGGATTTCAGTTTTACTTTTTGTCATCAAATCGCTAAATTGCGGAATAAAATCCCATCCTTTAGCTTCATCCATCATCACCTCGAGAAGTATTACGTTTGGAATCATCGCAGATTCTTTTCCTAAGTGTTGTCCGAGAAATTCGAGTGCGTCTTTAGTATCGTAATATTCAATAATGTTTTTTTCTTCAACAACAGATTTCAACTTCATTTTCGAAAGCATTACACTAAACGGATCATCATCAATAATCATGATTCGCTTTGGTAAATGCTGAAGTTTATTGGCCATCGTTTCAAACTTTACTAATTATTTACAAAAGTAAAGCATCAATAAATATTAGTAAACCCGTAAAAAACGTATTTTTCAAGTAGGTAAAAACACCTATTAGCATTTTATTGCAGCTTCCATTTACCCAACTTCAACACTTACATACTGCCCCCCTTTTTGGATGGCAGCAATGGCATTTTTCATTTCAGCCCTCGATTTATCTACAAGTAAATACGCGGAAGCTCCGGCTTGCAACATTGGCCTTACAAGACTTAATTCGTTGTAAATATGAAGGACGATAATTTTTGGTTTGGGAAAAACTTCCCTGATTTCAGCAATGAGTAACCTCGTGTTTTTTTTGATGCTTGTAAGATCCATTACAATAACATCAGCATCTTCAAGCTTTTCAATTTCGTTGTCCCTCACAGGATTTTTATAATCCATAGCACAAACCTCAAAATCAATTTCCTCGTTTAGAGATTCACTTATGGCTTTTCTAACATCAATATTTTGACCAATCACTGCTATTTTCATACATGAGCAAATTAATACTCAAAAATATAAAGGTGTAATACGATATTTTTAAGTAAAATAACTTAGTTTTTAATATGTAAAACTACCTAAGTAACTTGTTACTAAAAGTAAATGAAATGTTCTACCTTTGAAAAAATATCTTACTATGGCTTACACTTATAATTACCCCAGGGCATCGGTTACGGTAGATATCGTAATATTATGCCGGTACGAAAAACAAACAAAGCTCTTACTCATCCAACGGGGAAATGAGCCCTACAAAAATAAATGGGCTTTCCCCGGGGGCTTTATTGAGATGGATGAAATGCTTGTGGAATCGGCAGTGCGCGAACTGCACGAGGAGACGGGATTGCAGGGCGTAAAACTACAACAGTTCCGTGCTTACGGCGATCCGGGGCGCGACCCGCGAGGCAGGACTGTTTCGGTGGTTTTTTATGGATTTACCGATATTAAAAACTCAATTGTAGCCGGGGCCGATGATGCAAAAAATGCAGCCTGGTTCAGTTTGGATGAAATTCCCGACATGGCTTTCGACCACAATTTGGTACTGGATGAGCTGGTCGGTTTTTTGAAAATTAATACATGAATCCGGTATAAAAAGCCACTGATGCACGGATAATATTTTTTAACATATTGATAATCTGAAATGTAAATTGTTTAAATTTGGTTTTTCACACCTTTTTAGACTGGTCTCATACATGAATCCGGTATAAAAAGCCACTGATGCACGGATAATGTTTTTTCAGGACGAAAAATAATGATTTTTGTTGACCATCAACACGGGGTTTTTTGGATTGTAATTGGTATCGACCAATTGGAGACCTGCCGAAATTGCGCCAACAGCAAACAAACGTTCAACAGCGTGGGCCAGGGTTCCGTCTTTCTGGCCTTCTTCAATTTCAAAGTCATTATCGGATAAACCCAGGTTTAAAATCGGAACTAAAACTTCCTTACGGGCATAAAACATCGACCCGGCAACAAAATTAAGATCATTCAATTTATCGTCTGCCACCTGCATCCGGTTGCTCAACTCCTTTACAATTTCAGCATTTGACCCATAATAATTCTGCATCGACAAAATATTTTTTGAGGGGCCAATTATTCCAATATCAGGGTTAGCATTAAAAATGCTTACAGCCGCATCAATACTGCCTTTACCAATTAGTTTCGAAAATAAATCGTTGCGCCAGTGATTGCGGCGATTCAGGTGGTTTGAACCCTTGGTGTGGAGTTTCAGTACCAAGTCGTGTCCATCGGCAAATACCCGGGGCAATATTTTTAAAAATGGCAGGATATCCCTTCCATGATTATCTGTACTTAAAAATTTTACGCCCTGTATTCCTCCGGGAACTAAATGCTTGTACTTGTCAAGGATATTTTGTGGGCCGGTTAAATAGAGTGTTAATTCCGCATCGTGGTCTTGTGACAACAACTCCAGGATTTCATCAAATATCGATGTATAGAAAACATGAATTACAACGGCAACTTTTTTGTATTTTTTACCGGCGGACACAGATCCAGATGAAGATATTTGAATAGGATAAGAATTAAAGATTTTTCGCTTCCAGAATTCTACTTGTGAAATGCCGAGGTTTTTGTTGCGGTAAACCCGCGCATTTTTCCAGTTTAAATAAATACCCCATCGTTTAAAAAAGAAAGGAAAACAAGTAAAAAGAAAATACTTAAGTTCCTCCTTGGTTGAACGCCTCAATGGAAAATATTTCCACAAGGTTTCGAAATTGTAAAATCTATATGATGGATTATTGTTTAGCATTTGTTTAGCTAATTAATTCGATTCGTGGTGGCCAGGCAAGGCCAAAATTTTCACTTTCAAGGGTCAGGTTTGGAGAATAGGCAGGATCGTTGCCAATCAGCTTCCCCCATTTTTCCAGCATAAAATCATTTTCTTTCATAAATCGCTCTATTTTGTCGGGATCAAAATCGTTGCCCCGCGAAATGCTTTCGTGATGGTAGAGTTCGGCAAAAGGAGTCCAGACAATTCTATACCCCAGGGTTTTAATTTTCAAACATAAATCCACATCATTGAATGCAATACTAAGATTTTTTTCATCAAAGCCTCCGGCCTCCACAAAAATCTTTTTTTGCACCAACATACACGCGGCGGTAACAGCCGAAAACTCTTGTATCAAATTTGCCCGGTTGAAATAACTTACATCATTCTTTCCTAAATATTTATGGCTATGCCCGGCCACACCGCCAATTCCTAAAATCACACCACCATGCTGCAAACGATCATCGGGATACCACAATTTGGCACCCACTGCCCCCACCATTGGTTGCATGGCATGGCTCATCATTTCCGAAAGCCAATCAGGCGAAATTACTTCAGTATCATCATTTAAAAAACAAATATACTCTCCTTTTGCACTTTTTGCCGCCTGGTTGTTTATCACCGAAAAGTTAAAGGGTCGTGTGTCAGTAATGATTGTTACATGTTTTTGATTGGCAAGTTCCCGAAGCAAAGTTTTCGTTTCGGGATCGTCAGAATTATTATCCACAATTAGGACTTCAAAATTGGGATAACTTGTCTTCGATAAGATGCTTTCCAAACAGGTTTGAAGCATCATAAAATTATTTTTTGATGGAATAATAATGCTAATTAATGGGGGAATATGCGGCAAGGAATATTTGATTCTGTAGGCCAGCGAGGGTAGTAATTCGACCTTTGCGCTTACCTTAATTCTCTGTAAATGTTCTTCAAGTGCTTTTGTACCGGCGGCGAGAGCATACTTTTTAATTTCAGAACCAGAGGAGGTGCTTTTTTGATGAATTCGCCAATGATATAAAATTCGAGGAATATGATAAATCTGATCGTGATTGATTTGTTCGATAAATCGAAGCGCAAGGTCGTAGTCCTGGGCACCTTCGAAACCCTGGCGAAAACCACCAATTTTTTTCACAATTTCGGCATGATAAACACCGAGGTGGCTTACCATATTATAAGATAAAAACAGGCTATAGTTAAAATCACATTTAAAATAAGGATCTTTGCGCCACCCCCTGCTGGTTATTTTGTCTTCGTCAGAATAGATAAGCCGGGCCTCGGAATTTTTATTAATGGTATCGGAAACCCAAAACAGCGCATCTTTTGTTAATAAGTCGTCATGGTCCAATAATGCTATCCAATCTCCGCTGGCCATTTCCAATGCACTGTTTGATGCAGCGGAGATATGGCCGTTTTGCGAACGGAAACTTACCTTAATTCGGGGATCGAGATGCTGATAATGCTTTAATGCTTCAATAACTTTTTGATCGGTGGAGGCATCATCGGCAATGCACAGCTCCCAATAAGGATAAACCTGCGCCAAAACCGATTCGATGGCAGCTTTTAACCATTTGGGGTGTGGATTGTAAACCGGCAGTATTACCGAAACTAAGGGCTTGCTATGAAAGGAATTTATTAATCCTTTAAGGCGCAAAACTTTCTCCTGATCGCAATTTGAATAAAGCCTGATCCACTTTTGGTATTCTTTGGCTTTGATTTGATAGTTACTACTAACTATCGATTGGCGAAAAACATAAGTAGCTTTACTAACAAGGCCTACAAAGCCATGATTCTGATACACCTTGTGGATTTTTTTTAACAAAACTCCCAGCCCGCCAAGTTTTACGATAAATCGCAGAACAAAACCTATCGCATAAAACAGCTTTGTAATTTTATTGGAAATTGAGTTTAGCATTCTATCCATGGTTTAATACACCTTTGCCTGAACTAACTTATATTCTTTCAGTGTTAACTTAATATCATTTTTAAACCCCAGCTTGTACCCATATTTGGGAGCAAAGCATACAGCCCGAATATCGGTGTTTTTACTGTTTGGGAATTCAAAAAAACCGATGGCATCATCAAGGCTAATGGCTTTTTTATTGATTAAAACTCCCCCTTTCAAAATGGGCTTAATGGCCAAATGTTCCGAGGAATTTCCGATTTCATCACACCAAATTTCAACTTTTAACCTGTTGGGCTGAAAGAGCAAGCGTAACATTTTACCTAAAAAAGTGTATTCAAAATCGGCCTCCAAATACATTAAATTATCCGATCGGGGTATCCGAAGGGTATCGCCAAGATGATAGGCTTGGGTTTTGGAATCCACTTCCACAAGATTCAAATTCACATCTCTTTTTTTTAACAGGATAAAATCTTCGTTGGCACCCTGGTGTGTGTATTTTGTTTTAATGTGAAGGGTATCGTCGAAGCGGTAATGGGTAAGCATTACTTGTTTGGTTTTTGATTCGTCCCAAAACGGATGCCTTCCATCGATCGAACCCATGGCAAATAATAAGTAATCGGGTGCGCTTGTCGATGAGTATTTGGCGGCATTTATACCATCAAGGCTGCTCGTGTAGCTTGCATAAGATTGGATGCTGGGTCGTGGATTGTATTTTAGATTGTTGAAATAAAGGTAGGATATGTCGGTCGG
>Ga0208900_1001602_pt1 | contig 11652 bp, 8 predicted proteins | sample AntAceMetag02UKK_FD_184763 | JGI IMG/M metagenome (GOLD analysis project Ga0208900, IMG submission 184763) | Saline lake microbial communities from Ace Lake, Antarctica - Antarctic Ace Lake Metagenome 02UKK (SPAdes) (version 2) | ecosystem: Environmental > Aquatic > Non-marine Saline and Alkaline... | reverse complement strand
GTGTTAGAAGATGAAATTGCATACTACGCAACATTCGAGAAACGACGAAAGAGGAATAATCACTTGGAAATATTCATGGATGTGTTTGGTTTTCAAATCATATAACAATTAGGTTAACGCTTATGCGCACGTGCGGGAAGAAATCTATCTTTACGAAAATGATATTCTGATGAAAGGAAAGTTAAAGAGGGAAATAAAAAAAATAGGACGAAGAAGTAAAATCCAGATTTAACACCCCACCTAAGAAGTTTAAGGGCGGGCATCCCTTTCATTGCTGATCACCGATCACTATTCACCGGTTACCAATTACCCTCTCAATCAACCCTGGCATCAATAGGATTTCTTAATCCTGAATATTTAATAAGTTCCATTTTCACTGATCCAACAACAACCTCTGACCTTCCCAATATAGGGAGCTTGTTTTCATCATCGGTTACCCACAATTTCATTGGATAGGGATTGTCAAAAACTTCGCCTGTGGCAACCATGGGCCTAAAGGCAAGGCAGTTAAAAACACCAAGTTGGGTTTCAACCAGTTCACGCCCTACAAATTGAACCACCGATACATAAGCTGAATCATCGAGATAAAAATCGACTTTATAATTCTGGCCTTCCTGTGCATCGGTAAAATCAAAAGTCCTTAAATAATATGCTGCTGAAATAATATCCTGGATATCCGGCAAAATTTCTTTTGTGGTCTTGCTGCTTTTTGCCAAGCCATTTTCGCGGTCAAAATACACATCATCTTCCATCACATAACCACCTTCTTTTGTCCTTCTGATAAAAAGGTGGGGCAATAGTGCTTCTTTGTCAACATATGATTCAAAACGATCGCGCACCTTAAAAAACAGATCAAAGGCAGGGTTGGATTTTCCGGTGCCAACAATATGATACACTTCTCGCTTATTGAAACGCCTGTTTGTGTTTCTCACTTCAAGGGTAGCTGTTCCAGCATTTACCTTGCCAGTGATAAAGGAATCATAGTAAACCTTAAACTTCAACTTTTCCCCCTCATGAAAGCTGTTGTTTTCGACACTGCGGTACTCGAATTCCTGTGAAGAAACCGAAAATGTCAGCATCAAAAAAAATAGTAGAAAAGTATTTTTAATTGGGGTAAACATGTTTAACAAAGATTCAAAGTTTGCTAAAAACCGTTGTGCACTCATCAAAACGATAAGCACAAAAACTACGCTGTGCAATTCTTACCAGGGCAGAAGGTGACCCACTCACACAAAAATTCATCAGAAAAATAAACTATAAATCTACCGGAAAATTGCTTTGCTATCCTACAACTATATTGATGATCTTTTTGGGTACGATGATGATTTTTCTGATCTTTTTACCTTCGATCCATTTCTGTGCTGTCTCAGATTCAAGCACCTGCTTTTCGATCTCCTCCTTTGGGGTGTCAAGCGGAAACTCCATCTTGAACCTTAATTTTCCGTTGAATGAAACCGGATATTCAAAAGTGCTTTCAATCAGGTATTCCTCGTTGAACTCAGGGAAACTTGCAAAAGTTACACTTTCGTTATTGCCAAGTTTTTGCCACAGTTCCTCGGCAACATGTGGTGCATAAGATGAAATTAAAACTACAAGGTCGCTCAGGATTGCACGTTTATTGCATTTTAGCTCGTGCAGGTTATTTACACAAATCATGAAATTACTCACGCCGGTATTGAATGAAAACTTCTCGATGTCGTCCTTGATTTTTTTGATGGTTGCATGCATCACCTTCAATTCATCGCGGTTAGGCTCATCATCCGAAACATTAAAGTTACCATTTTCATCAAAATACAACCTCCAGAATTTTTTCATGAAGCGCGACACTCCTTCAATTCCATTGGTATCCCAGGGTTTGTGATGCTCCAATGGACCAAGGAACATCTCATACAGGCGGAAAGTATCCGCACCATACTTATTGATCAATTCATCAGGATTCTGGACATTGTACAATGATTTCGACATTTTTTCAACTTCCCAACCACAAACATAGTTTCCATCTTCGAGCTCAAACTCAGCTTCCGCCAATTCGGCGCGCCACAGCTTGAAAGCGTCAATATCAAGTATGTCATTTTCCACAATATTGATATCCACATGAATTGGTGTAACATCATGGCCATCCAATAATCCTTTTGAAATAAATGTGTTAGTGCCATTTTTCCGGTAAACAATGCTCGACCTTCCCTGTATTTTACCCTGGTTTATCATTTTCTTAAAGGGCTCATCTTTGCAAGTCATGCCCAGGTCGTAAAGAAATTTGTTCCAAAACCTGGAGTAGATGAGGTGACCCGTGGCATGTTCATCACCACCAAGATAAAGATCAACATCTTGCCAGTATTTGTTGGCTTCTTTCGAGAAATATTCTTTATCGTTGTTTGGATCCATGTAGCGCAGGTAATATGCACTGGAGCCGGCAAATCCGGGCATGGTGTTGGTTTCGATAGGATAACCTTCTTTGGTATGCCAATCTTTCGCCCTTGCCAATGGTGGTTCACCAGATTCGGTAGGCAAATATTTATCAACCGGGGGCAATTCTATCGGAAGTTCACTTTCATCAAAAACATAAGGCATTCCATCTTTATAATACACCGGGAATGGCTCACCCCAATATCGTTGACGGCTGAAAATAGCATCCCTCAACCTGAAATTAACCTGTCCCTGGCCAAGGCCTTCTTTCTCGATATAGTCGATAATAGTACTGATGGCTTCTTTTACTTCCAGCCCTGAAATCACACCTGAGTTAATCATCACCCCATCTTTGGCATCATACGATTCCATCCATTCGTGAGGGTGAGTCAATGTTTCTCCTTCTCGTTTTACTACTTGCATAATAGGGAGCAGGAAGTGTTTGGCAAAAGCAAAGTCCCTGCTATCATGGGCTGGTACTGCCATGATTGCTCCGGTTCCATATCCTGCCAATACGTAATCGGCTACATATATTTTCAGGCGTTCGCCATTAAGTGGGTTGATAGCATAAGAGCCGGTAAATGCACCGGAAACTTTTTTAACTTCTGTCATGCGCTCGCGTTCCGAGCGGTTTTTTGACTTCTCGATATATTCGCGGACAGGCCCACGATTTTGAGGTGTTGTGATTTCAAGTGCCATCTCATTTTCGGGGGCCAATACCATGAAAGTAGCTCCATAAAGTGTATCAGGACGGGTAGTAAAAACTTCTATCTTTTCCTCGTGGTCTTCAACTTTAAAAACTACCGATGCCCCTTCGGAGCGGCCAATCCAATTGCGCTGCATATCTTTTACAGATTCCGACCAATCAACTTTGTCAAGGCCTTGCAATAAACGGTCAGCGTAGGCAGAAATCCTGAGGGACCACTGCTTCATCAATTTGCGTTCAACCGGATGTCCGCCACGCACCGAAAAACCTTCGCTCACCTCATCATTGGCCAAAACCGTTCCCAGTTCAGGGCACCAATTCACCATGGTGTCCGACAGGTAGGCCAGCCTGTAACTCATCAGCACTTCCTGCTGCTCATTTACTGACATTGCTTTCCACTGTTCGGAAGTAAAGGCTTCAATTTCTGAGCAGGCAGCATCGATGCCATTGTTTCCTGAAAGCTCAAAATGATTTACTAATTCTTCAATCGGCAGCGCTTTATCAGTTTTATTATCATACCAATACTTGAAAAGCTGGATAAAGGTCCATTGTGTCCATTTGTAATATTTGGGGTCGCAGGTTTTTACTTCGCGGTCCCAATCGTAGGAAAACCCGATTTTATCCATCTGTTCACGGTAGCGCAGGATGTTCTTGTTAGTGGTCACTTCAGGATGTGTGCCGGTTTGAATGGCGTATTGCTCGGCAGGTAAACCAAAAGCATCGTAGCCCATGGGATGCAATACATTGAAACCCTGAAGTTTTTTGTACCTGGCGTAAATATCAGAAGCAATGTAGCCCAGCGGATGGCCAACATGCAGGCCGGCACCCGAAGGATAGGGAAACATATCGAGTACGTAATATTTTGGTTTATCAGAATGATTGTATGCTTTAAAAGTTTTGTGCTCAAACCAGTAATCCTGCCATTTCTTCTCCAGTACCTGAAAGTTGTAGTCCATCTTGAAATATTTATTTTAATTTATTTAGCTGTTTATGTAGTAAAACGGTAAGTCTTTATCAATTGGCTAAATGATGAATTCACCTCATAATTCACCCAAATTATTTGAGCGCCAAAAAAAAGTTCGGTTTTTGAATTTGCGAAATTAGGAAAACTATCCCAAAATTCAGCCTGATTGATAATATTTGCTTTGGCCTGAAGGTTATTTCCTAAACAATAATTTTACTTTTGCAAAAAATTCCAAAGTTATGCGTGTTGTTTATTACCTTTTCCTACTTGCTTTTTTATTTGTTTCCTGTGATGGAAATCAGCAGAAGTATACATCTGCAGAGGCAGATAATCAAACTGATGAAATAAACCCCACCACCAATCCTGATACTTTATTTACTACTGACGATGAGATTCTTTTAGACACTTCAGCTTCAGAAGAAACAAGCAATAAGGTGATTAATCAGGAAATAGAAACACAAGAAGGGTTTGTTCCAAAACTGGGTGCACAGGAAGGCGAGGATAAATTCAAAAACACCGTTGAATTCCACTATAAAAGAGGGTTAGTGCTTTTTAAACTCAACAATTATGTTGACGGGGTAAAGGAATTTGATAGTGCCATTGAAATGGATCCAGACAGGGCTAACTCATACATAAATCGCGGAAAGGGACTGATGGAACTCAAACGCTATGATGCAGCGTGCAGGGATTTCGAGAAAGCCGTTAATCTTAATAGTAGGGACACAACAAGCTATAAATTACTTGCCATGGCACAATACCAGCTTGGCGATTACCAGGAAGCTGTTGAAGCTAATACTGAATTAATCATTTTAGCCCCACGAAATGCCAATGGGTATTGCAACCGTGGAATTGCCTACGGCGTGTTGAAAGAATTTGATAAAGCCATCACCGATTTTAACCAGGCTATTGCCATCAATCCCAAATATGCCGAAGCATTTTTTAACCGTGGGCTAGCCTATTACTTTACCGGCGATAAAAAAACAGCCTGTGAAGACTGGGAATTGGCAAAATTTTATGGCCACCAAAAAGCTGTGGGAACGATTGACAATTATTGTGAGTAAGGTGAGTTTGGGTAGGAGGTATAGGGGTATAGGGGTATAGGGGCATAGGGTTTATAGGGGCATAGGGTTTATAGGGGCATACCCCGATAAATTCCTTTTTAGTTTTTTTTTGAAGCGTATTCACCCAACTTAATTCAAATTGGATTTGATAATCATCACCTAATTTATCTACGAAAATTACCTATTCATTTATAGGTTGGAACACTGATGACACAGATTACGCGGATAATCACTGATCTGCTATGCAGAAAGCCTGGCTACTCAAGGACTACAAATCCTTTGAATGAAACTTACTTTTGATACATCCTTATATCGGATGATGCCAGACAGGTAAACAAAAGCCCGCCCCACCTGAAATCGGTGAAGCGGGCCTGTTCAAAAAAACAATATCCAAATAGTTTTCTTGCAAAGACTACAAATGCCCAAGCATCTTCGATGGATCAATCCACTCATCAAATTGTTCGGCAGTAACAAACCCAAGTTCAAGTGCTGATTCGCGCAGGGTCAGGTTTTCTTGGTGCGCTTTCTTTGCAATTTTTGCGGCCTTTTCGTAACCGATGTGTGTATTTAGTGCGGTAACGAGCATTAGCGAATTATCAAGATTATTCTTAATGTTTTCCGGTTGTGGCTCGATGCCGATGGCACATTTATCATTAAACGAAACACAAGCATCACCAAGCAACCTTGCCGATTGTAAGAGATTTGCAACCATCACAGGCTTGAACACATTCAACTGAAAATGGCCATGTGTTCCCGAAACCGAAATTGCAACATCGTTGCCAAGTACCTGGGCACAAACCATACTGAGTGCTTCGTTTTGTGTAGGATTGACCTTACCGGGCATAATTGAAGAGCCGGGCTCGTTGGCCGGAAGCGCAATCTCGCTATATCCACAACGTGGCCCCGAGGCCAAAAGACGGGTATTGTTGGCAATATGCATCAAACTTACAGCAAGTGTTTTCAGGGCCCCCGAAGTTTCAACCATAGCATCGTGTGCTGATAATGCTTCAAATTTGTTGGGTGCAGTAACAAATGGGTTGCCGCTGGTCTCAGCAATTTTTTTGGCAACCAGTTCCGAATAACCTAAGGGTGTATTTAATCCAGTGCCAACAGCAGTTCCGCCGAGTGCAAGCTCCAAAACGTGTGGCAAGGTTGCTTTTAAGGCTTTCAGTCCATGATTGAGTTGAGCAACATATCCCGAAAATTCATTACCCAAAGTCAATGGTGTAGCATCCATCAGGTGGGTACGACCGGTTTTTACCACGCCTTTAAAAGCCTCAGCTTTTGCTGCCAGGGTATCCCTGAGTTTCTCGACACCCGGAATAGTAGTTTCGACAATCATTTTATAGGACGCAATGCTCATTGCTGTTGGGAATGTGTCGTTTGATGACTGGGATTTGTTGACGTCATCATTGGGATGGATGAATTTTTCGTTGTCGCCGAGGCTGCCACCATTGATTACGTGTGCGCGGTTGGCCACTACTTCGTTCATATTCATATTCGATTGTGTACCAGAACCGGTTTGCCAGATGACCAAGGGAAAATTGTCGTTCAATTTACCTGCAATCACTTCGTCGCAAGCCTGCACAATGAGTTTGCATTTTTCTTCGGGCAAAACACCCAATTCAAAATTGGCAAGGGCAGCTGATTTTTTAAGCACACCAAAGGCACTGATGATTTCCCTGGGCATTGAGCCAGGATCCCCAATTTTAAAATTTTCTTTCGAACGTTGTGTTTGAGCTCCCCAATACTTGTCGGCAGGAACTTCAACGTTTCCCATGGTGTCGTGTTCAATTCTTGTTTTCATCTTTTGATTATGGTTTAAATTAAAAATTATGTTTGATCATTATTTATTTTTTCAATCAATGTTTCTGCATCAAGATCTATTTTTGAGAAGGCAAACCATTTTTTACCAAGGTCTTTAAGTGATGCCCCAATATGGTAAACAATTTTTTTGTCGATAATTAAAAACCTGTCATGTGATTTTGTAAAAGATCTAAATTCAATTTCAGGATATTGTTGATTGTGTTTTTGTAGATCGAGTGTGAATTGCTTTGTTGGTTTGGAAGTAAAAATTGTTGATTGGACTCCCGGCTTACACTTTGATAACATAAACAGCACGGTCTCATCAACATAATTGTCAATTAAAACAATTGATGCTGCCGCTGTTTTAATGATATTAGTTACAAAAATATACGCATCAAATACCTGACCATCGAAAAAGATTCCTTCATTTGGTGGTAAGTTCGTTTTAATCTGCAAATCAAATTCACTAACTTTATCCTTTAAGAAATGTACATCATTTTCAATTCTATCCATTCGCTGGTTTACAGCATATCCTCTCAACAAATACTCTTTTAATACTTTATTTGCCCAAATACGAAACTGGGTGCCGTGGATTGACTTAACCCTGTATCCAACTGAAATAATTACATCCAGATTATATAATTTTGTTTTATATTTTTTACCATCAGAAGCAGTTAGTAAGGATTCCTTACTAACTGAAATTTTATCAAGTTCTTTTTCTTGAAAAATATTTGATATATGAAGAGTTACATTATTGCGTGTGGTTTGAAATAAATCAGCCATCTGTGACTGTGTAAGCCAAACCGTTTCTTCCGCTATTCGTACTTCTAACCTGGAGGAAAGTTTATTTGCCTGATATATAATTATTTCATTTTTCATTACTCAAGCATTCCATTACTCCATTTTTCCATTCCCATAATTTCCGCTATCCTTTTCGGGATATCCGTATTGTCATAATATCCATTGAACATTTCCTGCCCAACACCAATTGCGTAAACCGGAACAGGCATTGCTGTATGCGAGTGAGAGTTCCAGCCAACACCGGCACGGCTGTTCAAAATTTTGATTGCAATTTTCGCCATTGGATGATAACCGCCATATTCCATGGCCACCAGAACACTATTATTAAAAGCTTGCTCAAACCTTTCTAATTCTTGATCTGATAAGGAAATTCCATTTTCCCCTCCAATTCCAAAGTATTCATCAACTAAAGTCATCGCATACTCAAATGTTGGAGCCTCGTCCGATTTTTTCCCTAACAATGAGTCAACAGTTGTTGAAAATTCCTCTGCTGATACTATTTGTCCACCGAGGATTTTAAGGTCAGAACCATAGCTCATTTCTTTCGATCCTAGCGAAAGACCTCCGGTTTCATGATCGGCAGTAACCACAATCAAAGTTTCATCGGGATGTAGGTAGTAGAAGTCGAGTGCTTTTTCTACCGACATTGACAACGAGATCACATTGTGTATCACAACGGCGCCGTCGTTGCCATGCGAAGCCCAATCAATTTTCCCCTCTTCACACATAATAAAAAATCCATTTTCATTATCGAGCAATTCAATCGCTTTTTCAACGAAATCTTCCAGTGGGATATCTTCTTCTGTTTGATCGATAGCATAAGGAAGTTCTCCTGATGACAACAGTCGTGAACCTGTTGCAATTACCTTTCCGGATCCTGGTGTCAGGTTTTCAAAACCTTCGATTGTACTTGAAATTGTATAATCGAATTGAGGTGCGAATTCGAAAACCGAAGTACTCAGGCTGTCATTTTTATATGGATCGGCAAAGCCACCGCCGCCAAAAAACTCGAAACCACTTCCGGGCAACTCCATACTGATTTCATAGTACAAGCTCCGCGATGGTTGATGGGCATAGAACGAAGCCGGCGTGGCATGGTCGAGGCTTACACTCGAAATGATTCCCACTTTAAAACTGTTATCGTGTGCTTCTTCGGCAATAGTTTTCAATGGCTTCGTTCTGTCGCCATTCATGCTAATGGTATTGATGGTAGTTTTTTGTCCGCAAGCAAGGGCCGTTCCGGCAGCAGCAGAACCTGTGATCAGCCGGTTTTGGGCATATGTAGTGGCATATCCAGTTGCCGGGAAATCTGTAAAGCTAAGTTTTTCAAACCCGATTTTATCTTCTGATGCAGCAAGGTAGGCTTCAGTCAGGGCAACGTGAGCTGGCCCCATCCCATCGCCAATAAAATAAAAAACATATTTAGCTTGTTGGGCATCAATCCTTAAGATACTTAGAAAGATAAAAATAATTAGGAGAAGAAGTTTTTTTGACTGTAACAAATGTAGATTCATAAGACTGGTTTATTATTTTGATCAAGAAGTGTTTGCTTTTATTGTTTGGAGTTTCTAAATTTGAATCACGGATGTGTATCATAACCCATTAACGCCTTTTATTTTCTTTTGTGTGGGTGATTCCAATTTTTTAACGCTTTTTTCATCTTCATTTTGAATTTTCCCGAAGTCATGTTCTTGAATTTCCTGTTTTCGGGTTTGAACTGCAAAGTAAGTTTGTCCAAGTGCAACTACTTCTTTTGAAGGATCGGCATTTTGAACAATAAGGTAACAGGCGTACCTCGAAAGGTAAATATCTCCAATGTCCCTTTTGGCTCCTGTGCCAATTGCAACCAATTTCTCCACTCGGGGAAAATGGTCTTCAGGCAAAGATAATTTGAATTGTGAAAACACAAGCATGCAACTTTTCAACAAAGTCGCAAATTCAGCTTAATTTTGCAGCCATAAATGACTAATATGACAGCACAAAACATAGAAATAATGGCCCCGGTAGGTTCGTACGAATCCTTGCATGCAGCAATACAGGGTGGGGCAAACTCAGTTTATTTTGGAATTGGGAAGCTGAACATGCGCTCGCGCTCCTCCAAAAATTTTACGCTTGATGATTTGGCGGAGATTACGAAGATTTGCCACCATCATAGCATTCGCACCTACATCACTCTAAATACTATTATTTACGATGGTGAACTGGAGGAGATGAAACGGATTGTTGATGCCGCCAAAGCCAACAATATTTCGGCCATCATTGCATCCGACCTTTCGGTGATACAATACACACGTTCGCAGGGTGTTGAGGTACACATGTCAACCCAGGTCAATATTACCAATATCGAAGCAGTAAAATTTTGGGCACATTTTGCCGATGTGATGGTTACTGCACGTGAACTGACCTTAAAACAAGTGGCCGACATCACCCGGCAAATCGAAGAGGGGCAAATTAAAGGACCATCGGGTGAACTGGTTCAGATTGAAATTTTTGTGCACGGTGCTTTATGTATGGCGGTTTCGGGCAAATGCTATTTAAGTTTGGATAATATGAATTCTTCGGCAAACCGTGGCGCCTGCCTGCAACAATGCCGCAGGGGCTATAAAGTCACCGACCTGGATGGAGAACATGAACTGGAAATTGACAACCAGTACATCATGTCGCCCAAAGATTTAAAAACTGTCGATTTTTTGGATAAAATACTCAAAGCAGGAGTTCGTGTATTAAAAATTGAAGGCCGTGGCCGATCGGCAGATTATGTGAAACATGTTAGTCGCGTTTATCGCGAAGCTGCCGATGCCTGTTTTAACGGAACTTACAACCAGGAAAACATAGACAGGTGGAACACAAAACTATCTACGGTTTATAACCGTGGATTTTGGGATGGTTACTACCAGGGAAGAAAAATGGGCGAATGGACAGAAAAATATGGTTCGATGGCCACCAAACGAAAGGAATACATCGGCAAGGTGACCAATTATTTTTCAAAAATAGGCGTTGCCGAAATTAAGTTGGAAACAAAGGAATTAAATGTGGGAGATGAAATTCAGATCAACGGCCCAACAACCGGGGTTTATGAAGCTGTGATTGACGAAATCAGGGTGGATGAGAAAAGTGTGCAGAAAACCATCAAAGGTGATCTTTGCTCAATGAAAACTACAGAACTCGTCCGCAGGATGGATAAAGTGTTTCGGGTGTTTGAAGCGGAGGAGGAGTTTTAGAAGACAGTGAACTGTGAACAGTGATTAGTGGACAGTAACAAATAAGAAGTTTTACAATTATCTTTCTTACAATTGAATAGTACTTTTTCGTTTTTAAACGTTTCCATGACCTCCTTCGTCGGACGATGGAAAGTTTTTCCAGATTGACTTTCCAACGTCCGATAGGACTTGGAAACGTCAAACAAAATGACCACAAATGACGCACGAAGTGCTAATGTCGGCGAAGCCAATTGACCATCAATAACAATAAACGACTTCTTGCACAAACAAACAATAAATTCAACAAGCACGTTCTTATGCAAAATCTCCTTTTCAACCTCCATACCCACTGCCACTATTGCGATGGATCGTCCGCTCCTGAAGAATATGTGAAGGAAGCCATCAAGCAAGGATTTCACACCCTGGGGTTTTCGAGCCATGCACCGGTTTCTTTCGAAAACAAATTTGCTATCCAGAGCGAAAGCAAACTCATTGAATATGCCAATGAGATCAGGTCACTAAAACAGAAATATAAAAATGAACTGAACATTTTTCTTGCATCCGAAATAGATTTCATTCCCAGCATTACTTCCGAATTCGATTATCTAAATCAATTGGCCGAACTGGATTATGCGATTGGTGGGGTTCATCTGCTCAAACACCCCGAGAAAGATACACTCTGGTTTATCGATGGCCCAAAACAAGAAA
>Ga0208900_1001601_pt1 | contig 11657 bp, 23 predicted proteins | sample AntAceMetag02UKK_FD_184763 | JGI IMG/M metagenome (GOLD analysis project Ga0208900, IMG submission 184763) | Saline lake microbial communities from Ace Lake, Antarctica - Antarctic Ace Lake Metagenome 02UKK (SPAdes) (version 2) | ecosystem: Environmental > Aquatic > Non-marine Saline and... | reverse complement strand
CGTCTGAACACATAAAAAAACCCACTCAGGGGGGTGAGTAGGTTTCTGGTATTGATATCGGTATCAGATTCTTTATTTTATGTCAATTGTTTTATGCACTCACACACATTGTAATAATATTTGTTGTTGTGGTAACATAAAGTTGACCCGCTTCAACACCACCAGCAAGTGCTGATGTGTTATCTGCATACGTTATAATTGTTTCTGTGAGTAAATGTTCATTTAAATTTGTACAAGTCCCTAAACATGTCTGAAGTAATCCTATTCCTGTTGTTAATGTAGAATTTATTTCGGTAATTGTTAAAAGATTTTCGACTATATTTTTTGAATTTTCTATAATTTCTTTATTTGTACCACTCATTTTAAATAATTTCCTTTAAATGTTGTTTTAATGTGTCAATTCTTTTCTTGTTTTCTGTTGACAAATTTTTAATTGTTTCATTCAATTCGTTTGTAATATCTTGTATTGACATTTTATTCAATTCGTGTTTTTCTTCAATCAATTCTTTTAATGGTTTTTTATTTAAAGCTGTCAAATCATTATTTTTAGATAATCCAAGTTTTCCAGCCTCAATTATTAAATCGTCTTTACTCATATTTGACAACGTTTTCACTTTGTCAACCTTTATTTCTTTAATATCTCTTAATCTGTCCCTTTGTCTTTGATTCATTTTATACCCCTTTACTATGTAATGTAGAAATATGTGTGTCAATCCTACCATGCAAACTATCAATACATGTTGTGTGACTATCACACGTTTTCTTTAACCAGCTAATATCATTTTTTAAAACAAATACAGTCGCAAATGTAGTTATTAAACCAGTTATAGCTGAAGTTCCTATCATTTCCAACATTTATTTAATACCTAATTTCTTTTTAATATCTGAAACAATTTCATCGTCAACAGTTGTATTTTTTGTGCTTTTTGCTAGTTCTTCAAGCCCTGTAATTAATAATTTTTCCGCTATATCATCAGATATAAAAGCGGTAAATATTTTCATTCCAGCACGAAAAAAGGAATTTGCAACAGCACCCAAAACATTAGAACCAATAAAATTTAATATATTCATAATTATATATTACACCATATTTAAACCAAAATCAAGTGAAGCATAAACTTGTTGCTTTTCCTTGTTTTGATAACCTGACCATGAATAAAAACCATCACCATTATTTCTAATCCCTAAGTGCATACCAACCCATTTTTGAGGTTTTATGTTTGAAATGGTGTTTGAGTATGTCCAATCGGGATAAATCCCAATAGCGTTAAAACCAGCCTTTTGAGCGTTTTCAATAGCTTGTTTTGTTTCTTTCTTGTTCATTGGTCTATATCCGAATAATGTTTTTATTGTTGGGAATACGTCTAAAGCGTGTGAAGTCCCTAAACCTTTTATTATATTATGGTCGGGCGTGTCACCCTCTAAACGTCCAATAGCACCCGTTACGGGTGAAATAAAAACAGCGTTACCCTGTAATTTTCTAAATTTGTCAATAGCTAATAAAACATCATTATTTACAAACGGAAACCACACACCAAATTCGGTGTCACTAAAAAATTTAAGTTCAGGTTTTAACAACCACGCTGAACCGTAAGTTAAAGCAAGAAAACCAAACAATATTTTTTTGTCAAGTAAATTTATTTTATTCATATTAAAATTTTATTTCCCAAGTTAAAAATCTTTTCATTAACCAACCATATAAAGTCCATTCAATATCTTTTGGATTTCTAAAAGAACCAGTATTTATGTCAATTTGTTCTTTTATTTCAGCTAGTGTGTAAACACATAAGAAACTTTGAAAAGGTGTTAAAGAAAAATTATCCTCTAAAGTATCGGTTATAATTTCACCTGTATAAAAATGTAAAATTTGTGAACTGTCAGCCCCTAAACTTAAAAATATCGGTGTTATTGGGTCAATAGAAAAAGATAAACTAAATAATATAGAAAAAGCTATTATTAATTTTTTCATTGTTTTAAGTGGCTATTAAACCATGTTCACGTAATCTTGATAAAATACTATTAACAGCGGTCATTAAATTAGATGTGTTAGCGTCTGTGTCTACTACACTTAAACCTTGTTTCCCTAATATTTTTTTATTTTCAAACCTTATATTATCACTAAAATTTAAAGAAGAAACAGAAGAAATTTCTTTAACACTCACGTTATCAAAACTTAAAGTTCCAGCACTATAATTTTCTAAAATTAAAGTTGTTGTTGTCGCTGTAGCTGTTAAAACGCTATAACCTTTTGAAGATATACCAGTTACATAATTTGTCCCAAAAGTAATAGCACCAACAACCCCTGAAGCGTCCCATTCTAAACGGTATGTTTTACCGATAACAGTGGTTAAAGTTTGGCTAACTTTACCCCGATTACTACCGTCAATAGTAATACAATCTAATTCCCCACTATTCCAAGCTACAGAACCAGTTCCACCACTACTATCAGTCCAACCAGTTATATTTGAAGTAAAAGTACCATTTGTGATAAGTTCTGGTATATCTAAATTTAAAGAATTAGAAAAAGCACCATCATAACAATTTAATTTAGTTATATTTGCTAATAAAGAATTAATAAATTCATTTGTTAAAATATTTATTGAAGAAATTTCTTTAACAGAAACATTATCAAAAGTTAAAGTTCCAGTACTATAACATTCTATTATTAATGCGGTTGTTGTTGCTGAAGCTGTAACAATACAAAAACCATTTGAATTAACATTCGATTTATAACCACTACCAAAACTAACCGCACCTAATGTCCCTGAAGCTTCCCATGAAACTAAATAAGTTTTACCGATAACGGTTGTTATATTTTCTAAAGCTTTACCACGATTGCTAGCATCAACAGCAACACAATTTAATTTTCCTGAAGCGTTCCAAGCTATAGACCCACCACCTGTGCTTGCGTCTGTCCAATCGGATATATTAGAATCAAAAGTACCGTTTATCACAAGTTCTGGTGAATCAACAAAAATATTACTATCTTTTAATTTAACACCGTCAACAGTAACACCGGCATCGGCTGTTTTTTCTGCTATTGTGTCAACGTATGGAACACTATCTTTTAATTTAACACCGTCAACAGTAACACCGACATCGTCTGTTTTTTCTGCTATTGTGTCAACGTATGGAACACTATCTTTTAATTTAACACCGTCAACAGTAACACCGGCATCGTCTGTTTTTTCTGCTATTGTGTCAACGTATGGAACACTATCTTTTAATTTAACACCATCAACAGTAACACCAGCGTCAACTGTTTTTTCTGTTATTGTGTCAATAAATATTGACGAATTGAATTGAACCGTATTTTGAAAAATAGTTGGTAAATTATTAAATGTTATTTTACCCGCTGAAATATACGCTAATGGTAAGGTTGTTACACCGACACTATACATATTAAACCACCTTTAAATCGGTAACAGCTATACTTTGAGTGCTAGTTGTTATATTAACACCATAAACAGCCATTGAACCGGGTATTGACATCGTTTGACCAGGATAAATAAAAGCACCTATTGAAGATGTAACCCCACTATGACCAACTCTAATTGCGTTAGCGTTAGTTGGTGGATTAGTTATAATAGTCAATAATTTATCAGAACTTGAAGAACTTAAAAGGCTTGCTGATGTTGTTGTTAAACTAATATCTGTAACCGCATTTATAACATTTGGTACAGCTATTGAAGCCGAAACACTACCGCTAAAAGTTGCTCTAAAATCGTTAATATTACCTTCACCATAGAAAAAAGTTATTTCTTGGTCGGTTGCACTTGTTATTTCTATAATATCAAAAAAATCTGTTCCCCCACCGTAAGAAAACCCAACACCCTGTTCAAGTGTCAAACTTTGTGAAGTACCCATGATTTTTAATGTTATTGGGTCTGTTGCTTTAAATATATGGATTAATTTACTGTTTAAACTTTTAAAAGTTTGTGGCTCACCAGCAACAAAAGTTTGAGTTATAAAATATAAACCACCTCTTATTTCTGACATTATTTTTTCACCACTATTAAAAGAATAATAGCCCCTATCCCTAAACTAACTAAAAGGATTGTTTTATCGTCCACTTGTTCTGTCACTGCGTTTGGTAGTACGCTTCTAAGTGCTTCCAGTGCTTGACTAGTCACTTTTGAGGCTGAATCGTTACCAGCCTTTGCATTTGCCACAATATCGCTAACAATCGCATTGTTACCCTGTGTGACATCACTTGCAAAGTCAAACGATTCTCTAATTGCATCTTTATCATCATAACTAATAGAAATACCACCATCAATAGGCGATTCGGCTATATTTAAAATAGTAGGATTTCCCTCACCGTCACCGATTTCGGAATTATTAAAAGTATAATCTCTTATTTCTTGTGATTGTGAACTGTCGCTCTTACTCTCGCCACCCATTTTAAAGCCTCTTTTCTAATATATTTTTATTATCTTCTTTATTAATAACACAAAATCCGTACTTTGTCAAAACTTTTATCATTCCTTTTCTGACCGTAACAAATTCTATTTTTTCAAATTTTCTTGCGGTACATAATTCAATCATAGCCAAAGAACTTTTTTCTAATCCCTCACCCTCACCACAAAGCACAAAAAGTGTTTTTCCAAAAACACCACACAAAAAATACATTTCATAAATTTTTATTATAAAGTATTTTTTATTATTAACTAAATTGTCAACATTTACTTGGTCGATATTTGACCGTTCAAAAAAGCGGTTTAAATTCTTTCCGCTTCTTATTTCTTCAAAAAGTACCATAAAGCTAAACCAGCAACACCAACTATAATAATTGTATTATAATTAACACTACCACTTTGACCGAAATATTTATTACCCGTTGCAGTACTGCCTTGAGTTCCACCAGTTGCTTCACTTGAAGCCCCTTTGAAATCTAAACCGCCACCGCCTGTGTCTATACTTGGTATTAATCCCATCTTTAACCTTTCTTTAATACTTGGTAAGCTTGAAGTCCGACAATAGCAACTGTTGCTATTGTTCCCCACTTCACAACTTCTGAAATATTAGTACCCAAATTATTTTGGGGGTTTACTGTGTCGCTGTAAGCGTCTGAAACGCTATTTATAATCCAACCACCAGCAAGTAAACCACCCAAAATAATATAAGGCATTATTAAACTTTCCTTATCAAAACAGCAAGACCGACAATAGCAACCGCACCAATTAACATTTGAGTATTACTCAACTGTATTTGAGGCACAACACGATTGACAGCATTTAAAGGGACACCAGTATCAACTGGTTGAGTAACTTGTCTTTCAGGCGAAACAGTAGCGGTTTTTCCGTCCTGACTGTCACCTAAAAAGTCACTGACTTTGTCGACAGCACCGTCATAAACTTTATTTAAACCGCCCTTTACATTTTTTTCAACGTCCTGAAGATAACTAAGAATACTCATATTAAATTATCTCCCTATTGACCCGAGATAGTCACAAATAATATAAGCACTTGAAGCACTTCCCATATCCGCACTAACTGTTAAAGTTACATCAAAACTATCCGCATCAATTAAAGCAAGCGGGGTATCTGGTCTACCATCACCCTGAAAAGTGAAGTCAACAACCTGAACACCAGCAACATTTGCCCTTACACCGTTTGGGTTAAGAACATCAATCAAAGATGTAGGGATATCAAAAAGGATATTTCTATTCTTTTTAACAACAATATCAGTAACTACATCATTTGTAGACTTGATTATCATTCTTTCAATCGCTTGAAATTCCGCACCGGTTTTTGGTAAATCAGAAATTAAAACGTCACCACTAGCCGAAATCGGTGTGTATGGTTGTTTTAATACATGATTAATAGTTCCAGCACCGTAAGGCTCACCCTTAGCATTAGTTAAAAGTTTTGGTGAAACACCTGAAAACAATTCAACTGTTGCGGTAGTTTGGTCGCCTGAAAAAGTACATTCAATTTCTAATGTTTTGATTATAGAACCATCAACACCAGCAACACCCGTATTAAGTGCTGTATCTTCTTCTTGACTTCTTTGTTTCAAATTATATCTTTCAAAAGGAATCATTAAAATTCCTGTTGTTCCTGAAGCTGAAAGCCCCATAACTTGATTTCTGATATCAACATCAGTTGCGGACAACTGCATAATTGATTTTCCGTTTACTTTCACTCTTACTTCAGTAATATCCGCTAGGTTAAAAGTTGAAGAATTGTACGCCCACTTTAAAGCTAAGAAATGATATCTAGCCCCTATTGGTAAAGAATAACGCCCAGTTGAAGCACCCTCAGCGATTACCCCGTTTAAATTTCCCTCTTTTTGAGGTAGTATTCTACTCATAATAAATTTTTCCTTTTTAATACGGTGAATTTGCTTCACCATGCAACCATTTAAAGATTGGTATATCTAATAAAAGTGGCTTAAATTAAACCTTTACCGCCAAGACCGATAAAATCTTTCGCTGGTTTAAGTACTTTTACGTTATTTAGAACAGCTAAAACAGCCATAACTAGTCCACCAGTCATTAATTGAGATTTTGAAAATATCATTTAATTTTGCCCCTTTCTTATAGATTTTTGGCTATTGCTGGTTTAACAACAAACTCAAAAAGGCTTGAAGCTATAACACTTATAACAATAATACCAAAATATTTTTTATTCATCATTCAAGTAATAACATTAAAAAGATAACTTTGTCAAGTTTTATTTTAAAATATTTTTATTTTTTGTGGTTGTCCGTTTCTTCCAACATTAAAACAAGTCCCCAACGGTAATTGTTCTTTTAGTTGTTCACTGTCCCATTCTTCAGCGTGAATTTTTCGGTCATTCATTCCGCTTTTAAATAAAAACAAATTAGAACATTGGTCACGTACTGTACGGTTAATTTGTGCCCCACGTTGTGAAATATAATGCACATTATGACCCCAGTGTCTACCCTTTGTAGCTGTTTTTTGCATAGCAGTATCATATTTTCCGACAACGTCCCCCGATTCATCAATAAAAACCGCGCAACTTCTACTATCCCAAAACATTTTTAAAAATTCTTCAGGGTCGGACGTTTGAAAATCCGCTAACCATTCAGGGTCACAAAGTGGGTCTAAAACAATCGTTTTAATTCCACGTGCTTTATAATTATGACATAATTTTTTCGCAAGCGTTGTTTTTCCGCTTTCAGTCATTCCAAGTATTAAACTATGTCCCATTATTTCACAGTATCCGTTTCTTCTTTTATTTCTTCAATAATTTCAACAACTGGTTTTTCTTCTACAATTTCAACAACTGGTTTTTCTTCAGTTGTTTTTGAAGTGTCCAAAACATAACCAACAAGGCAACCACCTAAACCGAATAAAAAAGTATAGAACATTTTATTTCACCTCATTTTCTTTTGTTTTAGAAGCCCCGTTTTTTGGTGCTACTATATCAGCTTTAATTTTTTTCGCTTTTCTGTCAACATACCAAAGTTTGAAACGTTGCATTATACTTTTAGCCCGTTCCTGTGTTTTTGGCATTGTTAAACGTGGTGTAGCATATGAAGTCATACCGATTAATAAAATCATAGACGGGGGTAAATCTGTCTTTCCAGTTGCGTAATAATATTCAGTCCAAACCTGTTCCATATAAATACGTTCATCAAGCCCGATATTTGGGTCTTTCATTGGTTGCCATTCATCACCAAACACCCCAACACAACCAGCAAAAATCATACTAGCGGTTGTTTTTCCTAATGAATTAGACACCAAACGCTTTTTCGTATCATCTTCTTGACTTTCAACAGATTTTTTTGTTTCTTTATCCATCTTTAATTTAGATGATGGTTTTCGCATCAGTTTACCAGTTTTTGAAATTGTCGGTTCACCGTCTTTTGTCATTTTGTGTATATCAGGATTAAAAGATACACCCTGATTGTCAACTAAATGACTATACATATCAATTTCTTCTTGTTTCTGTTTTTGGTCAGCTTCAATAGCATGTTCCTGTATATCAGGCATATTATTTATTAAATCATCAGCAATATTGTCTATATCCAATGTAACACCGTCTTTATTTTCTTCAATTTCCCCCACTGGTGGTGTATCGTTCTTTATTTCTCCATTTTCTTTTTGTTTTGTGTTTCTTGACATTTTAGCCCCTTTCAGTTTAATGTATTAATTATACCACAAAATAGAAAGAGGTGTCAAAATTGGGGAAAGTTAATTCAAATTTAAACAAAAACAGATTAAAAGCAATACGAAAATATGTTGATTTCGATTTCGATTTACGAAAACCATTAACAGGATATCAAAAAACCAAAATTAAAAAATATTATAATGAGGTTGACGCTTTAACCGCCCGACCTTATTACGTATATAGACCACGTAAAAACGAAAATTTAAAAAAGGCTCAAATTTTCGCTCAACATGAAAACCAAAAATTGAAAGGTTTAAAAGTTGCTTTCATTCCTACCAACGGTGAAGAAAAACCTAAAATTAGTTTTGATTCAAAAGGGGAATTAATAGCAAAAACAAAACATGTTACTAGTCGATTATTTGAATTTGATATGCAAAAATTAATTAAAGACCCAATAGCACACACAAAAGAAACAATTAAAAAACACCCAAAAATAAAAGCATTTAAAATTCAAGCTGGACGGTACGAAATAAATCAATCATATTCAAAAGATAAAATAGCTGAAGGTGTTAATAAATATACAATGGCATACGGAAACGAAAAGAAAAACAATTATTTTGGTAATTGGCTTTTAGGTGTAGTTGGTTATAACTTCCAAAATCAGGATAATTATATTGATTATGAAATTGCAAAAACAAAATCAAAAGAAGATATTAAACGAAAACGCTATAATGAAAGGAAAAGACAAGCGTACAAAAAGAAAAAAGGTTAATCACTAAAAAGAATTGGGGTTATTAAATTGGGATATAAAAGGCGTGAAATTTGGGTTGTCGATTCAGAAACCGACCCATTCAAAAAGAAAAGAGTACCAAAACCATTTATTTGGGGTGCATATAACGGTATTGAATACCACGAATTTAAAACACCCGACCAAATTGTCGATTTTTTCTATAATAAAAGGGTTATAGTTTACGCTCACAACGGGGGCAAATTTGATTGGTTCTTTTTACTTCATAGAATAGCACCGTTTACAGATATGATGATTATATCTGGTAGACTTTCCAAATTCAAAATTGGTGAATGTGAATATCGAGATTCAATAAACATTTTACCGATACCATTATCCGCATATAAAAAAGATGAATTTGATTATTCCAAAATGGAAAAAGAAGTCAGACATTTACATATGCCCGAAATTAAAAAGTATTTAAAAAATGATTGTGTTTATTTATATGAAGTAGTAATGAAATTTATTGAAGAATACGGTTTAAATTTAACCCTTGCAAGTTCAGCACTTAAAAAGTGGCAAAAAATATCAAAAATGAAAGCACCCAAAACAAATAAGATGTTTTATAATGAAATTTATCCGTATTATTACGGGGGACGGGTTCAACCGTTTGTTATGGGTGAAATAAAGAAGCGTTTTAAGGTTATTGACATAAATAGTGCCTATCCCTTTGCTATGAAGCATGAACACCCTTACGGCAATTCTTATATGGTTTCTGGTGTTCTACCCGTTGCCCCATCATTTATAAAAAAGTCTTTTATCAAATTGAAAGCTAAAGCAACGGGTGTATTTCCTTTAAGGACTAAAAAAGGTTTAAATTTTCCCAACGATGGGGAAATATATGAATTTAATATAACGGGGTGGGAATATTTAACAGCCCAAAAAATCGGAAAGTTAAAAGATGAAAAAATAATTGAAGTAATTACATTTTACGACACAATAAATTTTAATGAATATATAGACCATTTTTACGAAATGAAAAACGAAATGAAGAAAAAAGGTGATTCAGCCATGTATTTATTCGCTAAATTGTTTTTAAATTCTCTATACGGTAAATTTGGGGCTAACCCCGAAAAGTATAATGAATTTAAAACAATAAATTCAGAATGGATTGAAGCCTGTTATGAAGATGGTTATGAATTTTGTTCAGAATTGAATGAAAATATTTCAGTTATCCAAAAACCGATTGATGAAATGAAACAAAGATATTATAATTTGGGTGTAAGTGCTTCTATTACTGGTTTTGTACGTGCTTATATGATGGAAGCAATTCACAAATGCAAAGGGGTTATGTATTGCGACACCGATTCAATAGCGTGTGAAGATACGGGCGATTTGGAATTGGACGGGTCAAAATTGGGGGCGTGGGACGTTGAAGCGGTTTGTGACTATGGGGCAATCGCTGGTAAAAAGCTTTATGCTTTCCAAAAACTAGATGGAAGCTGGAAAACAGCGTCAAAAGGTGTAAGGTTGACCGCTGAAGAACTTGTGAAAATCGCAAAGGGTGAAGAAATAACAGCAGAAAACACCGCCCCAACTTTTAGTATCAAAAAACAAGCTCATTTTATTTCACGTAGAATTAAAATAGTTTCTTGACATTAAAAAATAAAGGGTGTATTATTAAATTATAAAAGTTAATCACTTTTAAATCGGTAAATTGGGAGTTAATAAAATGGGAATAGCAAACGAACTAAAAAATTTCAAGTATGAAAATCTAACAGACGCCCAGAAAAAAGCTAGTGAGTTGAGAAAAAGAGGGAAAAAACCCACTGGAATGATTTTATGTGAAAAAATGATGAACACATATATTATTTCTAAAAATGTTGAAGAAATTACAGACGAATTATTAAAATATCGTGATAGAGTGTATTGGCAACATAAACTATATGTTTGTAACGATACTTTAAGAAAATTAATTTATGATAATTCTATATTAAAAGATTTAAAAGAAAGTGGGGTGATATTTGATTAAAAATGAAATGTATTGTTAAGGTAAACAAATAAATCACGAAAGCGAGAAAATAAAATGTCAATAATAAATAAAATCAGTGTTAAAAATGTAGTAGGGGATATTAAACCAATAGTTAAAGGTTTAAAAGATGGGGAAGAAAAAGAAATTATGCAAGTTATCGGGATTGCTTCACAAACAAAAAGCGGTGAAAGTACATATGGAACTTATACAGCTTTTATTGGTAACTTTAAAGCAACAAATATTGCAACGGGTGAACAATTTGTTTCCCCTAAATGTTTTTTACCTGAAATGGCAACAAATATTTTGATTGGTCAAATGAGTGGGGTTGATTCTGTTGAATTTGCTTTCAAATTAGGTGTTAAAGAAAATAATACCCCAATCGGTTATGAATATGTCATTTCTGAATTGGTTGAAGCTGGTGAAAATAATCCACTTGCTTTATTAGAAGCAAAAATTGCAAAGAAATAGTTGACAGACAACCACTAAATTTGTTAATATAGATTTAGTGGTTAATTTGTAGACACAAGGGGCGGTATTTATCCCAATTTATACCGCCCCACCTCTTTTATGAAAGGTATAAAATGTCATTAATCGAAAAACTCAAAAAAGGTATAAGAGAATTAGAAAGTTCAAAAGCAACTTTATCTTTAACAGTTCATTTTATCTCTGACGAATTAGAACGATTTAAAAAATTATTAAAAATTGAGGAAAGAAAAAACTCATAAAATAAAGAATCTGATACCGATATCAATACCAGAAACCTACTCACCCCCCTGAGTGGGTTTTTTTATGTGTTCAGACGGGATTATACACACAC
>Ga0208900_1001600_pt1 | contig 11681 bp, 6 predicted proteins | sample AntAceMetag02UKK_FD_184763 | JGI IMG/M metagenome (GOLD analysis project Ga0208900, IMG submission 184763) | Saline lake microbial communities from Ace Lake, Antarctica - Antarctic Ace Lake Metagenome 02UKK (SPAdes) (version 2) | ecosystem: Environmental > Aquatic > Non-marine Saline and Alkaline... | reverse complement strand
TGAAAGCTTTAAGAATGATCGGCCTCTTAGCCATGTTTCCCGCAGATTACGCAGATCTTCGCAGAAAAAATTTGAATTAATCAGCCTGATGTAATTTTGCCACTGATGCACGAATAAATATGAAGAATGATTCTCCATCATAGTCTTTCAAAAATTCACATCTTCAGGTATGAATAACACTACTGGATATTTTTCAATACTGCAATTACCTACTCTCCACTACCCTGCACACCGGATATCTTCCCACACGGTTGTCAGCCCAAGCTGTGTTTTCGTAAATATAGCCCAATTGGGCACGGTGGTTTTTGGCTAACTCAGGATCATTTTTTACGGCCCCCTCAAATTGTTGTTTAAAATCAGGGTGTTCATCCAAATATTTCATGGCGTTTTCTTCAAATCCATAGGACGAATAATATTCGCGACTTTCGAGGCAGGGGTCGAAAAAGTTCCACCTGAAAAATGAATCCTGTGCTTCCGGCTCAAGCATTTCAACAATGTAGTTGTTGCAGGTTTGATTTACAGGAATTAAATAGTCACCGGCATAAAATTGTACAGTTTCGGTTTTTGTTTCCAAAGTAAAGTCTGTGTGATAGTAATGCCAGTTGTACTGACGACCTCTGGTATCCAAATCTGAAAAATAATACTGCTCTACCTGGATGGCTGTGTCGTTTGCAAGCTTTTGCATTTTCACTTTGTTAAGCAGCATGTGTTCTACAACCTCATCCCAGGCTGAGGGAACAATATAAAAATCAGGAGCCTGAATAGTTTTTGCAGGTAGGTGGTGGTCGTAATAAGGAACAATTGTATCGTAGGGTTTTTCGCGATTATAGCCAAAACGATCCAGGCCGGTAACCGGGCTTTTCCCAATTTCGCCTTCATATCCTTTAAATCTTATCATTGTAAACTGAGTGGTATCGAGTTTCCAATTTACCACAAACTCCTTTTGCTTACTTACCGTTTCATTGGCTTCGTTTTTTAACCTTACAATTTCATCGGCATTTTCATTGGTAAATCCAACCAAAGCATCCAGAAAATAATAAACTGATTTTACCCTGTCGGGGAAATCTTTATAAATATGATTTTCGGTCATAAAGCCCATCGTGTTAAATAAACCGGCGTAGCCAGTCGAAAAGCGCGGTTGCTGTGCATCAAGCCCTATCCCGCTTTTCGGCGATTCGTTCATGTACGACACGTAAGGAATTAACTCGTAAGGTGTTTCGGCCATGCTTGTGTAGAGGTGCGGGATAAGTTTATCACGATAAAAATCGGAGAGCGATTTGGGCAAAGCATCCGGCTGGAAAGGGATAAGGGTGATCACGTATTTATGATCGGAACCGTTGGTGGTGTGGGTATCCAAAAAAGTATCGGGTTTCCATGATTGGAAAATCTCCGTGAAAGCTTTGGCATTTTTGGTATCCAGCTTTACAAAATCACGATTCAGGTCTAAATTTTTAGCGTTACCGCGATGGCCACATTCCTTCGGGGTGGTTTGCCCTGAACGATGGTAAGCACTGCGATTGAGGCATCCACCAATATTATAAACCGGGATAATACACACCACACAATTGTCGAGCATCGCAAACATATCTTCATGATTTCTCAAAACATCATCAGCAAACCAGATGCTGGCATCTATGCCTTCGGGTTCGCCAGGATGGATGCCATTATTAATCAACACAATACTTTTCCCTGATTTTTTTATGGATTCAGGATCAAAATCCCGTTCTTTCGACATCACGAAAAGGTGCATTGGTTTGCCGGCATCCGAAACGCCATAGGTTAAAAGTTTTGCTTCCGGGTATTTGTCGGCAAGTTGTTGGTAATAAGTTATGGCTTCGTAGTAAGTTACGGTTTCGTTGTTTTCAAAATTTAATTGAATGAGTGGCTTCGAAACTTCGCGTTCAGGGTTATTTTGCTGGCACGAAAAAATGGTAAATAGTCCGAGTAGGAAAATTAGAAGATGTGTTTTCATTTCTTAATGATGATTTTTAGTTTACTGCTATTTTGATGGCAAATGTATCGAGTTTGCGAAAATAATTATTTAATCAAAATAAACTTGCTGTTTTGGTGGAACAACTTGCCATCATTGGTTTCAAATTTTGCAAGGGCAAAATAAACCCCGGGCTTGGTTAAACTGTTGATGATAAATGCATACTTTTCAGTATGCCCGATAGCTTGTGTTTTCCCTATTTGTCGAAGGCAATAATTATTATTTGAGGATGCCTAAGCTGTAATTATTTGGTTTTTATCAGCTTGGAATGCATGGATTGTTTTTCCCCCAAAATCCTTAAAAAATAAATCCCTGGTTTCAGGGCTGAAATGTCGAGGTTTACATCCACCGAATTCAGCAGGTTGTGTAGTTTTTGATAAATTATTATTTGCCCATTTTGATTTATTACTTCAAGTCGTGCATTATCACTGTGCCAGTCGGGAATTTTTACCCGAACTGTGGAATGTGCCGGGTTTGGGAAAAGGGCAATGTTTGATTTGATTTTTTTCTCAATATTAGTTCCACAAACAAATCCAAACTCCTCCGGCGAAAGGTCAAAATACTCCAAAATGATTTCCGTGATGGCACAAGGCCTGTTTTCGAAAAATGTATCGTACACAAAGCCAACATCATTCAACCAGGTTTGATGGCTTAAGGGGAAGTTCCATCGGGCAATGTGTGTGTCCATACCCGGATCGTACAAATCCACAAATTCTTCAACCTTCAATAATAAGGACTCGCTTTGAAAAGCGTGGTTTAAATGAAAAGCAAAACGATCGAGGAATTGATGGGTGAAGTTCTCGTTTTTGAGCAGGTTTCTCAAAAGAAAAGTTGACCATGGTGGATTTTGCCAGGACGAATCATTTTCGGCAGTGGCAAATTCGATGCTGTTGAAATTATAATCGTAGCAGGCATTATCTAAATCAAAAAGAATCCAACGCCATTTTGCATCGGGTTCGCGTTCGCGCCAATAACGAATATTACTTCCGGGCCAGTCGGTGTTGCTAAAAAATATTTCAACAATTTGGTAGTCAATAAAGTTGTCAACATCCATTCGTGTTTTGATGTAATCATAATTATCATCCTCTTCCAGGTCGTTATTTTCGATAAAATTTATCATATTGTTGTAATCATCTGCGCTTCCCTCTTCTGGCGAAGCACAATTTTCGAGGATGTCGAGATTGTCGGGGTCAACATCATAAAGCGAAGAAATATAGTATTTGTCAATCCGTTCCCGAATGGTGTGAAGCCCCCAGTATTCACCGTTTATAAAAACAATAACAGGTCGGAAGTGCAACATTTCAAGGTTAAAATCTTTTACCACATCATGAATCATGGCATCTTTAAAAATTGTTTGGGAACCATCGGCATAGCTTGTGCGGAGCAAAATGCGCTTAAACTCCTCCTGATTTGAATTGAGCATAAATGGATATTTAAACGACAAATTATCCATAGCACAATAGGAATACAAGCGCAGGGTTTTTTGTGGCCCATGACGGGTAATTTTACCATGTACGCGTGTGCCCGCGGGGAGATTTAAGACTCGATTCCCACTGTCGTCGAAATATTCAAAATGGATGGGGCGTTCCCATTGGTCGCCATTCTGGAAATAATTCCCCGTCCAATCGGGATCGCTGGAATCGAAATAAGTGCCCGGAACATAAATGCCTTCTTCAAAGCCGAACAGGTTGATACTATCGGTATTTATAGATACGATGTGGTAAGGGAATTGTTCAGTCAGGTTACTATCCACAAAATAGGTGTTGGTGATAATTTCACTCACCGCAACTCCATTGTTAAAGGCTGCGGCTCTTAAAACATTGGCTTTTGGAATCCATCCTGCTGGTGGCGACCACTTCCTGAATTGGTCTTTCAGGGAATCGGGGCCTGTGGGAATGGTAGAAATCGTGTTTGGGAAAGTGTGCGTAAATCCCATCAAAATTGAATCGGAATAAACATTTGAATGCATGTTTGGCACACTGCCATCAAGTGTGTAATAAATGGTGTCGCCGGCCACCGACGATGATAATCCTGTTTTAAAGGGTGTATTATAAAATCCCCCCGAAGCTGATACCGTCAAAACGGAAGAACTTGCAATATTTTGAGAGCCGGGGCTGGGGAGGGTCATAAAAGTTAAGTCAACGCCTCCATCCGGAAAACGGCCATAGCTTACATCCGTTGACACAGAAACAGGATCGAGGTGATCTGCAATAGTAGTGTCGGGCTTGCTTAAAATTAGATCCTCGCCACTTGCTTTAATTTTGAAATTTGTATGGAGCTCGGCAGGATCATAGCGATCTTTATCGCTGGCAAAAATGAGAAGGTAAGAGCCTGGCATCATTACCACAGAGGGAAAAATCCATTTGTCGGGTTCCTGCATGTCATCAGAAATCATAAAACCTTCGAGGTCTATCTGCCCGTTACCACTATTATAAAGCTCAATCCAATCAGAAAAATCACCATCCGAATCCTGAATTGTAGTCGCATTTGACGACATAAATTCATTAATCACAATTTGCTGCGGCAAAACCAATTTGGTGATGCTGATTGAAAACAGTAGGAGAAGGTACAGATATTTCATGGTGCAAAAATAATTCAGTTGTATTAAACAATTGAAGAAAAATAAATCTTTTGTCGAACAATTCAAAAGTAGGTATTTGTTTCAAATGATTAGATTTTATTTTGGTGGAAGAATTTGATTATAGCCCTAACTTGGACAACCCAAAACCAAACAAGGTGATCATGTAAAATTTATGGTGTATTCCTGTTTTGATTTGTCCAAGTTAGTTGGGAAATTTATAAATGCATATTTTGCAAAAGTATCTTTCAACTTAAGTTATGCCATTTTTTGGCATAACTTGAGTTGAAAGATACTAAGCTGAACATACCGGGTTTTATCGACAGCCGAATAAAATATAAAGAAAGGTGAAGAAAGCAGCCCACCTTGCCCGCTTCGCCAGCGAGGCGAGCAATCTGGTTTTGAATTTTTCAGCAGTCCCTAACTAAAGAATGTCTTTTACGTTCTTATTTTTTCACCTCTGTCAAAGCACGGTATATCCCGAAAACATTTACATTTGCCAACTCCAATAAATTCTCAAAACTAAATGGATTATGAAAAGAATAGTTTTTACACTGGTATTACTTTTTTTAGGATTTCAAGTTAAGACAATTTCCGCACAAGACCACCCCGATTGGGAAGGTGGATTTGCCGATGGATGTACTACAATCACTTGTGGTAAGTTAGCCACCGAGGATGGCTCGGTTATTACTTCGCATACCGACGACAGCCACCGCACCCGATCGTGGGTTGATATTGTTCCGACAACAAACCATAAAAAAGGCGACATGGTTTCGATGTACAAACGTGTTCCCTCCGACACCTTTGCCATGCCCACTTACGCACACAATAAAATTGGAGAAATCCCACAGATCGAATCCACTTATGGATATGTTAACACAGCCTATCCCTGTATGAATGACCAGCAACTTGCCATTGGCGAATCTACTTTTGGTGGCCGTCCAGAGCTTCAATCCGACAATGGCATCATTGATTGCCAAAGGCTTTGTTTGCTCATGCTCGAAAGGTGCACCACAGCACGTGAAGCTATTTCGATGGCGGGTAAACTTACCAAGGAATATGGTTGGAACGATGATGGTGAATGCCTGACTATTGCCGATAAAACCGAGGTGTGGCATTTCGAGATTGTAGGGCCGGGCAAAGGAAACAAAGGCGCAATTTGGGTGGCACAGCGTGTGCCAGATGGCCATATTGGTGTAAATGCCAATGCCAGCACCATTAAAGAAATTGATTTGAATAATCCTGATCATTTCATGGCCTCCGAAAATATTTTCGATGTGGCTACTGAAAATGGTTGGTGGAAAAAAGATGAAGAACCTTTTAGGTTTTGTTATGCTTACGCGCCACACAGCCGTACTTCGCTGGCATCGCGCCGCCGCGAATGGCGGGTTTTCGACCTGCTTGCCCCATCGCTCCACCTCGATCCCAACCAGGAAAATTATCCATTTTCGGTAAAACCGGATGAAAAAGTTAGCATGGAAGATTTGGTGATGGTGTTCAAGGATTACTACGAAGGCACACCTTTCAATTTTGTAAAAGATTTAACGGTGGCCGATGATTCGGGTAAAATGGTCATCTCGCCTTTGGCAAACCCACACATGCCCTACGATGGCAACAAACTCCACAAAATAAATGGTGGCTGGGGCTGGCGTGGCGAACGCACCATTGCCCGCTGGTACACCATGTATGCCACCATCATCCAATGTCGCGATTGGTTGCCCAACGAAATTGGCGGAGTGGTTTGGCTGGCTATGGACAATGTGGCCACTTCGATTTATGTGCCTGTGTACTGCTCGGTGTATAACTTGCCCCAGTCCTACAAAACTCCGGGAAGGCCAAATGGTTATTCCACTGAATCGGCCTGGTGGGCATTTAACCGACTTGGAACTTTAACAGCACAACGCTGGGGCGACATGCGCCATGATGTGGATGCTGTTTGGAATCCCTGGCAACAGCAACTTTTTGCGGAGCAGGCCGAAATCGAAAAACAAGCGCTTGATCTTTACAACCCGAAAAAACCTGAGAAAACCCGTGAATTCCTGACTAATTATACGGATGAATGGGGAAATAAAGTGGTGAGTAAAGCCTGGAAACTCGGCGACTTCATCTGGACAAAATATGATGAAAAGTTTTAAACTTTAATTTTGAAAGTATTATTATAGAAGATTTTAATGAAACCCCCGGAAACATTCCGGGGGTTTTTATTGTATTTTTTTTAAAAAAACTGATGAAAAAATCCCGGCTTTTAGTTTTTCTTACCGTAGTATTTTCGCTCTACACCTTTATCAATGTTTACATCCATACAAAGGCAATCAATGCGCTCACAATGTTTGGCTCCGAATGGTCAATACCGGCTTTTAAAGTCGCCTTCATTTTTATAGTGTTCTCCTATCCGGTGGCCCGAATTTTGGGGAAATGGCTTCCTGTTATCCTTGCGGATTTTCTATCCTTCATTGGTGGAATGTGGTTTGCAGCAATCCTATATTTTCTGCTGGCAATAGTTTCGATCGACCTGTTCAGGTTCATCATCGAATTCGTTCCTGCTTTAAACCAAATCATAATCGAAAACATTGTTAGGATCAACGCTTTGGCGTTTGGCTCCATAACAATTGTTGTATTCAGTCTTATTATCTATGGATATTTTAATGCCATTTCACCAAAGCTAAAAACGCTGGATATTCGCATTGCAAAATCAGCAAACGGGCTCGAAAAACTACATGTCGTTTTTGCCTCCGATATTCATTTGGGTCATATTATTGGCAAAAGAAGCCTTTCACGAATTCTTGAAAAAATCAATGCCCTGAATCCTGACCTGGTTTTATTTCCGGGCGATTTGGTTGATGAAGAACTCAAACCTGTGATTGACAAAAACCTGGGGGAATTATTCAAATCGCTAAACCCAAAGTATGGTGTTTTTGCTGTAAGCGGAAACCATGAATATATTGGCGGGGTGGAATCTGCGGTAAATTATCTCTCAAAATTTGGAATCACTTTTCTCAGAGATCAGGCAATAAAAATTAATCAGAGTTTTTATGTTGCAGGAAGGGAAGATGTAAGCACGGTTTCATTTTATGGGAAAAAGCGAAAAACTATACACGAATTACTTGAAGGAACTGAATCAAATTTGCCTGTTATTATGATGGATCACCAACCCATCGCGCTTAACGAAGCTGCCGATAATGGCGTTGATTTGCAAATTTCGGGGCATACACATCATGGGCAGATGTGGCCTTTACAAGCAATTACTAAGCGTGTTTTCCTATTAAGTTGGGGATACAAAAAAATAAAGGAGAGCCACTTCTATGTTTCTTCCGGTGCCGGAAGTTGGGGGCCAAGGGTTAGAATTGGAAATCACCCCGAAATAGTTTCGCTCAGACTGTTTTTTCCGGTCAGACCAGAAGAGCATCAGGTTTGATTTTGATAGCAATTACACTAACTATCCACTTACATTTTTTAACCAACACAAGTCTATGTTTTTCAGGCTATTTATAATTATTTTTGATTCTTTTAATCAACTAACCGTATAAATAAGGCTTGTAAAATGAATTAATTAGTGATTTGTCATTAGCACAATACGGAATAATGTATGTACCTTTGCCGGATTAAAAAATAAGTCGCAAAAATGACGGATAACAAAGAACAAATCAAGGAATTAGAAGAAGTTGTCATTCGTTTTTCCGGTGACTCCGGTGATGGAATGCAACTAACCGGAGCACTCTTCTCTGACACCTCCGCACTTCTCGGAAATGATCTTACTACATTTCCGGATTACCCGGCCGAAATTCGCGCACCCCAGGGAACTGTTGGTGGTGTATCAGGGTTTCAGGTTCATTTTGGCCAATCCGAAATAAACACACCCGGCGATTATGCCGATGTGCTGGTTGCCATGAATCCTGCTGCCTTAGTAGCCAATGTGAAGTGGATTAAGCGTGGTAGTACCATTATCATCGATATTGATAGTTTTACCGAAAAGAATTTTGAAAAAGCGGGCTGCGTAAAAGACCCACTGAAGCAATTGGGATTTCGTGATTTTAACATTATAAAAGCCCCCATTTCAACATTAACACGCGAGTCGCTTAAGGGACTAAACCTTGATCCAAAAAGTATTCTGAGAAGCAAAAACATGTTTGCTCTTGGTATGGTATATTGGCTGTTTCACAGGCCGCTCGAATTTACACAGAAATTTATTGAAAACAAATTCAAAAAGATTCCTGTAATAGTAGAAGCCAACAAAATTGTTTTAAAGGCCGGGTATTATTATGCTGAAACTATTGAAGCTTTACACCCGTCATACAGGGTTGCTCCTGCACAAATCAAAAAAGGTACTTATCGGAACATAAACGGGAATATTGCTACCGCCTGGGGGCTGATTGCCGCAGCCGAAAAAGCAAACCTCAACCTTTTTATTGGTTCCTATCCCATTACACCAGCTACTGAAATTCTTCAGGAGTTATCCAAACGAAAAGACCTTGGCGTTAAATCATTCCAGGCTGAGGATGAAATTGCCGGTATCTGCACTGCAATAGGCGCAAGTTTTGCAGGGCAACTTGCGGTAACTACTACTTCCGGCCCCGGTTTATCGTTAAAAACCGAGGCTATTGGTCTGGCTGTAATCACCGAATTACCACTTGTTATTGTAAACGTTCAACGTGGTGGCCCATCTACCGGACTCCCTACCAAAACAGAACAATCTGACTTAATGCAGGCACTATTTGGCCGACATGGGGAGAGCCCGCTTGTTGTAATTGCGGCAAGCTCGCCCTCTAACTGCTTCAAGTATGCTTTCGAAGCTGCCCGCATTGCTTTAGAACACATGACCCCGGTTATATTACTTACCGATGGTTTTCTTGCCAATGGGTCGGAACCCTGGAGAATTCCTGACATGGAAGCACTTCCAAAAATTACAACAACAATTGTAAAAGAAGGCACTGAAGATTTTCAACCCTACCGCCGTTTGAACGAGGACATGCTAAGGGGTTGGGCCATTCCCGGCACTAAAGGTCTTGAGCACCGCCTTGGAGGTCTTGAAAAGATGGCAGTAACCGGGGCAGTTTCTTACGTTCCTGAAAACCATCAGGTGATGACTTATGAAAGGGAAAAGAAAATAAACCAGGTGGTGAACAGTATTCCCGACATCACCGTTTTAGGAGAACAGGAAGGTGAGCTACTATTAATAGGATGGGGAGGTACTTATGGCCATCTATACACTGCATATCGTGAATTAACAAAAGCCGGCCATAAACTGGGTTTTGCACATTTTAATTATATCAAACCGTTGCCAGCCAACACGCATGAAGTGCTTAAAAAATACAAAAAACTACTTGTATGCGAGTTGAATCTAGGCCAATTTGCAAATTATCTCAGGTTAAACTTTCAGGATCTTGAATTTAGTCAGTACAACAAAATCCAGGGTTTACCATTTACCATCATTGAATTAAAAGAGCAAATTTTAAAAATACTGGAGGAGAAATAGTTATGTCAGAACAAATAAATTTATCTCCAAAAGACTTCAAAAGCGATCAGGAAGTTCGCTGGTGTGCCGGTTGTGGCGACCATGCAGTTTTAAATGCAGTGCATAAGTCTATGTCAGAATTGGGCATCCCAAAAGAAAAGTTTGTCGTAATATCGGGGATTGGTTGTTCATCGAGGTTTCCATATTATATGAACACTTATGCAATGCACAGTATTCATGGCCGGGCTGCTGCAATTTCTTCCGGTGTAAAAGTGGCCAATCCCGAATTAAATGTTTGGATGATTACAGGTGATGGTGATTGTATGGCAATCGGGGGAAATCATTTTATTCATGTCGTGAGGCGTAATATCAACATTAACATCCTTTTGTTTAATAATCAAATTTATGGTTTAACAAAAGGTCAATATTCCCCGACATCCCTTGAAGGACAAGTTACAAAAACTTCGCCTTTTGGATCTATTGAACCCCCATTTCATCCCGGAGAACTTGTTATTGGCGCACAAGGAAAGTTTTTCGCCCGATCTATCGATAACAACGTAAAGCTTTGCACCAAAATATTTACCGAAGCAGCTCAATTCAAGGGTACATCAGTAGTTGAAATTCTTCAAAACTGCGTGATTTATAATGATAAGGCACATGGGTATTTAACTGATAAAGCACATAAAGAAGACCGTCAGCTTATTATTGAACATGGAAAGCCCATGATTTATGGAAAGGAAAACAACAAAGGAATCGTACTAGATGGTTTAAGCCTTAAAACGGTAACAATAGGCGAAAATGGAATCACTGAAAAAGATATTCTGGTTCATAATGCCTACAATAAAAATCCGATCCTTCACCTCATGATTGCAAATATGTCGCAACCTGATTTCCCGGTGGCTTTAGGAATTATCAGGGCGGTCGAAACTGATACCTACGAAGAGAAATTGGTTCAGCAAATTGAACAAATCAAAGAAAAATCGACCATAAAATCGATGAAGGATTTACTGCATAGTGGCAATATCTGGCACGTATAAATAGAATTTGAAATAAAAATATTATGACCGTTGACCATCGTTAACGGTCATTTTTTATTTAAATAGGTATTTTAGCGAGAACCCAAACTTTGCGCCGGTAAGTGAAATCTCCTCTTCAAATTCGGCCTCATACGCTGGGATTTTAGGGTCAGGGTTGCTTACTTCCCTGATAAAACTTTGTTGGTAACTGCCTGATTTGTACTCCGCAAATACATCAATCGAGAATTGCTTTGACAGTTTAAACTGCAATCCTGCCAAGCCGGAAATCAAGCCGGTAGTACCATTCACCGGATCGGGATTGTCCTTATCCTCAAAATCCAACCCATACTGGATAAAAAGAAACTCGCCCCCTACCCCAAGGTATGGAGTAATAAAAGCAATTTTAGCCGGTGAGATATAATAAATCAAATCTAATGATACAGGGTTTCCGGTAAGCATCATAGTTGTTTTACCATATTTTGGAATTTTTGTTTCGGCGCGGGTTTGCCAATAGCCAATGCTGAATTTTGCTGCAAAATCGTTGATAATGGTCAACTCAACAAAGCCACTTGCAAAAATATTGGTAGTATAATCCGCATCCCTAAAAACAGAATTTGAATCGTTTTTCCAATAATCCAGCCCAGG
>Ga0208900_1001599_pt1 | contig 11694 bp, 8 predicted proteins | sample AntAceMetag02UKK_FD_184763 | JGI IMG/M metagenome (GOLD analysis project Ga0208900, IMG submission 184763) | Saline lake microbial communities from Ace Lake, Antarctica - Antarctic Ace Lake Metagenome 02UKK (SPAdes) (version 2) | ecosystem: Environmental > Aquatic > Non-marine Saline and Alkaline... | reverse complement strand
CCCCACTCTACAAGCATCGCATGGATGACCTTTCTGCGCAGCAGCAAGAAATTACACATATCATTGCCATGAATTGGGATGCTGTTTCGGTTGCAGAAATTGCCAAAAAAGCAAAACTGGAGAGTAAAAAAGTTTCCTCGCAACTAACACTCATGGTGGCTTCAGGTTTGATTAATAAAATACAAACTTCAATCAAGAACAATCTATACCAATTAAATGAAAGGTTTTTTAATATTTGGTATCTGATGCGTTTTGGAGTACAAAAAGAGCGTGATAAAGTTAAGTGGTTGCTTAAGTTTCTTGAAGTGTGGTGTGCAAGCGATGTATTGCCCAACAGGGTTGATGCCCTTGTAAAATCTTTCAATGATCCATCTTGCGAAGTTCAAGAAGAAAAAGTGTTTTATCCTTTGAAACCCAATGCTGAAAACGAAGAAATTGAACGTTTGAACAAGATTGCCTGCGTATATTTCTATAGAAAAGAAAATAAACAAAAAGCTATTGACCTTGCTCGAAAAGCTTATGAAAAACCTGGTGGTGATTTGATTGGTCATGTATTCATAATCATGTTACTTTGGGACAATCAAATCGTGGAAGCAAAGGAATTGTGTCTTAGGTTTTTCAATCAGGAGGAAGTTTATGAGGATATAAGTGTTGTTTCACTTTTAATGGAATTGTTAATGGCCAAAAAGCAATTTCATTTTCTATTGAAGCTCTTCAAGGAAAATAAATTTGATATCAAGGATCGCTTCAAGGCGCATTATTACGCTCTTATGCACTTTATGCGAAAAGATTTTCCGAATGAATATTTGAAGATGGGTAGTGAATTAAAGGAAACGGTAGAGGAAATTATTGCTAAAATAGGAAAAATGGCAATTGATTACGAGTAGGTCTCACACAGTACAAAATTTTGATTTATGTGATGTCTCTCTCTCTCAAAAGCATTGTATTCAATTAACTCATTATTCTTCCTCCAACGGTAAATCCCCCATCACAAATTTCAATTCCCCGCCACGCATAATATCACTGTGGCGGATGATCCAGTTTTCAATAGGAGTGCCGTTTAATGAAACTTCCTGTACGTAAATATTTTCAGGGCTTTGGTTTTCGGTTGTGATTTTTAATGTTTTTCGCTTACTCAATTCTATTTCTGCCGAAACAACCAGCGGGCAGCCAATTGCATAATCTTCTGAGCCTGGACATACCGGGTAAAATCCTAGTGCACTAAAAATATACCATGCCGACATTTGTCCGCAGTCGTCATTACCACAAAGTCCATCTGGCGCATTTGCATACATGCTGTCACAAATCATGCGAACTTGTTTCTGTGTTTTGTAAGGCTTATCAGTCCAATTGTAAAGGTAGGGGATGTGGTGCCCGGGTTCATTTCCATGAACGTAAAGACCAATGATACCATCTCGTGTTATATCTTCATTTGCTTCAATGTGTTCGTCGGCCAGTTCCATGGTGTAAAGCGAATCGAGCTTTTCCGAAAATTGTTCTTTCCCTCCCATCAACTCAATCATCCGCTCCGGATCGTGGGGGACATAAAGCCCATAGTTCCATGCATTGCCTTCGATAAATCCTTGGCCATGCGTGTTGAGCGGGTCAAATTCTTTTTTGAAAGTGCTGTCTGAAAATTTTGGCCGCATAAATCCACTTTCAGCATCAAACACATTTTTATAATTTTTCGATCGCTCAATAAATTCATCGTAAGCCTCGTAATCTTCGGTGATGCCCGCAATTTGTGCAATTGCCCAATCGTCGTATGCGTATTCAAGGGTTTTACTTACTGAACTGCTATTTTTGTCTTCCGGTACAAAGCCCAATTTCATATAGTCACCCAGTCCATCATATTTTGGGTAAGACGCAGTAGTAATACAAGCTTCCAGTGCTTTGTCCAGATCATCGTAATAAACGCCTTTCATAATGGCATCCGAAATCACCGAAACACTGTGATAGCCAATCATGCACCAATTCTCATTGGCATAATGCGACCATATCGGCAGCATCGGATGGACACTTTGATCGTAATGGGCCAGCATTGATTTGATCATATCGCGGTTGCGGTCGGGTTGAATTAGGTTGAAGAGCGGATGCAAAGCCCGGTAGGTATCCCAGAGGGAAAAAATAGTGTAATTTGTAAATCCATCCGATTCATGAATGTTTTGGTCGAGGCCACGGTATTTTCCATCCACATCTTCATAAATTATTGGCGTAAGAAAGGTGTGATACAGCGCAGTATAAAAAACAAACTTGTCTTCCTCGTTTATTGTTTCAACCTTTACCCTGTTCAGTTCCTGGTTCCAAATGTCTTGCCCCGTAGCCTTAGTTTCCTCAAAATTCCATTCCGGGATTTCCTCACGGAGGTTGTTTAACGCTCCTTCGGTACTCACCGACGACATGGCAAATTTGAGTTGTATTTGCTCTCCTTCTTTTACATCAAAATCAAAGTAAGCCCTGATATCGTGCCCTGCCATTTCCGGGAAATTATCTTCTTCGTTAAATTTCCTCCAAAAGCCCCTGTAAATGCTTTCGTCATACTTTTTGTTTCCGTAACTTTTAAAGGCCTTGCTGAATTCCATGGCAAAATAAACAGTCCGTGTCCGTGCCCATCCGTTGGTTTGCCGATATCCTGTAACCAGCGAATCATTTTCTATCCTTACGAAAGTCCACACATTTTTACCGTCATAATTGTAAATGCCATGCATAAGGTCGAGGATGATGTGTGCATTATTGCTTGCCGGGAAAGTGTATTGATGAAAGCCAACGCGATTTGTGGTGGTGAGTTCGGCTGTAATATCATAATCTTCGAGATAGACCGCGTAATAATTGGGTTCGGCCTCTTCAGTTTCATGCGAAAATCTTGAACGAAAACCTGATTCAGGATTGTCTTCGGTTCCAGGGTTTAGTTTCAATTCACCAACAGTTGGCATGATCAAAAAATCCCCTAAATCCGAATGCCCTGTTCCGCTAAAATGGGTATGGCTGAAACCAACAATTGTTGGGTCATCGTATTGATAGCCTGCGCAATATTCGTAAGCCCTTCGATTGTATTGACCGTTTGTTTCGTAAGCAATGGTATCGGTATCAGGACTAAGCTGCACTGCCCCAAAGGGAAGTGTTGCACCGGGATAAGTATGTCCCATGCGCTGGGTCCCTACAAAAGGATTTACGTATTGGATAATTTCTTCGGTTTGGGCTGTGATAAAAATAGAAATTCCAAGGAAGGCAAGTAGTAAATAACGTCGCATACATTTTGGTTTTGTTTAAAAGCAAAGGTAGATTTTTTTACCAAAATAGAATAGCGTCAGCATGTAGGTTTTTGTATGTATAAATAGACAAGAAGTAAATCGTTGAAATCCGCTATCTGCCAAGTTTCTTTAGCATCAGGGTATGATTACGCACAGCATAAGCAAAGGTTGGCTGCACATGATAAGGCAAGTTATATTTGTTGGCCAGGCTTTTTACAAGTTTCGAGATATTACGGTAATGCACATGGCTGATGTTGGGAAATAAATGATGCTCAATCTGGAAATTCAGCCCTCCGGTGTACCATGACAGTAGTCTGCCTTTCGGTGAAAAATCTGCCGTGGTGTATAATTGATGGATGGCCCAGCTATTTTCCATATTTCCGTCTCCATCAGGTTGAGGATAAGTTGAGCTGGGAACAACGTGGGCAGATTGAAAAACAATACCAAGAATAAACCCGGCAATAAAATGCATCAGGATAAAACCAAGGACGGTTAAATACCAGGGAACGGGAACCAATAGGATAGGTAGCACGAAAAAAAATGCCCAATAAATTATTTTCGAGATAATCAAATCAAAAATAAGCCGGTTGTAACTTTTATTGGAGGCAAGCGGGGCCTTTTCTTTTTTGTAGCGGAACAGTTGTTTAAAATCTTTCATGGTAATCCACGAAAGGGTCATTAAACCATAAACTCCCCAGGCATACCAATGTTGAAATTTGTGGATTTTGTTGAGCGGTTTATAGGGAGATAATCTAAGAATACCGGCAGGAGGGTTAATGTCTTCGTCGTGGCCATCAACATTCGTAAATCCGTGGTGCATGGTATTGTGCTGGTATTTCCAGTTCACAGGGAATCCTCCCAAAAGGTACATCGATTGGCTTACAAATTTATTTATAGAAGCCTTTTGTGAATAACTTCCATGATTGGCATCGTGCATAACACCCATCCCAAGGCCTGCCATTGCTATCCCCATCATTGCCCAACAAAGTAGGATGGCTGGAGATGAAACGACCAAGCCGGATAACATCAATGTAAAAGGGGCAAAATATAGCAGAAGCATCAATATTGTTTTTATTATGAGTGATGTATTTCCGTACTTGGAAATGCCTTTTTCATCGAAATATTTTTTGACTTCCTGCCTTAACTCATTGATGAATTCTGGCTTTTTTTGGTTGGGGAATTTTATTTTTACTGGGGTCATCTTGTGAGGATTGTTGGTGAATGAAGGTTTCTATAAGGGGTATTTATTGGTGAGCACGAATTAATGTTTAAAAGCTCATCCAATATAACGGAGGTTTTTGTTTCTTATTCCATTGATTTTGAAAACTTACTTTACGATCGAAAATGTAGTGTTATTACTTCCTCTCATGAAAATTATTTTATCTTACTTAAAAAAAAGCCTGGGGTGCAGGTTACAAGTTGTAACCTGTAATCTGCAACTTGAAACAAAAAAGAACCATTTGTAAGCAATAATAACGTCGATAATATATTAGCAACAGTGGCTTTCTAAGTGCCTGTTAAGCCCTAATTCTTGATTATTTTTTTAGTTATCGAACCAAATGGAAGTGTTACTCTCAATACAAGCAAGCCTCCACTAAAATGAGATATGTCGATAATATACTCATTGTTGGTATTTTTATTGAAGAGAATTTCTTTTAAAAGTCTCCCGTAAATATCATAAATCTGCACTTCTTCAATGTGGTGTTGCGATGTGATATTGATGAAATCATTTGCAGGATTTGGCACAATGGAGATAAGCTGATTTTGTGGGTCATTGATGCCATAGTCACTTTGAACATATACTGAAATGGAATCTGCAAAGAAACAAGGGCCGTCAGTTATCTCCAGCTTTATCCAGTGTGATCCGACTCCTAATTCTTTAGCTAAAACCCAGATGGCGTTTGTTGTATCTCCGGTTGACCACTGATAGTGTTCATAGGTTTCAGGAACTGCAATAGCAAGGGTATCATAAATCCTGACAAGCGTGTCATTCGGAAGAACCACTTCAATTTGTGGATGGACGGAAATTGATATGGAATCTGAAAAACTACAAGGGCCGTCCATGATTTCTAAACCAATCCAACTCTGCCCGATTCCCAGTTCGCCTGCATCAAGTGATATGTAATTTGTTGTTTCGCCAGTTGACCAATAATAAGCCTCATAATTATCAGGAACAGAAAAGTTCAATAAATCATCACTACAAACTAAGGTGTCATTTGGAAGATAAACATCAATTTCGGGATGTACTGTAACACTAATGGAATCGGTAAAGAAACATGGGCCATCATTAATTTCGAGGCTTATCCAATGCTGGCCAGGATCAAAATTCTTTGCCAAAATATTAATTGAATTGGTGGTATCGCCAGTTGACCAAAGGTAGGATTGGTATGAACCGTCAACAGTAATGTTTATAGAATCATCAATGCAAACCAGCGTGTCGTTTGGAAGTGTGATATCAATACCAGAGTTCACATCAATGTAAATGGAATCTCTCATCCAACATCCATCTTCAGTTGAGCATTGCAAGACATATCCTCCCGTTTCAGTAATATTCAGCCAATTTTGATTTGTAAGGCTATCGTTCCAAATGTAAGTGAAATATCCGGCTGGTGCATAAATCGTATAGGCTTCGCATACAGTGGTATCGTTCCCAAGGTTTAACTCCATCGGTTCAGTAATTTGAAGCTTGGCAACAAAGGCATCCATGTTTGAATTTAAATATGATTTTAAGGTATCATCCCCAATAATTGCTTGTCCGTTAAACATGCCTCCGGTAATCATATTTCCACAATTATCTATAATGGAATTGAAAATACTCAACTGAAACTGTGCTCCAATGGAAGTAAAGTTCAAGAGTTCCCCGTTTTCAGCAAACTCACCAAAGACACCCCTTTTTTTTAGGCCCAGGGGGATGATGTTGTTTCCAATGACAAGGTTTTTATTTGCAGTAGTAAAGAAGAATACACGTTCCTCGTGTAGTAAAATTTGAAAACTATAAACGGATTGGTCGTCTTGCTCCGCGATGATATGGTACCACAACGATTGATCGACTGAAGGGTTGAATTTGGCGACATATTTCCAATATTCATCTTCGGGAGGAACGATGGTATCGTTTGCAATTATCAGGGTATCTGAAATGCCGGTTGAAAGGTATTTGTTTCCGTCAGCGTCAACCTGAAAGTGATAAAACCTAAGATGTGGATTCAGATATTTGCATTCAACCAACTGGCCATCCTGATCAAAAGCAATGATGAAATTTGCCCACATATAATTTGGTCCCCACGGGAAATAAAGTACGGTGTCGTTATCAATAACGAGGCTGTCTCCCGAATAGCCTGTCCAATATATTAGGTCATCTTTCCCTTCGGTAAGTTGCATTTGATGTGTGTAACCGCGTATTTCTTTTCTCCATTGGATTTCTCCATTAAGGTTGATTTTCAATACCGAGCTAAATGGGGTTGGGTAGGAGGCAGTGTCCTGGTTCAAATAAATTACGGTTGTTGGATATTGTGGACTACAAATGTGGTGAGTCGATAAAACTATTTCTTCGGAGCTATTCATTATCATTCCAGTCATATCGTCCTGCCAGGTGCCACTAATAAGTTTGCCCCATTTAATGTCATAGTCAGCGTCAAGTTTAACAATGAATACTTCCGGGTGAAATGAACTGTTGCCTGGTGCAAATGCAAAGGATGTATCCTGAATATTAAATCCTTGTGCAAAACTGCCACCAACGTAGATGTTTAAATTTTGGTCGGCTACTAATCTGGGATTGAAAATATTTTGGGATGGTCCAACCCATAAGTCTAATGGTGGGCAAAAGTTTCCTACCGAATCGTGTTGAATAAATGCTGAATTATAGGTTGATGGCCCGTGAAAAAAGGCAGTGTCTTCAAAGTAAATCTCGCTCTCATAACCTGTTAACGAGTAAGTACTATTGTGAAAATCACAATGCATTGGGTATATTGTGATGTCACTTTGATGAGTTGTGGCAGTTTTATCTGCCCATTTCCATTGCCAGTTTTGCGAACAGGCATGATGAGGGTTGAAACTGCCGAGGAGTATGAAAACTAAAATGATTACATTTTTTTTCATGGTTTTTATGTTTGGCAAGATTGAACCCAAAGGTAGGATTTATTTGAATCAATGACCTTTTTTTGCTAAAAAATAACATTTATTTTCGGATGTCCAAAATCACCAAGAGGTTATAGAGATAGTTCATTATTTTTCAAGCGAGATGTAAAATTGGGTTTCAGCTTATTGAGAATTGGCGAAGTTCTGTGTGTTTCAAAAGTGAAAATTTGAATTAACCTTGTATTTCTAAAGCCAATGTTTAGAAAAAGCCTTGTATTTCTAAAGGCAAAGTGTTAAATTTGCCTTGTATTTCTAAAGGTATTTGAATTATGGAGCGATTATTTTTAAAAAAAATTAGAAGAGTGGAAGGCTTCTGAACGTAGGAAGCCGCTTATTGTCAGGGGCGCGGGACAGGTAGGTAAAACATATTCCATTCGAGAATTTGGTAAATTAAGTTTTAAGGGGAAATTTCATATCGTAGATTTTGATAAACATCCCGATTGGTTTGGGGTTTTTGAAAAAAATCTTGACCCTGTCAGGATTCTTAGTGAACTTGAAATTCTATTGAGTGCAAAAATCAAACCCGGAAGAGATCTACTTTTTTTCGATGAAATACAGGCATCCCCAAAGGCCATCATGTCGCTTAGGTACTTCTATGAAGAACTTCCAGTATTGCATGTAATTGCTGCCGGTTCGTTACTCGAGTTTGCCATGAAAGATATTAGTTTTCCTGTGGGCAGGGTGCAGATTTTGAATATGGGGCCTATGAACTTTATTGAGTTTTTGAAGGCTTCCGGTAAGGACAAAGCTGCAGAATTAATCCAATCAAAACCTAATGAGTTACCTGCCCCCATCCATGAAATGTTGTTGGAAAGCCTGAGGCAGTACATGTTTGTAGGTGGTATGCCCGAGTGTGTTAAAATATGGCAGAGCACGCAAAGTATGGTTGATGTGTTTAACATTCAAACTGACCTTGTTGAAGCTTATCGACAGGATTTTTCCAAATATGCCCCTTTTTCAGACAAAAGGAGTTTAAATCATGCATTGACTACGGTAGCAAAAAATGTAGGGCATCAAATAAAATATGCTCAAATTTCTGATGAATTCACCGGGCCAACCAACAAAAAAGCTTTTGACTTGCTTTTACTAGCAAGGGTGATTCGTAAAATACGTGCTGCATCCCCGGCTTCCCTGCCCTTAGGTGCAACTGCTTCAGAAAAAAAGTTTAAAGCTCTAATGGTTGATATTGGATTTATAAGATCACTTAATGATGTGCCCGCGAATTTGGAATACAAAAAGAATGATCTTCTATCAATATACAATGGTGCCCTTGCTGAACAGTTTGTAGGGCAGGAGTTGGCATCGGGTGGTATGGATAATTTGTATTATTGGTCAAGGGAAGTAAAAAGCAGTTCTGCCGAGGTGGATTACCTAATTGTGCGAAATGGTAAAATCTATCCTGTTGAGGTCAAGGGGGGGGCAGCAGGATCACTAAGGAGTTTGCACTTATTGCTTCAAAAATATCCACACATTGAACAGGGTTATGTATTATCAACAGTTCCTTATGGTGAGATTCCGGAACAAAGGCTGACTTTTTTACCTTTGTATTATGCTTTTGGTTTGATGAAAAATGATTTTTGAGATTCCTTCGTTTCATGCAATCTCAAGTTCTCCGGCTTTTCTTACAACGGGAATGGCGTTGTTTTCAAGATCAGCATAAATGTCTTTCAGGTTTTCTTTTAATTCATCAAGAGTTTCTCCCTGGGTCATATAGTCAGGATAATCTTCAAGATATCCCAGCCATTGGCTGCCATCTTTCCAACAATTAAATTTTCGCTTCATGTCAGATAAGAGTTTTATCAAAAGTTTTTAAAAGTGTAGTATTGACCAAAACCTTTGCGTAGCTCAAAGTTCAGAGTCCAAAGTTTGAAGAGTGCTTTATGGGAATTTCTGACTCCGAATTTTGGACTACAAATTGAGAACTGCTGATCCCGAAAAATAGAAAATTTTCAATTTTCGTAGTTTTTCGAGGATGCGCGAAAAACAATGAAATCATAGATTTCTGGTTTTTCGGCACTGCCGACTACTCCTCCTCAAACAAATCCACCTTTCCATCCAACTGAACTGCAATCACCGTAACTTGTTCGTCAAGTTCTTCTTCAGGAACATCGATGTAAAGCATGCCGGGCTTGGCACTCCAGTATTGTTTCATCTTTATGTCGTGGCTGAGTTTGGTGCCATTGCCAACCACACGAATTCTGTTGATGCCATTTTTCAAGCCTTTGATAGCGATAGGGCCGATGGGTTTGTATTCAAGGAAAAGAAAAAGGACAGTGCTATCTTTGGATAGGGTGGAAGGGCCATAGAAATAATCCTTTGGGATTCCGGCGTGAGTACCATAAATGGCTTCCTCGTGCTTGTTGGTCCAGCGGCCAAGTTTTTCCAGGATTTCAACTTGCTCTTTTTGGAAGGTGCCGTCAGCTTTGGGGCCGATATCGAGGAGTAGGTTTCCTCCCTGGCTGATGCAATCCACAAAAATGCGGATGATTTGATTGGGCGTTTTGTAGTTGCTGTCGTTGTGCTGGTATCCCCACGAATCGTTCATGGTCATACAAAGTTCCCAATTTTGGTTCTTTGGCTTTTGGATAGGGACACCCTGCTCAGGTGTGGCATAGTCGCCATAGCCCTGCAAGCGTGAGTTGATGATTACATTTGGATTGCTGATAAGTAAAAGTTCCCTGATCTCCTTTGCCTTCCATGCTTCAGCCGATTGCTCCCAGTCGCCGTCGAACCATATGAGATCGGGTTGGTAGTTTTGTGAAATTTCTCCAATCTGTCCAAAATTGAAATCCACAAATTTTTGCCACCTCAGCGAATCATTTTCATATCTTTTTTCATTCTTGGTAAAATTTGGATAATCCGGATGCGACCAATCCAACAGGGAATAATACAAACCGACCTTGATATCTTTTTTTCTTAATTCTTTTACAAAAGGTTTAATCAGGTCTTTGCCTGCGGGAGTTTTGTCCACAACGTTTAAATCACCAAATTCAGAATCCCATAAAGCCACACCATCGTGATGTTTAGAAGTGAGGACTGCGTATTTGGCACCACTTTTTTCAATTAGTTTCGTCCACTCTTTTGGTTTATAATTTTCAGAGGTAAAGCCATCAAGTTGTTTCATGTAATCCTCGTACGAGAGGTATTCATTGTAAAATGACCAGGATTCGTCGATACCATTTACCGAATAAATCCCCCAATGGATAAAGATACCGAGCTTGGCATCGGCAAACCATTGAAGGCGGTCGTTGCTTCCCTTATCGTCTTTCGTTTGAGGATAAAGCAAATTCAGGGAAATAATAAAAATACTGAATAGTAGAAGAGTTTTTTTCATCGAAAGTGATATTAGATTTGCTTGTTATTCCTGGAACTGAATTACTTCAGTTTTTCTTTGACTTCATCAAGCAACATTGGTAGGTGTCTTTTGATAATTGCCCATACAATTTCATCTTCAGTTGAATCATATGCATGAATCAACCTATTTCTGAAGGCAATTATTTGCCCGCTGTGTTTTAAGTTTTCTTCGCTGGTCTGGGTGAATTTATTCACAGCCTCTCCAATAATTCCTAACTGTCGTTCAACAGCACTTTTTGTTTTCAAATCTTTATGATAATCATAAAATCCCTGGTCTCCAACAAAATCAATTATTAGAGATATAGCAAATTCAATATCGACTAAATATTTCTTTGGATCAGGATTCATAAATTAGTTGTATTGTGTTGTCGATGCCTTTTTGAAAGTAAGGATTTCGAACTGTTTTGGATGAAAGTAAATCAACTTTCCGGTTGAACAATTTTTCAAATTCATCCCATAACTGCATCAGTATTTCACCTTTCTCAGCAGGGTCATCCTGATTTAATTCAACAATAAGATCTATATCACTCGAATCATTAAACTCAACGCTGTTCACTGAACCAAAGGTGTAGAGCCGTGAAACTTGATTCGCTTTGCAAAGACTGACGATTTTGAGAATATTATTTTCAATAATTTGTTTCATAAAGTTGATTTAACCTTGATGCATAAACAAAAATACAGATTTTTACTCAATCACCACTTCATCAGCAAATATCCAGGCTGAACTGCCAGCACCTTTATGTCCTTCGGGGCAGATGCCACGGTTTTTGGCAATTACTTTAATATATCTTACTGGCTGCGGTTTAAATTTTAGTGTAAAACCCTCTGCCTGTTCGTCCCAGTCATCTTCGGCAATTGTATTTTTTACCGTTCCTAATTTTGTAAAATATTTTCCATCGCTTGATACTGAATACTCCACCCATTTGGGCATGAAAATCCATGCATTGATATCTTG
>Ga0208900_1001598_pt1 | contig 11696 bp, 12 predicted proteins | sample AntAceMetag02UKK_FD_184763 | JGI IMG/M metagenome (GOLD analysis project Ga0208900, IMG submission 184763) | Saline lake microbial communities from Ace Lake, Antarctica - Antarctic Ace Lake Metagenome 02UKK (SPAdes) (version 2) | ecosystem: Environmental > Aquatic > Non-marine Saline and... | reverse complement strand
AGTAACCATGAAAGATATAGGTGATAAAGAAGAAATACGAAAGCATGCAAAAAAACTAAATGCTAAGGTTATGGAAATAGAACTTGAATCACAATTTCGATGCAATGGTTCTGATGGCTACCTTGCTTGGCTTGATAACTGTCTGCAGATACATGAAACAGCAAATAATTTTCTTGATGATCAAGATTATGATTTTAAAATTTTTGACAACCCCAAAAAACTCCATAAAACGATTATTGAAAAAAATACATTAAACAACAAGGCTCGCATAGTAGCTGGATATTGTTGGAAATGGATAAGTAAGAAAAAACCAGAATTAAAAGATATTCAAATAGCAAACTATAAAGCAACGTGGAATTTGGATAAAGATGGTCAGGCGTGGATTATACAACCTGATTCTGTCACCGAAGTTGGTTGCATTCATACTTGCCAAGGATTAGAGGTTGATTATATTGGTGTGATAGTGGGTCCTGACTTAATAATCCGCAACGGTAAGGTTCTTACGTTTCCGGAAAAACGAGCTAGTAGTGATAGGTCTATTTATGGCTGGAAGAAAGAGATGAAAGAAAATCCGGAAGAGACAAAAAAAAGGTTGGACTTGATTATAAAAAATACATATAGAACTCTTATGACACGCGGCACAAAAGGGTGTTATGTTTATTTTGTTGATAAAGAGACAGAAGTATATTTTAGAAGTGTTTTACACTCTATGTGAGTTATCTGCTGTATTATTTTCGGGAGGACAATTCACCCCTAACCCCTCCCTCCTTCGCAAAAGCCATGGCGGGCAGGCTGCCTCAAATTTAAAACGGACAAAGAAATTTCAAAGATGAAACTGAAAAAGATAACAATCACATTAACTATTTTAATTTTCTTATTACTATTTTCTGTTTTTATAGTAAATATTCATATCAATAAAATTGGTAGTAATATGTGCGACAGAGATAACCTTAGTGAACAAGTGGCTTTAGTTCTGGGCGCTAAGGTATGGAGCAATGGTCAGATGAGTGATGTTTTTAAAGACAGAGTGAAAACAGCTATTGATTTGTATAATAATGGTAAAGTGAGAAAGATTTTGATTAGTGGAGACCATGGTCAAGAAAACTATGATGAAGTGAACGCGGCAAAGGATTATCTCTTAAATAATAATGTAAAGCCAGAAGATATCTTCTTGGACCATGCAGGATTTGATACTTACGACAGTCTTTATAGAGCAAGGTACGTATTTAAAGCTGAATCTTTGGTAGTGATAACTCAAGATTTTCATTTGCCAAGAGCCCTGTATATGGCTAATAGATTAGGATTGGAATCGTGCGGCGTAAGTGCTGATTTGCATAAATATTCTGGTGAAAGTGCCATGAGAAGAAGAGAAGCCTTGGCTAAAGTTAAAGCCTGGCTAAATATAACTTTTCATTCAAAACCTAAATATTTAGGAGACGAAATACCTTTGTCTGGCAGTGGCTTGAATACTTGGGATTAATTTAGTGAATTTATGAAATCAAAAAACGTAAAATACATATTGTTATCAATTTTTGTTTTAATTATTGCTTTTGTTTTATTCCAATATTATCTCAAAAACCAGAAAGACATAGACTCAAGCAATTTTGAAACGTATTCAATTGAAAGTTTAACAACAAATAATTTTGGTAATGACCAAATTGAAAAAGCCATCACCAACTATCTCTTAACTAAAGAGCATTTTAGTTGGAAAACTAGCGATTATAGTCATAATTTTTGTACGATTGAAAATCTAAAACCGGATAAAGAATTATTTCCATTATATATCTGGGCTTATTGCGGGGAATACATTATTCAAGACAATGAGCTAAAAACATTAAGTGGTTTATCCGGACCAGTTAAAATAGATTATCCAAACATTTTGTCTTATTATGATCTGAACAAGTTTTCTTATGAAGTTCCCGGAAGCGGGACAGACTATGCAAAAGATATAGAAAGAATATTCCCTGATGATGTCCAACAAAAAATATTTGACCATAAGATAGAAGGCCTTATTGTAAAAGCTGAAAATTTTGCTTTTAATAATATATCTGCTTGGAATTCCATAGAACAAGCTATTGGCGATTGTGAAGTAAAATCAGTTTGGCAGACTCATGTTCTGGAAGTAACAGCTACTTTTAAAGACGATAGAGTTGTAACTGCTCAAGAGCCTGAAATTGATGATATCTTTGATATCATAAATCAATATAACGATAAGTGTGGTGAGATTTTAATGGCAACAGAATAAGGTAGTATATGGAATTGGAAGATTAAGAAAGTAATTAGTGAAATATAAATTATGTAAAAATACCTGTCAAGCGGATTGACAGGTATTTTTACATTTGCTACAATGAGAATGTAATTCAAAAATATGGCCAAACAAGAAAAAAATAATCAAATTATTATCTATAACACCGAAGACGGAGAGACAAAAATTGAGGTGAAAGTAGAAAACGAAACAGTTTGGCTTAGCCAAAAACAGATGGCGGAGCTTTTTGACAAAGACAGAAAAACCATTACCGAGCACATTGGTAATGTGTTTAAAGAGGGAGAATTAGCGGAAAATTCAGCATGCCGGAAATTCCAGCATACTGCGGAAGATGGAAAAAGGTATAATGTTAGTTTTTATAATCTTGATGTTATTATTTCTGTCGGTTATCGCGTTAGTTCTCTTCGCGGCACGCAGTTTAGAATATGGGCAACCCAAAAATTGCGGGACTATATTATTAAGGGCTTTGCTATGGATGACGAACGATTGGCTGAGGGTAAAGTGCATAAAACTTACTTTGAAGAATGGGAAGCACGGATCAGAAAAATCAGGACATCTGAAGCGAATTTTTATCAAAAAGTTCGAGATGTTTTCGCAACTAGCGCGGATTATAATCCTAAAACAGATTATGCCAAGCAATTTTTTGCAATGGTGCAGAATAAATTTCATTTTGCCATTACCGATTTAACAGCGTCTGAAATTGTAAAAAGAAGAGTTGATTGTCGTAAAGAAAATTTGGGGCTAACAAATTGGAAAGGAGAGATTATTACCCGCGATCAAGCGCAAATTGCTAAAAATTATTTAGAAGAATTGGAAATTAAAAGATTGAATTTGTTGGTTGAGCAGTTTTTATCTTTCGCGGAATTACAGAGCGTAGAACAAAGGGTGATGTACATGAAAAATTGGATTGAAAAACTAGACGGCTTCTTGATTTTAAATGATAAAGAAATTTTGCAAAATGCGGGCAGTGTGTCTCATTTGGAAATGGAAAAGAAAGTTAGAATACAGCTAAAAAAGTATAATGAACAAAAATTATTAAAAAAACAATTATGACTGCTTTTTTAAAAAAACTCCGCCAAGAGCAAAGTATAAGTCAAGAATTTTTGGCAAAAAAAATTAATGTGTCTCGTCCAACCTACGCGCAAATTGAAAGTGGTGCACGCGATATATCTGTAAAAGAAGCGCAAAAATTAGCGCAATTCTTTGGTTTGTCCTTGGAAGATTTTCTTGCTAGCAAAAAAACACCAGAGCTAAAAGTAGAATTAGAAAAATCAAAAAAGAGAAAAATCAAAAAACTTGAATCACGTATTTCCGTACCACAAGAAAAAGTAGAGAAATTCAAAGAAGTGCTTTTGTATATTTTAGAACGAATTGGTGCGCGCCCAAATATCGGTGAGGCGGTTGTGTGTAAGTTAATGTATTTTATTGATTTTGATTATTATGAAAAATTCGAAGAACAGTTAATCGGAGCAAAATATATTAAAAATCATTTTGGACCGACCCCTGTTGCTTTTCCTGAGATTATTTCACAAATGAAACAAGACGGAGACTTGACGCATGTTGTTAAGAAATATTTCCAACATGATCAAAAAAAATATTTACCACGGAGATCTGCTGATCTTTCCAATTTCTCTGCTCAGGAAAAAGAACTCATTGATTGGGAAATTGAACGATTTAAGGATTTTAACGCTGCAAAAATGCGTGATTATTCTCACAAAGATGTCCCGTGGATTGGCGCTAAAGATTTACAGCCGATTAACTATGAAGCAGTTTTTTCTCGTACCGATGAATTTTCCGTAAGACAATATGACGATGAATTATGATGAAACAGAAGAATTTACGCGCGATTTTAAGAAACTACTAAAGAAATTTTCATCATTAGCGGAAGATCTAGAAGTTAATAAACAATACAGAATCGAGCTTTTCCATTACAAGAAAGCAGATAGTAGAGGTATTTTTGAAATTCAGGGAATTGGTAATACAACAGAACTAAAATTTTTTAAAGTTAAGAAGTTTCAATGTAAAGATTTAAAGGGTCGCGGAGCAAAAAGTGGTATCCGCGTTATTTATGCTTATTTTCCGAATGAACAAAAAATTATATTTATAGAAATTTATTTTAAAGCAAATCAAGAAAATGAAAATAGGCAAAGAATTGTTGATTTTATAAATCGACATAAGGATAAGTGTGGTGAGATTATTGTGGCAACAGAATAGAAGAATTTAGCAAAAAAATATGAAAAAATCAAAACATTTTCCAGATTCATTTTATAGAGTAAGTGTGCGTGGTCTAATGAAGGAAAATAATAAATTTTTACTTGGTCATCATAAAAATGGTACTTGGGAAACATTTGGAGGAGGGCTTGATTTTGGAGAGAACCCACAAGAAGCCTTAAGGCGTGAAATTCTAGAGGAAACAGGATGTAAGGTGTCTTACGTATCTGAAAAACCAATACTTGCATTATCGCATATCGTTCATAATATAAGAGATATAGACTGGTTCTATAATTTTCCAATTTACTATGATGTTAAATTTGATACTTCAAAATTTGATTTCAACTTACAGTATTCTGAAATTAAATGGTTTTCTTTAAAAGAAATACAGAAATTGCCACTTTTTGAGGGAGAAGAAGGAATAAAAGATGGACTCAGAATTCTTATAGATTGAGGAAATAATATAGCACACGAAGACCTTTCGGTTTATAATTAAGATATTACGAAATAACTTTACTGACGAAGATTTAAAAAAAGAGTTTTGCCAAAAAAAATGACACAATTTAAATTTGACAAGGCAAAGTTTCAGAAAACAAAAAAAGAAGCAGAAGCATTTTATAAAAATATTAAAAGTATAGAATGTCCTTATTTTAGCGAAAAAATTAGCTTTAATTCTACGGGGCTAAAACATCTTAAATTTAAATCAGAAAGAAAGGCAAGACCACAAAAGGATCAATACCCAAGATTGAGACTACTTCATTTAGCACCAGAAATATTAAAAAAATCTCACACCCTTCAAGGAATTTGGGTAACTGAATGTTTTGAGTCACAAAAAACAAATAGCAGGTGGGAGCACAAGATGAAAAAAGTTACATTTTACGAATTTATTGCAGTTTTAAAGAATATTAGAATAAAAATTATTATTAAAGAAGTTGTAGGCGAAAAAAAGTATTTTTGGAGTATTATTCCATTTTGGGGCATCGACAGGTTAGCTCAAAAAAGAGTTTTATATAATGGAAATCCTAAAAACGATTAAACTAAAAAATATCGCTTTCGCGATATTCTTTAGTAGTACTTGGTTACAGCTTGGATGCAGCCGTGACAGGGCCAGGCCCTCCAAGCACTAGTTATTATTTTAGCACACGTAAAATATTAGTCAAGAGGACAAATAAGCATTGGTAAATTTGGGAAAATATATAAATTATGATACTTAAAGATTTAGGATATACCGAAGATTTAGAAAATTTTCGAAAAAAAGAAACTTTATCAAAACGTTAAATATGAAACTTATTACAAAAACTTTAATCCGCAAATAATTAAAATTTAAAATGTGGGAATTGACTAGAATGATATGGATAAAGCAACATTTCACAAAAAATGGTACTATCGATTACTCCAAGGACTGTTTTGGAGTTCTCTCATAATCGCTTCTATTACACTAATAGCCCTTGGCTGGTTTGCTAGCGACGTAGAGCTTGCTGGGGTATTTTGGGCATGTCTTTTGGCACTTGTATACTGGTTCGCCAAAAAAATATTCTATTATTTAATGTTTAAAGAAAGAATTTTACCAAATAAATGATACTTGAAGATTTAGGATATACCGAAGATTTAGAAAATTTTCGAAAAAAAGAAAAACTTGACTCGTTCAGTGTTGGACGGGTTATTTCTATGCACAAAGGAAAGTGCATGGTGAAAACTGACAAAGGTGACTTTGAGGCAGGAATAACTGGAAAATTAAGATTCCTTGCTAAAAACAAATCCGATTTTCCTGCCGTAGGGGACTGGGTAGCTATCGCTGAACATGACGAAGATAAAGCATTGATTCGCGCCATCTTTCCAAGAAAAACTATAATTGAACGAGAGGCAACAAGAGGAGGAACAGCTGAAAAACAAATTATTGCTACAAATGTCGACTATGCTCTTATTTTTCAGGCCGTTGATAGGGACTTTAATATAAATAGGCTAGAGCGATATTTGACCATTTGCAATGCATCTGGGGTGAAACCGATCATCATTCTTACAAAAATTGATTTGATAAACGAAACACAAATAGAAAGTATTGTTAGTAGCATCCAGAAAAGAATTAAAAATATACCAGTATTTACAATAAGCAATGAAACTGAAGTTGGATACGAAAAGCTTCTTGAGGCTATTGAAAAAAGAAAAACTTATTGCCTACTTGGTTCTTCGGGTGTTGGCAAGTCAACATTTTTAAATAACATCTCTGGTAAAGAGTTGATGAAAACAGGCCCTATCGGTTCTCGCACCAATAAGGGTCGGCACATCACAAGCCATCGAGAATTAGTCGTATTAAAAAACGGTGGAATTCTGATTGATAATCCTGGAATGAGGGGAGTTGGGGTCACGGATGCAGAAGGAGGTCTTGAGGTTACATATGACAAAATCATTGAATTATCTCAGAACTGCAAATTTAATGACTGTAAACATGTTCAAGAAAAAGATTGTGCGGTATTAGAAGCTGTTAAAAAAGGTTATATAAACAAGGCTTCTTATGATAACTACATCAAAATGGAAAAAGAAAAAACTCATTTTACGCTAACTTTGGCAGAGAAAAGAAAAAAGGATAAGAATTTTGGTAAAATGATTAAGAAGTACAAGAAACAACTAGTTAAAGATAATTACTAAGCAAAAAAATTATCATGTCTTGTGGTTATCCACAATTGTAATTTCAGTATCAATGGGCTTCATGATATAATATGACTGTTTTTAATAGTTAATTAATAAATCAATGAAACATTTACATCCGCGAGCAGTTTGGTTATTTTTTATGTCTTCGTTTTTTCCATTACTTGTCTTATTTGTTTTTTTGAGTACTCAAATATGGGCAATATTTTTTCAAGCCAGTGAGACTGAAGAAATAGGAGGAGTTGCTGGGTGGTTTCTGATTTTTCTACTCTTTTTCTTTGCTCTAGTGTTCGGTTGGGCTAAATTATCATACAAATATTATAAGTATGAATTAGTTGCTGATGGTTTCCGCAAGGAATCAGGAGTAATACAAAAAAAATACGTAACTATACCTTATGATAAAATTCAAAACGTAGATATTCATCGTGGCATTTTAGCTCGTTTATTGGGGTTATCTGATCTAAAAATTCAAACTGCTGGAGCCTCAGCGGCTGTATCACGATATGGAATAGCAGGAGGCGGGGCTGAAGGAAAGCTACCAGGAATCTTGCATGAAGACGCAGAAAAATTACGAGACGAATTAGTGCAGCGAGCAAAACAATTTAAACCCCAAGCACCACAAGTAGCTGTACCTCCACAAACACCGACTCCTCCACCAGCTACTCAATAGAAGTATTGAAATAACTCAAATATTCTAATTCATTAACTTACAATTCAACAACCTTGCTTTTAGAAAAATAAACGATCAACTGCTGCAGTTCTCTGGAGCAGTTTTTCTTTTAGCAGAATCTGCTATACTATAACAACAAAAAAAATACTATCTCAAAACAAAACTAATGATTCCACTTATTAATACTCATGGACATGCCGCTATGATCGCCTTTAGAGGATTGGCTGAGGATCTGCCATTGCATATTTGGCTAGAAAAACACATCTGGCCAATGGAAAAAAAGAAAATAAATCGCAAATTTGTTTATGAACAAACAAAAAAAGCGATTTTAGAAATGCAAAATAATGGTATTGAAGCTTTTTGTGATATGTATTTCTTCGCAGAAGAAGTTGCTCGAGCAGCTTTGGAACTTAAAATAACAGCTGTTATAGGAGAAGGTATTGTTGATTTTTTAGACCCTAAGAACACTAAAGCCCTACAAGACATTGAAGAAACAAAAAAATTATTAGAACAATATAAGAATCATCCTTTTATATCAATTGGTGTTATGCCTCATGCGATCTATACTGTTTCGAAAGAAAATCTCATTGAATTAAAAAAACTAGCAAACAAGTACAATGCCATTTATCATATTCACTTGGCAGAAACAAAAAAAGAATTTGATGACTGCAAAAAAAAGCATGGCCTTACGCCAACAGAATACTTGGATGGGTTAGGAGTTCTTGATAGAAAGACCCTTTTAGCACATTGCGTATGGTTGACTGAGAAGGATATTAAGATTATTGCCAAAAGAAAATCTAGTATTGCTCATTGTCCACTAAGTAATTTAAAGCTAGGATCTGGAATCGCTCCTGTCTGGAAAATGATTGAGGCAGGTATTAATGTTTCTTTGGGTACTGACGGCGCCGCTAGTTCTAATAGACTTGATATTTGGGAGGCTGGAAAAATAGCTGCCCTTGTTCAAAAGGGGACCACCTTAGACCCAACCAAGCTTCCTTCTAAAACAATTTTTGAAATGATGACAGTTAATGGCATGAAAGCTCTTGGACTAAAAGATGTTAACGGAAAAAGTATCAATGATGTTAAAAAGGAAATTGACGTGACGAAAGACTATAACTTGTTATATAGTCATAATATTAATGACTTAAAAACTGGAAAATTTTAATAATGAAGAAGCACAAACTTATTCAATGGTTGCCTAGGGCAATAGTTATCTTATATATTGCTTTTATAAGCCTCCTTTCTTTGGATGTTTTTGGAGAATATGCATTTCCTGAAGTTCTAATAGCTTTATTTATACATTTAATTCCTGCGTTTATTCTCATTGCCCTTCTTGTGCTTGCTTGGAAAAAACCAAAGATTGGTGGAGCGTGCTTTATTCTTCTAGCAGTTGGCTTTACATTTTTCTTTCATACATACCAAGACTTGATCGGATTCCTGACTCTTTCTGGAATGCCATTTTTAGCAGGACTGCTTTTTCTAACGGATAAAAGATAAGGACCTTTCGCTATGCTCAAGAACCTTGGGCAAGATAAGGACCTTTCGCTATGCTCAAGAACCTTGGGCAAGATAAGGACCTTTCGCTATGCTCAAGAACCTTGGGCAAGATAAGGACCTTTCGCTATGCTCAAGAACCTTGGGTTCGAGCATTACTTCTTAATGCTCTCTCATTTAACAACACTCAATCTCATATTGACATTCCTTAAAAAAGTTGTAAAATATATAGACAATTAAATTCCAGAAAGGGGCTTTGCCCCTTTTCGTTTTTTTATGATTAAAAGAAGAAAAAGATTTGTGCCTTTCCTTAAGAAAAAAAGGGGGAAGGATTCAATTATTAAGTCGCTTTTGAAATTGTCGGCTCCTATTGTGTTGGCAAATATTTTACACACTGCCTATCAGACGACAGATACATTCTGGGTTGGTAGACTGGGCCCTGAAGCAGTTGCGGCAGTTGCGATGAGTTTTCCTATCTGGTTCCTTTTACTTGCGCTAGGAGACGGATTAACAATCGCTGGCACTGTCTTGGTCGCTCAATATAAAGGTAAAAAAGATCCAGAGAAAATTAACTATATTGCTGCTCAAACTTTCTTGATGACATTTATTGTTTCTATTGTTCTAACAGTAATTGGTTATTTTCTAGCACCCAAGGCACTCGCCTTGATTAATATGTCTCCAGATGTCTTGCTTCTCGCAACTTCCTATTTGAGAACCGTCATTCTGGGAACAGTTTTTCTTTTCGCTTTTTTCGTATTTCAATCACTCATGCGTGGAATAGGAAAACCCGTCATTCCAATGTTCATTGTTTTGAGCACAGTCATTTTGAACTTATTTTTAGATCCTATTCTTATTAATGGCTGGGGGGCAATTCCTGCGTTTGGCATAAGTGGTGCTGCTATCGCAACTGTTATTACTGAGGGAATAGCAACAATTATCGGGTTGACGGTTCTTTTCAATGGAAAATATGGCATTACATTAAGACGTCAGGATTTCAAGCCTGACTTTAGTCTAATAAAAAAACTTTTTAAACTGGGGATGCCTGTCTCAATAGAACAATCAACAAGGGCATTTGGAATGACTGTAATGGCTTATCTTGTTGCAGGTTTTGGAACAATCACAACAGCTGCTTATGGAATTGGCGGAAGAGTGTGGGCCCTAGCTATTATTCCAGCATTTGGTTTTTCGATGGCAACATCAACTCTGGTGGGTCAAAAAATGGGTGCTAAAAAAATTGAAGAAGCAGCAAAAGTTTCCAAAATTGGTACTATAACAATATTTTGCATTTTAAGTTTAGGGGGAGGGTTAATATTCATCATAGCTCCACAACTTGCAAGATTGTTTGTTCCAAATAGCCCCGAAGTCGTTGCTTCGGCGGTATTATTTATACGGATAATGTCACTTTCTTTTGGCTTTACAGGAGTACAGATTACTTTGAGTGGAACTTTAAGGGGGGCAGGAAGTACCGTGCCACCAATGATCTTGTCTATCATTTCTCTCTGGTTATTTAGAATCCCCATTGCTCACTTCTTGTCTCAATTCACTTCTTTAGGAGAAATGGGAGTATGGATTTCTATCCCTATCGCAAGTGTATTGGGAATGATTATAACCTATTTGTGGTATCGAAAAGGATACTGGAAAAAGAAACGGCTTACTGAAGAAATCCGACTAGAGAAAGAGACTACAGAAGAGACAATGATTGAAGAGGGGAACACTAGGTAGGGTTGTTATTCCTAACTATATGCAACAATTTGTTATATAATAGATTATTGAGTACTAAAATTATTTTTTAAAATCATACTATGATTAATAAAAAGAAAAATACAACTAAAGAAGAAATTGTTATTGATGCTGACAAGGTTGTTGGAGCAGTCAAAAAGCTTATAAAAGAAGGTAATGCTAGGCAAATCATAATCCAAAATGAAAAAGGAAAAACTATGCTCGAAATTCCTGTTACTGTTGGAGCAATTGGAGCAGTTATAGTCCCTATTGTTGCTGCGATTGGAGCACTTGCTGCTTTAATGACAAAATGTAGAATCGTAATAATTAAAGATAAAAAATAATGAAGTCGCTAGTTATTATTATTCCTGGAGCAAAGATTGACCCATCCCCTCTGATAAAAAAAATTTTCTCCTTTATCTATTTTATTTTCAAGGTAGATACTAAGGGAAGAAGCTGGGCATATAAACTTAAGAAACATCTAGCGAATAAAGATACTAAAGTGATCGTTTTCGATTGGCCAAGAGGCTTCTCGTATCGTTTCTCTTTACTGCCTGCATCTAAAAAGCTTGCAACTCTCATACGGAAAAATCAAAAAAAATACAGCAAAATAGTTATTCTTGGAAAAAGCTTGGGCGGAATTATTGGCAAACTGACTCTTTCGCAAAATAAGCTGAAAGTTTCGAAAAT
>Ga0208900_1001597_pt1 | contig 11699 bp, 11 predicted proteins | sample AntAceMetag02UKK_FD_184763 | JGI IMG/M metagenome (GOLD analysis project Ga0208900, IMG submission 184763) | Saline lake microbial communities from Ace Lake, Antarctica - Antarctic Ace Lake Metagenome 02UKK (SPAdes) (version 2) | ecosystem: Environmental > Aquatic > Non-marine Saline and... | reverse complement strand
AACTTTCCACAAAAGTAAATAAAAATATTTATGGAACGATAAAAAAATACAAAAAATATGCAGATTTAACACCCCACCTTCCAGGTTTCTGATACTACTATAACTTATATTGGCTTTTGTTTATCTTCCATTGCCAAAGATAATTGAGTTGTGGTTTTGTACACTATTTGGTTAGTTGTAAGTTGGGATTCATTTGACAAAATCCTTGATTTCATATCACTATTAAATATGCTGCCATTAAGCTGAACATTTGATAGTAGTGCCTCATAGACCGGATGCCTGTTTGTCTCTTTTGCTCCAATATGGTAAAAATGCTCCTTTGTTGATATGAAACAATCTTTCCAAACGGAAAACACATAATTATTTGTCCTGTACTTATTGCTAAGCCAGGTTGAAAGAATAAATTTAGCTTGTGAACGGATAAGTCCTTTGTTTAGAATTATTTCTTCTTCTTCTGACCAGGAATCAAAATAGTCCACATGCCTTCCAATATACGGTGGGTCCGAATAAACAAAGTCATCTGGGTTTATTTCCTTTATAGTTTCTTTAAAATCTTGGTTTCGAAATTCGTAGTTGCCAAAATCAATTATTTGAGAAATGTTTTCAACCTGGTTCGTGATTTTGGTTACAAGGGATTGTGCAAAACGATTTGGCTTTCTGCAAAATGGAACATTAAATCCCCCCCCTTTATTAAATCTCATCATGCCGTTAAAACAAGAACGGCTTAAAAATAAAAAATCAAGTGGGTTTCCTTCAGAATTAAACCTGTCCCTAACTTCATAATAATATTGACCATCTGATTTCAAAAGCTTCTCACCTTCTTCGCTCAGGTGTTTTCTTACTAATGCAGATGTTATTTCTTTTGATTGTAAGGCTTTATAAAAGGAGATTAAGTGAGGGTTGCTGTCACATAGAACTGCATTTTTTGGGCGTATGTTAAAAGCAACTACACCGGTACCCATGAAAGGTTCTACCCACCTTTCGTATTGGATGCCTTCAACATTAGAATAAATCCATTCGACAAGTTTGGTTTTAATTCCCTGCGATTTTATTGGTGGCACAAATATTTTCATGTTTTTCTCCTTTTTGCTCCTTTTGCAACAACCTGGTTGTATAGATCCATCCGTCCTTTAAATTCCAAAAAATCCCAAATGTTTGTTATTTTTCTGGTCTTGCCATCTTTTAACATTGTGGCCGAGCCATAATTCATCCAATATTCGTCAAACCACCTTTCACCAAGTTTGCTAAAAACCCCAAGGCCGGCTTTCAAGTCCTCAATATCCTTTATAGAGCCAATGTTTGCTGTATTGCCAGAGCCTTGACTATCGCTTGCAATCTTCCATTTTGGGGCTGCAAAAAAATCAAAATCCTTGATCACGGAAGTAATGGATTCCAAGTCCTCAATTTTCATAATTTGCCTTTCATGTCCTGGAGCTTTCAATGCTCCATACTTTCCCTTCAATTCATTAACCTGATAAACATCTGTTTCAGTTAAATCGCCTTCAAATGGAACTTTTGTGTATATTATTCCTAAGCAATAATGAGCTGTATATTGGTTGTAAGGGAATTGTATGTTTTTATCCTTGTCTCTTTCTTTGAAATAGCTCCCATGGCTTCCGAGTGTAAACCCTACTGATTTGCTATTTCGACGATATGTAGTTTTTATGTCTAATGCAATTTTTATTTCAGGATTTTTTTTATGAATAAAAGTTAGGTCAGGATACCAATTTTGGCGTTCAGCAAGAACTGTATTGTAACCAGCCTTTTCAGCAAATCTTAGTATTTCAGGAAAAATATGTATTTCCAAAATCTTGGAAACTATTTTAGTGTCTGAAGAAATTGTATAAATGCTTTTATAAACATCAATAAACCCTTTTATTGTCCAAGCTCCTGATGCTGTTGAAACATACTGTCTGAGCTCTTTGACAAACTCTTTCAAACTATGTTCAAAGCTTACTTCATAATTGTTCATTGTTATCCGATAATTTGATATTTTATTTTGCAAAGATAAATAATACTCACTCGGTATTTTGCAGTTTATCGAATGTGCCCAAATCATTAATTGTAATACTTTCGCCCCAGAAATAATTAAACATGAAAAAATACAAACATATCTTCTTCGACCTGGATCGTACACTTTGGGATTTTGAAAAAAATGCCCATGAGGCTTATGCCGAGATTTATGATAAATTCAATCTTAAGGATTTGGGCATTGAAACCATCGAAGCATTTGTGAAAAATTACCTCCACCATAACGAAATTTTATGGGCACTCTATCGTGACGGAAAGATTGAAAAGGTATATTTAAAGTCCCGGAGGTTTGAATTGACTTTGCAGGAATTTGGGATTGATGATCCACAACTGGCCGAAAAGATTGGTGAGGCCTATGTCACAATCAGCCCTCAAAAGACAAATTTATTTCCCCATGCCCATGAAATCCTGGTTTACCTTAGCAAAAAATATCCGCTCCACATCATCACCAATGGCTTCGAGGAAGTCCAGGATAGTAAATTGAAAAACAGTAAGCTTGGGCAATATTTTCAGCATATCATTACTTCGGAAGCTGCCGGGTGCAAGAAACCAACCAGGTGTATTTTTGATTTTGCGTTGGAAACCGTTGGAACTTCAGCCGATGAATGTGTAATGATTGGTGATGATTTTGAAGTTGACATTGTTGGTGCTAGCGAAAATGGAATAGATGCCATATTTTTTAATCCCGAAAAGGTGACACACAATGGCGGGGCTATCTTTGAAATTCAGGATTTGATTGAATTGAAGAAGATTTTGTAGGATATAAGTCACCAGTAGTAATTATGATTTGATTCTTCGCTACACTTCGTTCTTCTATTAATGACAACTATTCGTTTTTCCATTAATGACAACTAATTGTAAAATATTGAAATGGAAATGAATAAAAAGACCTTCCAGGTTTCACATATAGGAACATGACAGAATTTTATAACAATGAAGTCTTATTAGCAAAAACCTGGAAGAGTCAACCACAAAATCAAGTAAACACCTCATAAATCATAATTAATGCTTATCATTCTGAGCGAAGAATCTATAGATATTCAGTGGATCAACTAAAACATTTTAAAGTGAAAACTCGATTATTAATATTTATCATAGGCCTGGCTATCCTTACTGCATGCACCACCAACATCGATTCAAAGCAGAAGAAGTCACTGAATTATCAGCTTATTGAAAGCACCAAATTGATTGAGGACACCTCGTATTATAAAATCGATTATCAGTATCCTTATTTTAAATCTGAAGATGCAAAAGTTTCGCACAGTTTAGCCTTATTGAACGATAGTATTCAAACTTTTCTTGATGATGCTGAACTTACCTATTGGGGATTGGATGCCAATGGCGCAGTTGAACTTATCAAGGAAACCGGGACATGTGGGCTGTACGAGTTGGTGAACCGTTATGAAATACTCGATACTACAAATAATTTGATTAGCTTAAAATTTGAAACTTATAGTTATGCACTGGGAGCTCATGGTTTTACAGCGCTTAATACTTATAATTTAGATTTGGAAACGGGAGTTTTGTTAAAACTATCAGATGTTGTTGATCTTTCAGGTGACAGTAAACTGACCGCTTTTAATCAACTTTTAGTGGAAAGCTTCGTGAATACTGAGGATTGTTTTAATGAGCAACCAAAGGTTGATAGCACCTACAACAAATTTGCCATCAGCCCGGAATTCCTCGTTGTTTACTTTGAAGCCTACGAATTGGGGCCTTACTCATGTGGCTCAGCTGAAATCCTGGTGTCAATTGATGATTTGAAGGAAATTGGAATTTGGAAGCGATAGCGGAGGGGAGGACGGAAGCCGGAAGACAGAAGACGGAAGATGGAAGATGGAAGATGGAAGACGGATGTTAGGAAGTAAAAAAATATTGTTGTGACAAAATCGAGTTCGAAGTTTTTAGGTTAGCAGTTTAAGAACCATTATTTTTCTTATAGTCAGGTCGATTATAAAACGACCATCAAACTTCGAATGGCTATCAGCGGAAGGAAAAGGTTGGATGGCGGATAAATGTTGCCAGGAAGAGAGAAGACAGAAGACAGAAGACAGAAGACTGAATACAGAAGACTGAAGACAGAAGACAGAAGACTGAATACTGAATACTGAATACTGAATACTGAATACTGAATACTGAATACTGAATACTGAATACTGAATACTGAATACTGAATACTGAATACTGAAGACCGAATACTGAAGACTGATGACTGAAGACTGATGACTGAATACTGATGACTGAAGACTGAATACTGATCATCAAAACTCTATCACTCCAAAACTCCATTCTTTTTAACTTTAGTCACTTTAGTCACTTTAGCTCACTCCAAACTTTAGTCACTTTCCCACTCACCCCACTTGGCAAGCTTAGTAATATTCCCCTGTACTTTTTGGCCTTTCTTTACCAGGATTTCGGTGCCCGGAGGTAAAAATACATCTACTCTTGAGCCAAACCTGATGAAACCTAATTCTTCGCCTTGCTTTACTTTTCCTCCTTCTTTGGCGTAGCAGGCAATGCGTTGTGCAACAGCTCCGGCAATCTGCCTGACAAGGATGTCACCAAAATATTTGGTTCCTATAACCGTAGTAGTACGTTCGTTTAATTCCGAAGACTTAGGGTGCCAGGCAACCATAAAACGCCCCGAATGGTGTTTGTAAAACTTAATTTTTCCATTTTGTGGATACCAGTTTTTATGCACATTTGTGGGGGACATAAATATCGAAACCTGTATCCGCTTTTCGTTGAAGTAAACACTTTCAATGGCTTCTTCAATTACTACTATTTTTCCATCGGCAGGAGCTGTTATAATATTTTCATCGGGATTTAACGGACGTGCCGGATCTCTGAAAAACCGTACAACGAAAAAGTAAAATACTATCGCAGATAAGTAAAGAAAATAATGAAAAGTAGTTTGCTGTGGCAGGAAGTAATTTATAATAGCCAGGGCTGCAACAAGTGTAATGAATACAACGGCCATTGTTTTGTAGCCTTCCTTGTGAAGTTTTATCATGTTAAATTAGATTGCAAATACAAGGTATATAAAAACTGCCGGTGATGCTAGCAATGTTGCGTCGAGGCGATCAAGCAAACCTCCATGCCCCGGCAATATAGTGCCCGAATCTTTTACATTCATGCTCCGTTTGATCATTGATTCGGCAAGATCGCCAAAGGTACCAAAAACTATGGTTATCAAACCAAGGCCCAACCACTGTATCTGGTTAAGGTCGGTGAAATAAATCGACAAAACCCAACTAACGATTAGCCCAAATGCTAATCCACCAATAGTTCCTTCCCATGTTTTCTTAGGTGAAATCCGTTCAAAAAGTTTATGCTTGCCAATTGTCACCCCTGTTAGGTAGGCAAAAGTATCTGAGGTCCAAAGGATAAGAAAGAACCCTAATAAAAAATGTGGATGAATTTCGTTAGTAGCCAATGCAGGCTTATAGAAAAAATTGAGTAAAGCAAAGGGGATCGCGATGTAGATAATACCTGCTAAGGTTTTAGAAATAGTATCAAAAGGTTTTTGGTGTTTGCTGAATAACTCACCAAGAATTGAAATAAGGGGAATGAGCAATAGCATCAATAGCCATTCATTTCCAATTATATCCATGGCAAAAAGCGATGCGAGGACAAACAAAACCGTGCCTCCTGTAATTCCGGTGATGTATTGGATGCCTGTGTCCTGCTTTACACCAATAAGTTTGTAAAACTCATGTAGCGTAAGGATAGTAATTACCAGGAACAGTATAGCAAAAGCTACCGGACTAAATAAGATAGATCCGATTATAGCAACAACAAAAACAAATCCTGTAAAGGTCCTGAGCAGAAGGTTATTCACTTTCCTTGTGTTGTTCCACGACAATCTCCCTCGCCTTATCATAATCCTTATCGTCAACAAACAATTCAACATCTCCAACCGGAAACTCTGAATCTTTTTTGTTCATGATAACGCTCTCGATTTTAGCCTGATCAAGAAGCCCTTTTACAAGTTCAACTTTGTAAAGTCTGTCTGCTGTGTAAACCACTTTCCAATTGTCTTCCATAACTATAATTTTTTAATGTTTGAAACGACTAATTTTCTTCCACCAAAAGTAAGAATAATTCCTTAGGTCCATGCGCGCCCATCACTAAAGTTTTTTCAATGTCGGCTGTACGGCTGGGCCCGGTAATCAGTGAAACTACCGACGGCATATTCCCATCATATTTCTCTTTAATCTTTTGCAGGGCATCTTTAATTTCGGGAACAAGTTGCGAAGTTTTTGCAATAACGATGTGTGTTTCAGGGTAAACATTTAAGCGCCTGCCTGATAGCTGGCGCGAAGAAATCATAATACTTCCAAAACGAGCAATCAGAAATTCACAAAAAGTGATGCTTGCCTTGGTATTTAAAATTTCACCAGCCTGGTAGCTAAACGGAATTTCATGTTCCTCAAGTACAGGTTTTAAATCTTCTTCATAGCAAACAACATTTTCCAGCTTATTGTTTTGGATCACGAACTTCAGCTTCTCAGCCATATCCTCCTTATCCTCGCAATAAATAAATTTACCTGATACTTTTGTAAACTCCTGTGCAAAGGTTACATCAACTGACTCCTTAAGGGGTGGGTAAATAGACGATTCAAATTCAATGTTGGGATAAGGATTAGGAGCCTTATCGATCAAGGCATTCCTGATACTTTTAAAAATCTTTTCCCTTGTTGTGGTGTCGTCCATGGTGGTTTTTGACAAATTGAGATAAAGTTAATAATAATAATTGAATTACTCTACCGTCTGCCTTGATGGGGTGTACGCCAAATTACAAATTATCTTGTGTGTTTGATTTTATGAATCCTCTACGAGGATTTCGCCTTTTCTTTTGTTACAAACTGTTACAATTATGCAACCTCTACGAGGTAAGGCTCTTACAGACTTCATTACGGCAAATTGTCCGTAGGACATTCATAATTGTAGTAACCATATTCCATTTGAACAATCCCAACCTCTTAGAGGTTGCATATTCTTTTTCAAAAATTAACAATCACATTCTTGGTGATGAAAAAGTATCTGCGCAATTTGTCGTACACCCCATTGATTGTGTTTCGCTAATAGCAACTATTTAGTTTTATCTTCCTTTGCTTTATCTTTGCCTCCAGTTATTTCCAGATTTTTTTCTGCTTCGGTATTACTGATTTCTTCTTTCGCTTTTTTCAGTCTTTCTTTTAATCTTTTCTTTTCTTCTTCGCGCTCGAGATCACGTTCAAGGTCGCGTTTGTAAGTTCTTTTACCAAAAACCTTTTCGAGGTCTTCCCTGAAAATAACTTCCTTTTCAAGTAAAATCTGCGCCAATTGATCTACTTTTTTCTTATTGGATCTAAGCAGCGAAACTGCTTTTTGATAAGATTCCTCCACCAGTTTGTGGACCTCCTCGTCAATCACCTGAGCAGTTTTTTCGCTATATGGTTTCGAAAATTGGTATTCCTGTTGGCCCGATGAATCGTAATAACTGATATTGCCGATTTTTTTGTTTAATCCAAAATAAGTTATCATAGCATAGGCCTGCTTTGTCACTTTTTCAAGGTCATTCAATGCGCCTGTCGAAACCATTCCAAAATTGATTTCTTCGGAAGCACGGCCACCCAGAGCAGCAGTCATTTCATCAAACATTTGGTCATAGGTGGTAATCTGTCTTTCTTCTGGAAGATACCACGCTGCACCCAATGCTTTCCCGCGCGGTACAATGGTGACTTTTACAAGTGGCGAGGCATGTTCGAGCAACCAACTCACCGATGCATGTCCGGCCTCATGATAGGCTATGGTCCTTTTTTCGTCAAGCGAAATGATTTTATTTCTTTTTTCCAAACCACCAATGATCCTATCGATGGCGTCATTAAAGTCTTGCTTATCCACCACCTTTTTGCCTTTACGGGCCCCAATGAGGGCTGCTTCATTGCAGACATTTGCGATGTCGGCACCTGAAAATCCGGGTGTTTGCTTTGCCAGCATATCAACATCCACTGATGCATCAAACTTAATGGGTTTAAGGTGGACAAGGAAAATAGCTTTTCGTTCTTCCAGGTCGGGAAGTTCAACGTGTATTTGCCTGTCGAAACGACCTGCACGGAGTAAAGCCCTGTCGAGGATGTCGGCCCTGTTGGTGGCTGCCAGGATTATTACACCGGCATTTGTGCCAAAACCATCCATTTCGGTGAGTAATTGATTGAGGGTGTTTTCCCTTTCATCGTTGGCTCCGGTAACGGCATTTCTTCCCCTGGCACGGCCTATGGCATCTATCTCATCGATAAAAATAATACAAGGTGATTTGTCTTTTGCCTGTCTGAACAAGTCGCGAACCCTGGATGCGCCAACCCCAACAAACATTTCTACAAAATCAGAACCTGAAATAGAAAAGAAGGGTACATCGGCTTCGCCGGCTACTGATTTTGCCAGTAAGGTTTTTCCTGTTCCCGGAGGGCCTACTAATAATGCGCCTTTGGGGATTTGTCCACCTAATTCGGTGTATTTATTTGGGTTCTTAAGGAAATCAACAATTTCCATCACCTCAACTTTGGCTTCCTCCAAACCGGCAACATCTTTAAACGTTATTTGTACATGGGCATCCTTATCAAATAGCGTGGCTTTTGATTTTCCAATGCTAAAAATCTGGCCACCACCTCCGGCACCCCCACGGCTCATCATCCGCATAATAAATATCCATATCCCCACCAGGATAACCAGGGGTAATATCCAGCCCAACACATCGCCCGTCCAGTCGTGCTGACGCTCGTTTTTAATATACACCGGATCGCTCAGGCCTTCCTGTGCCGCAGCCACATCACGCTCAAACGATTCGATAGAACCGATGGTGTACTTATACTGCGGCAGCTTGCCCATAAGGTTTGATTTTGAATCTTCGCTTACATCGCTATAACGCGATTTGGAGAGTTTGTCCTGTTTAATGTAAATTTCAGCATATTCGCGATTGACCAATACCAACTTCTCCACATCTCCTTCTTCCAGCATCTGCTTTAAATCACCCCAATTGGTTTCTTTAACGTTTTCGCCCTGGTTGAAAAAATATATGGCAATAAATGCAAATGCAATAATGCTATAAATCCAGTAAAAGTTAAATTTCCCTTTTGAACTCCCCTTTTTGCCCGGGTTCATTAAGTTCTTGAAAGGATCATTTTTCTGGCCCCCACTGCCCTGTTTATTTTTGTTTTCTTCTGCCATTCTGTCTCAAATACTAATTAATCACTTATCGTTTTCTTTTCTGCATCAGCCCACAAACCTTCTAAATTGTAAAATTTACGGGTCTCTTCTGTAAAAATATGTACTACCACATCAAAATAATCCACCAAAATCCAGTCTGAATTTTGGTGGCCTTCCTTATGAAAGGGAATTTGTCCGGTATTTTTTTTGACCTCAGCATACACTGAATCGGCAATAGCCCCAACCTGTATTTTTGAGGTCCCATGGCATATTACAAAGGTCTTGCATACCGAGCTATCAATTCTGCTTAAGTCAAGAGTAACAATGTCATGCCCTGCTTTTTCCTGAATACCGCCAATAATTTGATCAGTTAAAATGTCGGATTCTTTATCGTTTTTTTCTTTTATCATTTAAAAAGTTTCAATTAACTAGCAAAAGTAATTATTTTTGAAGAGCAGTTATGCTATCAATCATTACATTGTTTGTAATAGTAAGGAATTATAAAAGTCCTGTGATCAAAAACAATGCCCTGATTTTTTTGCTGTTTAAAAACTGTACTTTAAACCAATAAACAATAATTATGTTCATATGAAAAATCAACTCGCTTGCCATAGTGTTTTAGGGTTTGAAGAAGTAAGTTCAACAAATAGTGTGGCTGAAATGTTGGTGGCTGATGGAAAGCCACTGGAGGGTAGCGTGATAACTGCAAAGTACCAGCGTGGTGGACAGGGTATGGGAATAAATATCTGGGAAAGCCGGATGGGAGAAAACTTGCTCATGAGTATGATCGTTTATCCTACTTTTATCAGGCCTGACCAGCAATTTTTATTACACAAGATTTCTTCGCTGGCAGTAATGGATACTGTAAAGCATTTTGCACATTCTGAAGATGTTAGTATTAAATGGCCAAATGATATTTATGCTGGCAAAAGTAAAATTGCCGGTATCTTAACCAAAAACGTTATTTCGGGAAATACGATAAACAGTTCGGTTATTGGCATAGGTTTAAATGTAAACCAGGTGTTATTCAGTGATGGACTTCCCAACCCCGTATCGATGAAGATGATAATGGACAGGACTTTTGACATTAAGAAAGTGAGGGATCAGCTATGTAAATGCTTTAACCATTACTACAGTTTACTGCATCAGGGAATGTACAAGGAAATTGATAAGGTATATTTGCAGGCTTTGCTGAACTATCAGGTTGAAGCCAGATACAAAGCTGGCAGTGAAATCTTCGTGGGGATCATTGAAGGTGTTACAGAATTTGGAAGATTGAAGGTCAGGCATGGAAATGAGATCAGGGAATTTGATATTAAAGAGATAGGATATTTGTGGTAAGTGGGGAAGGGAAATAAGGGGGATAGTGTCTTATTCATAAAATTATAGTTTTTTTTGGTAAGGAATAATTGATGAACCATGATTAATCCCGCACGTGCGGGAATTTAAGATGTAAGAAGACGCTTTCAAATCAAAAATCTGTAATCATTAATCGCCAATCAGAAATCAATAAATGGAAATCTGGTCGATAAAAATAGTTCAAATTCTGTTTGGTTCTGGCTCGTCCAGCTATGGATGAATAAGGTTTATAGGGGGAGGGTATTGGGTATAAGGTATTGGTACCAGATTTGAAACTTATGACAAGTTAATCGTTAAAAGTTAATGGTTGGACACGATTAATGTTTTTCTTTTAACATTTAACTCAAACGCAAAACGCAGAACACAAAACAAAAAAATATGACCATAAAGGAATTAACACAAAAGATTGAAGCGCTTGCCCCTTTGTCGTTGCAAGAGTCTTATGACAATGCAGGTTTGATCATTGGAGAGCATAATACTAAAATTGAAGGTGCATTGATTACACTTGATGTTACTGAGGAGGTGATGCAGGAGGCCATCGAAAAGGGATGCAACCTGATAATCGCCCACCATCCGCTTATATTTAAAGGGATCAAGAAACTTAACAGCAAAAACATGGTAGAGCGGTTGATTGTACAGGCTATTAAAAGCGACATCGCCATTTATGCAGCACATACAAACCTGGATAATGTACATCTTGGGGTGAATGCTATGGTCGCCGAAAAACTTGGCTTGATTAATACTTCGATACTGGCACCGAAAGATCAAATCCTTAAAAAACTTGTGACCTTTTGTCCGATTGATTATGCCGAAAAAGTGAGGACTGCGATTTTTAAGGCCGGGGCAGGGCATGTCGGGAATTACGATAGTTGCAGTTTTAATGCTGTTGGCGAGGGAACTTTTAAAGCTAACCAAGGTACTGATCCTTTTGTTGGTGAAGTAGGTGATCTTCACACCGAAAAAGAAATCAGGATAGAATCTGTATTCCCCGTCTATCTTAAAAACCAAATTGTATCTGCAATGCTTGAGGCACATCCTTACGAGGAAGTTGCCTATGATATTTATTCCATTGAAAATTCCTATAACAATGTAGGTGCTGGAATGGTGGGGGGCCTCGA
>Ga0208900_1001596_pt1 | contig 11700 bp, 10 predicted proteins | sample AntAceMetag02UKK_FD_184763 | JGI IMG/M metagenome (GOLD analysis project Ga0208900, IMG submission 184763) | Saline lake microbial communities from Ace Lake, Antarctica - Antarctic Ace Lake Metagenome 02UKK (SPAdes) (version 2) | ecosystem: Environmental > Aquatic > Non-marine Saline and... | reverse complement strand
TACGCAATCGAACCTGGCGCTGTTTAATCAGCGCGATGCGGGATTACAGATAATTGCCGATCAATCCAATACCAATGAGGCTTTGCCGGTTTACAACGAAGATTTCAGTCTCTTTACAGTCGGTGCTGAAGCCCAAAAAGCTTTCGAGGTCTTTCCACCGCTGCTGGTGCCATTTGGTGATTACAAAGTTCTGAATTCTGCCAATGCCCTATTTTATCAGCAAATTGGTTCGCTCGAAACAAGCTATCCATTGGTTGTTTTCAATCAGACCCTGATCAATAAAACCGGCATTATTGCGGGCGAAGGGATCTGGCGCTGGAAGTTGGGTAGCTACCTGAAAAATGGAAACCATATTGCATTTAACGGGCTTATTACAAAAATGATCCAGTTTCTTTCAGTCCGGGTGGATAAAAGTTTCTTTCAGGTGAAAGGAAATACCAACTTCCTCGAAAACCAGCCGGTAGGATTTGATGCCGAAGTGTATAATCAAAGCTACGAGTTAATTAATGATCCCGATGTAGAAATGACGGTTACCAATAGCGAAGGGACAACTTTTCCATTTGTGTTTTCAAAAACTGCCAATGCTTACAATCTCAATGCCGGCGTTTTACCCGTTGACAATTATTCCTTTGAAGCAAAAGCGAGGGTAGGGGATATGCTCTATAGTGAGCATGGCGAGTTTACAGTTTCGCCGCTGAATATTGAAATGGTGAACACCGTTGCCGATCATAACCTGCTGTATCAATTGGCGGTGAAGCACGATGGAAGTTTGATTTCTATTGATCAGATGGAAGATTTCCCCGAAATTATAAAAGAGCGGGAAGACATTAAAACGATAACTTATTCCGAAAAACGATACTTGGAGTTGGTAAATGTATTTTGGGTTTTCCTCATTATTATTGCTGTGCTGGCTACTGAGTGGTTTATCAGGAAGTTTAACGGTTCGTATTAGCCGGTGACATATTTCGGGGTGTACGAAAAATATCACAATAGAATCCACAAATGATTTAATTTTTCATCGAATGGAACGAAATACACTAATTTCACCTGCCTTTGGCAGGTGATAATTCGATACATCAGCGTAATTCGATGATTAATATTTTGATTGGTGGAAAGTTGTCGATCACCCTTATTTTGTATTCATGAGGAAATAGTTATTTTTGTGCAAATGCTAAAGGCATGACCGATTATAAGACAGTAATAAAAAGAAATCCAAACAAAAGGTTTGGTAAGCCATGCGTCCGAGATACAAGAATTACAGTTTATGATGTCCTCGGTTGGTTATCTGCCGGTATGACATTTGAGGAGATAATTATAGACTTTCCTGAATTAACTCCAGAAGATATTAAAGCCTGCCTTGCTTATGCAGCGGATAGAGAGCATAAACTTGAGTATGCATCATGAGGTTGTTATTCGACCAGAATATTTCATATCGAATAGTTGTGTGTAATGCGAGAAAAACTATAAGCAATCAGACAAATAACTATATTTTTATTTTGTACATTTGCGTGTACTATTAATTTACAGAATGAAACAAAGATTTTATTTGGACACATCAGTTTATGGCGGAGTATTTGATGAAGAATTTGATGAATTTACTTTACAATTATTTGAGCGAATTAAACTCGGGAAAATAACTTGCATTTATTCAGAGTTAATTGAGACTGAATTATTGAACGCTCCGAGCAGAGTGAAAAAATTCTTTCAGAAATTGCCGAAAGAAAGTATGGAAAAGGTGGAAATAAATGATGACATCCTTACGCTTGCAACCAAATATGTAGAAGAAAAAGTGGTTGGCGAAACAAGTTTTGATGACTGTATCCATATTGCAACTGCCACTTTTCATCGAGTTGATATTTTAGTGAGTTGGAACTTTAAACATATAGTTAACGTATATAGAATAAGAGGGTATAATTCAATCAATTTAAGAATGAACTATCCATCATTGGAAATACGTTCACCAAAAGAAATCGTTGAATATGAAAACTAAAGAAAAAAATAAAAAAAAGGGGTTTGATACGGTTCAAACGTTTCGTGAAATCAAAGACAAGATTTCAAAAGACTTGAAAGGAATGGGTTTCGAGGAAATTAAGGAATATTTGAAAATGCAAAGTTCGAAATTACAGACAGAATAAGTGCTACGCACTACAGAAATTCATATCCAACAGCTGGTTAGCGTTCATCTGGAGACAAAATGAATCAATCAGGGCATTTATAGAAAATGAAGAATATAAAACTACTGCCTGTATCGAATTGGATTTTTAAAATTGAATAACTCATCATGTTTTTTACTTTATCAAAAATATTTTCAGTATTTCTATTGCCACTTACCTGGATCATTCTTTTGCTGTTAATTTCATTCTTTTTACGCAAGAAGTCTATGCGGTTTATCTTTAAGTTGATAGCCCTGTTGATGTTACTGGCCTTTACAAACTCCTATTTAACCCGTCTGGCTGTCCGGTCATGGGAAATGCCGCAATCCTCACAATCTGAAGTTACAGCTCCTTATGAGGTTGGAATTGTACTTGGCGGGGGCCAGGTGCAAAAAGATGAAATTAGTGGAGAACTTGTTTTTCGTGGCAATACCGACAGGTTTCTCAAAGCCATTGAATTGTACAAGTCGAAGAAGATTAAAAATATTTTAATCTCGGGTGGCAATGGAAGCTATTATCATAATATGGCACCAGAGGCTCAGTTGCTAAAGGATTATTTGAGTGACAATGATATCGTCCCGGCCTTTAATATTTGGATGGATACTGTTTCCAGGAATACACATGAAAATGCTGTTGAGTGTAAAAGGATCCTCAGTGAAGAAAGGATCCGTCAGACTTCGCTGCTTATTACATCCGGCATTCACATGCGGCGCTCGTTGGCCTGCTTCGAGGACGAAGAAGTCCCCGTAGTACCCTTTGTTTCAAGCCAGGTTTATTTGGGCGATAGAACAGATTTCGAATTTTATGTTGTTCCTAAGGTCAGAAATATGATAGCATGGAATAGCCTCTTCCACGAATGGTTTGGATGGTTCTTTTACAGGATTTCGGGGTATATTTAATCAATAAGAAAATTATCTGTAGAAATTTGTGACTTCGCCATGTAGAATTCGATGTTCCTGCTTACTTTTGACAAATGAATTTTACCATCGACTTTCGATATTTGATCTTCGGATTACTATTTATCCCCTCAATTTTATTTGCCCAGGGAAACGTTGAAACTACCAGGCAGCGACCAAAAGTTGGCCTTGTACTTAGCGGTGGCGGGGCAAAAGGGATTGCCCACGTTGGCGTGTTGAAAGCTTTAGAATTAGAAGGCATCAGGCCTGATTATATTGCCGGGACCAGTATGGGCAGTATTATTGGTGGACTGTATGCTATTGGTTACACCGCTGATCAGTTGGATACTATCGTCAGGCAAATTGACTGGGCACAAGTACTCTCCAATAATATCCCGCTTCAATATATCGCCTACGAGGAAAAAGAATATTACAGCCGCTACCTGATAGAACTTCCGGTTTACCAATGGAAATTACAACTGCCTACCGGGATGATTCAAGGTCAGATGCTTGACGAATTATTGTCTCGCTATACCTGGCCTGCAAAAAAGTATAATTCATTCGACGATTTCCCTATTCCTTTTCGTTGTCTTGCAACTGATGTTAGCACGGGTAAATCCATCATTTTTAAGGATGGATCGCTTGCAAAAGCCATGCGTGGAAGTATGGCAATCCCAACGGCCTTCACTGCCGTCGATCTCGATACTACACTGGTAGTTGATGGTGGTATTGTCGATAATTTCCCCGTGGATGAATTGTTTAAAATGGGTGCTGATATTGTGATAGGCGTTAACGTAAGCCATGGTTTTCAATCGGCCTACGACATTAATTCTATGACTGGCATTTTAATGCAGGTTTCGATGATACCAAGTTCAGAAAAATTGAGCAAGCAAATCAAGCAGTGTAATATTTATGTCGCACCTGACCTCGACGGCTATAGTACAGCAAGTTTTAGCAGCTACGAAGAGATACTTGAAAGAGGTTACCAGGCTGGTGAAAAATCCAGGCCCAAATTCAGGGATTTGGCAAAAACTTTAGGGGCCGAACCCAAAGACCATTTTATTCCTCCTTCGCTCAACCCTGATTCTATTGTGATTGGAGATATTCAGGTAAAGGGAAATAAACTTGTGACCAGCAGTTTAATTTTATCGAAACTTCAAATCGAAAGTGGTGACACCGCTTCGCGATACGATATTGAAATGGGGGTGAGGGGAATTTATGGTATCAATGATTTTGAGAAAGTGGTTTATACCCTGCATCCCATGCCCGAAGTTAATACCTACATGTTGATAGTAAAAGTTGTAGAAAAGACACCGGCTGTATTAAAAGGTTCTGTGCATTACGATAATATATTCGGAATAGGGATTGTTGCCAATCTCACTATTAGGAATATACTGGGGAAATCCTCACGTGTTATCGTTGCCGGAGATATTTCAGAAAGCCCGAAATTTCGTTTCGATTACTTAAAGTACATGGGTTTAAAACAGAAATACGCTTTTAATTTCACATATAATTATTTGAACGAGAAAATTCCATTGTATTCAGAAGGGCAGTTAACTGATGTTGAAACTTCGGTCCAGAATAATATTTCGGCAAAGCTTATTTCCACACAATCGCTGCGCAATAGTGTTGCTGTTGGTGTAAATTATAGGAGCGACAAGCAGAAGCAGAAATTTAATTCAATTCTGCCCGAAGGAATAAAATACGGGTTGTTCAATACTTTTACCGGGGAAATATTATTTACAGCCAATACCTTAAACGACAGGAATTATCCTACCAAGGGCAGGGAATTGTCAGTCGGGGGGCAAGTGTATTTATACAGCAATTACAAAATTGTTTACGATAATGGTGTGGACTCGATATACATTCCTGAAAATTCATCTGGTACAATTATTTACGAACCAGTTAGCGAAAGTGAGTTTAATTCGTTGGTGGTCGATCCTTTAATACCGTCACCTTATGTTGAGGTCCAGTTTAACGTTATCAGGTATTTTAAATTGGCCGAAAGATTTCAGGTGATGCCCTCGTTAAACATGGGCGCGACCTTATCTACCGAAGCAGATGCATTGTTTCAAGACTACAGTATTGGAGGCCATCAGCGGGTGAGATATATCGACAGGAGGTTTTTAGGGCTTAACTATGCAGAACAGAGTTGGGACAATTTCGCAATGGCTGGCTTGTTTTTTCAGAACATATTCTTTACGAATCTCTATCTTAAATATGGTGGCAATGTGCTCCTGCCTTATCAACATATTCCGCTTAAGGATCTTGATTCATTTAGTATGGAAACATTGATTGATGACAATTCGATGATTGGATATGGTGTTGAATTAACCTATAAAAGTTTTTTAGGCCCAATTAGCCTCGGTGTAAGCAGGAACACCAGGGATCCCTATCTCAGATATTACTTTGCAGTAGGATTTTCGTTTAATTATTCGGATTAGTGGAGGCAAGGATGCAATGATTGAATGAGACAATGCTTAAATGATAAAATGATAAAATGATGGAATGATAAAATGATGGAATGATAAAATGATGGAATGATAAAATGATGCAATGATAAAATGATAAAATGATAAAAGTACAAGGTGGGCATAACGAACTACTGGAAGTCAAACCCGCAACTCGGAACTCTTAATCAATAAGCTCAAATCCGGTAAAAGGTACAAGTGAAGACCTGGAAGGTTTGATTTCTATTGAATTGGCAGGTTCATTAAAATATACAGCTCTTTTAGTAAAAAACCTTCCAGGTCATGCTCACAACTCAAAACCCGCAATCCGCAACTTTTTACTCTTCACTATTCACTCTTCACTATTCACTATTCACTGTTCACTCTTCACTGTTCACTCTTCACTGATCACTTCCCCGACCAGGGATGAAATTTCTCAATGGTTTCCCTCAAAAATCTTCGGTCTAAGTGGGTGTAGATTTCGGTTGTATTGATGGATTCGTGCCCCAGCATTTCCTGGACTGCGCGTAGGTCGGCACCGCCTTCAACCAAATGGGTTGCAAAGGAGTGGCGCATTGTGTGCGGGCTAATGGTTTTTCTAATTCCGGCCTTTTCGGCCAGGGTTCTGATAATGTGGAAAATCATCACCCGCGAAAGCTTGTTCCCACGCCGATTGAGGAACAGGATGTCTTCGCTGCCCTTTTTTGGTTCAATCAATGGACGTTTATAATCCATGTAATTTGTAATCTGATTCACAGCCTGTCTGCCCACGGGTACCCATCTTTCCTTGTTTCCCTTTCCAACAACTTTTATAAATCCCATGTCAAAATGGAGGTTCGAGATTGTGAGTTGGCACAGCTCCGATACACGTAATCCACATCCATACAAGGTTTCGATGATGGCTTTGTTTCGTTCCCCTTCAGGTTTCGATAGGTCGATGGCATTTATCAGTTTTTCAACTTCCTCCTTACTTAATGTATCAGGCAGTTTGCGGCCGGTTTGTGGGGCTTCCAGCAATTCAGTTGGGTCATGGTTGATGATGTCTTCGATGAGCAGGTATTTGTAAAAAGCGCGGATTCCCGAAATAATCCTTGCCTGGCTGGTAGTGCTGAGGTCCATTTTATTAATCCAGGTCAGAAATTCCTCAAGGTGTTTTAGTTCTACCTTTTCAGGTTTTAGGCTTTCGTAGCCATTCACTCCGGTGAAGCTTACAAACTTGCCAACATCACGGATATAGGCTTCAACAGAATGCTTCGACAGCGATTTCTCAAGTTGAAGAAACGATTTAAATCCTTGTATGTAAATTTCCCAGTTCATTGTGGAAGTTTAGAGTTCGGCGTTTTGCGTTTCAATCTTAGTTTTTTGGTTCATCACAATAATGGGTTGGGATTTTGAGCGTGAAGGTTCATTATTCCATTCGACATGAGGGCAATAAACCGCAAATAACATAGAATGATTTTTTATCTTTATGGCCATTTTTTTCTATTGGACAAAGGTAGCGAAACGTAAGGAATGGACTTTTAAGATGCTTGTAGGGGCTAAATATTATTGAATTATGAAATAATAATAATTTCAGGACACATTACCTATAGATTTTTCAGTAAACATCCACAGATTTTGATTTTTGGACAATCGCAAATATTCATTTGTTACTCAACGGTACAACATACTGTCCAAAAAAGGGTATTTTGATTTGTGGAGTGTTGTTTATGTAAATTTGTTGGGAATCGCCTATAAATCTTCTTAACTACAATACAGAAGCTCTCTGCTAAGGCGGGGCAGGTTATACTGAGTTTTGTTGATTAGAAATTTCTTAGTGCCTCCACATCTTCGATGGTTTTTGGAATTGGCTTGCCAAGTAATTTGTATCCATCCTCAGTAATCAGAAAATCCTCCTCATTCCGACAGCCACCAAAATCTTTGTATTCCTCAAGTTTATCATAATTCAGGAAATCCATGAATTTCTTTTCTGAGCGCCATTTGTCAATCAAATCAGGTATGAAGTAAATGCCCGGTTCAATAGTAAGCACAAATCCCGGTTCCAGCTTTCTGCCCAAACGGAGTGACTTAGCACCGAACTGGGTACTTTTGGCTTCGTTATCATAGCCAACATATTGCTCACCCAAATCTTCCATGTCGTGCACATCGAGTCCCATCATATGTCCTAATCCGCAAGGAAAAAACATCGCATGAACTCCTTCTGCAACGGCTTCGTCAACATCACCTTTGAAAAATCCGAGTTGTCCCAGCCCTCTTAAAATCTCGCGAGATGATTCGTGATAAACTTCTTTAAAAGGAACGCCAGGCTTTAGCATCCTAATTGCTGCTTCGTGCGAATTAAGTGCAACCAGGTAAATTTCTTTTTGGCGTTCAGTAAATGTCCTGTTCACCGGGAAGGTGCTCGACATATCGCCAGCATAACCCATTTCAGTTTCCGCTCCACAATCCAATAGAAACATCCTTCCGGATTCTGAATAATTTCCATGATAATGATTATGCAGCGTTTGCCCATTGATGGTAGCAATAACCGGGAAAGAAATGTTTCCTCCGGCGGCCATAGCTATTCGTTCCATCTCAGCTGCAACTTCCGACTCACGCATTCCCGGCCTGAGCATTTTCATCCCTGCAATGTGCATGTCGGCAGTGACGTCCACTGCTCTTTCGATTTCTGCAACTTCTTCGGCAGTCTTGTAATTCCTTTGTGCAATCACTGCTTTTACCAATTCAAGCGAAGCAGCATCTTGTTGTTGCGATGGTGTAATCCCTAAAAGCTCAAAAAGTTTTATTTTATTTTCGGGACGATAGGGTGGGAGGAAGTGAATTTTTCTCCCAAGACCTTTTGCCTTATTTAAAGCTTCAGATAGCTTAGAAATGGGTGCCGTTTTGTTTACTCCACAGCTTTCGGCACGATGAGCAATGGTAGGTTGAACGCCCATCCACACCACGTCATCGATGGTGTAGTCATCGCCATATATAGTTATTTCACCCGATTCAGTATCCAGTATTGCTGCCAGATTTGGGTGCTTCTGTCCGAAAAAATAGAGGAAGCTACTATCCTGCCTGAAGTGGAAAGTATTATCGGCATAGTTCATCGGGCTTTCGTTGCTGCCCAGCAAAAGGATGATGCCACTGTGCACGTCCGACATGAGTTTTTTTCGCCTGTTGATGTAAGTTTCTTGTGAGAACATAATTTGTGGTTTTATGAAATTTTAACTACATTATCAATGTTTTATGAAATTAGCCGTCAGGAATTATTTTTTTTACAAGATGCAAGCTACATGGACATTTGGACAAACTTTGAACACGGAACTCGAAACTCAGAACCCATTACAAGTTAATTGTTAAAAGAAAAATGTCAATGGTGGACAAACGCCAAACTCTGAAGACCTGGAAGGTTTTATCTCAATAAACAGGCGGACTTAAATTTAAATTGTTCTATGATTTATTAGGCCAAACCTTCCAGGTCTCACCAAACTCAGAACTCCAAACTCCAAACTCATCACATATCATCATGTTCAGTCCGTCTGATGATTTCATTCTGTAAATCTTCGCCCAGATCGTTGAAATAGTCGCTGTAACCGGCCACACGGACAATCAGGTCTTTGTATTTTTCGGGATGTTTTTGGGCATCCTTTAAGGTGTCGGCAGAAACTACATTAAATTGAATGTGATGACCATCCAACCTGAAGTAGCTTCTCACCAATTGCGAAACTTTTACAATACTATCTTCATCTTCAAAGAAAGCGGGTGCAAACTTTTGATTCAATAGGGTTCCACCTGTACGGATGTGGTCAATTTTGGACGCAGATTTAATGACTCCAGTCGGACCATTTTTATCGGCGCCTTGAACAGGAGAGATGCCTTCGGATAAGGGTTCTCCAGCTTTTCTACCATCGGCCATGGCCTGGATAACACTGCCAAAATATACATGACAGGTTGTAGGCAGTAGGTTGATCCTGAAGATGCCACCGCGGGCGGTTGGCCGACCGTTTACCGAGTTGTAGAAAATCTCAAAGATTTCCTTCAATTGTTCATCTGCATAATCATCGTCATTACCATATTTTGGGGTTTCGTACAAAAGCTTAAAACGCAGCGCCTCATGGCCTTTAAAATTTTCATTGATAGCCACCATAAAATCTTCCATCGAAATAGTTTGCTCATCAAAAATATGGTGCTTGATAGCGGTGAGGCTGTCGGTAAGACTGCCCAATCCCACACCCTGGATATAACTGGTATTGTAACGTGCACCACCTGCGTTATAATCTTTTCCGTTTTGGATGCAATCATCAATGATCAAAGATAAAAAAGGTACGGGAAGGTTTTCGGCAAAAAGCTTTTCGATGATATTGTTCCCTTTAATTTTGATATCGACAAAATGATTTTCCTGTAATTTGTACGCATCCATCAAATCCTGGAAAGTCCTGAGATTCTTTGGATCACCTGTTTTTAGGCCAATTTGTTTTTTAGTTCGAGGATCGAAACCATTATTTAGGGTTATTTCAAGGATTTTGGCAAGATTAAAATAACCGGTTAGGAAATAAGCTTCGGTACCAAATGCGCCAGTCTCAACGCAACCACTGGCACCTCCGTTGCGTGCATCTTCGATGGTTTTTCCCTGACGGACGAGCTCCTGGATAATGGCATCGGTATTGAAAATTGAAGGTTGTCCAAAACCAGTTTTTGTAATCTTGACTGCACGTTGGATGAAACGGTCAGGATTCTTCTTGCTCAATTGAACCATCGAGCTGGGTTGCAGGATGCGCATTTCTTCAATCACATCCAATAAAACATAACTCAGTTCATTTACAGCATCAGATCCATCCTGATTTACACCGCCAAGATTGATCAGGGCAAAATCAGTGTAAGTATTGCTTTCGAGCGCTGTTACCCCCACTTTTGGTGGGGCAGGATGGTTATTGAATTTTATCCAGAATGACTGAAGGATTTCAAGGGCATTTTCTTTTGATAAGGTTCCTGCTTCAATTTCTCTTTTATAAAATGGATACAAATGCCTGTCGAGCCGGCCTGGGTTAAAACTGTCCCAGGGATTGAGTTCGGTGATAACACCAACATGCACGAACCAATAATATTGCAGTGCTTCATGGAAGGTGCGTGGTTTGTTTGCAGGTACATGGCGGCATATCGCAGCCATGTGTAAAAGTTCCGCTTTTCTTGATGCATCATTTTCTACCTGTGCCAGTTTATCCAATTTTGCGGCATGTCGCCCTGCATACAGGATGATAGCTTCTGCCACGGTATGATTGGCTTTTAATTGTTCACGCTTATTAAGTGCAGTTGGATCATTGTAAAAATCCAACTTATCTATTGCTTCCTGAATATCTCGTTGAATATCGAGCATGCCTTTGTGGTAAATCTTATCGCCGGCCACAGTATGCCCTGGTGTGCGCTGCTCCTGGAATTCGGTGAACATACCTGCTGCATAAGCATCCAGCCATTCCTGGTCCATGTTAGCCATGAGTTTTTCACGATTGCTTTTGCCCGTCCAAAAAGGAATGATCACATCACGGAAAGCATTGCGTGTTTCCTCATCTACTTTGTAGGAGACCTTTTCGCGTACATCCAGGATGTCCAGATCCTGAAGTGAATGCAAGCTAACTTCGGGATAGGTAGGTGTGGCCTTTGGTGCGGGGCCACGTTCCCCAACGATTAATTCGCCATCGTTGATGCAAATGTGCTTATGTTTTAAAATGTACCCGAAGACTTTTGCGCGACGCATGGGAACTGATAATTTCATGGCTTCGTCACTTTTATAGAATTCGGTGACCAATAAAGCCCTTTCAGCCGAAATGCGGTTTACTGCATCAAGGCTTTCTACTCTTAGTTTCTTTATTCTTTCGTTCATGATATTTTGTGTTTGTTAAAAAATTATCCATTATCCACAACACTTTTTATAATATCTTCTTCTTGGAATTGATAAGTCAAATTTATTTTCAAATTCTTCTGTCATATTTTTTATTCTATTTATAATACACTGTTAGTAACTCTCCAGACCCTATTCCCTCTATAAACCCTATTCCCCCGATATACCCTATACCTTATACCCTATACCTTATTCCCAATACCTTACCCGCCAATCTTAACCTCAAAGCCTTCCGCTTCAAACATCTTTTTAATTGGAAATAAATCCTTCTTGTCAAAATCCTTTAATCCTTCAAGTTTATTTTCCTTTTGAAATCGATT
>Ga0208900_1001595_pt1 | contig 11713 bp, 9 predicted proteins | sample AntAceMetag02UKK_FD_184763 | JGI IMG/M metagenome (GOLD analysis project Ga0208900, IMG submission 184763) | Saline lake microbial communities from Ace Lake, Antarctica - Antarctic Ace Lake Metagenome 02UKK (SPAdes) (version 2) | ecosystem: Environmental > Aquatic > Non-marine Saline and Alkaline... | reverse complement strand
TGTAGGCAATATTAAGGATGTGGTCTGATTCATGGTAGGGCAAATGTCGTTTAAGCACGTTGACCTTATTATTAAGTTCATTGATCAAACCAATTTTTTGGGCCAGAAGATGAATAACTCCAATCCCGCCATGAGCAATACCTTTATGACGACCATCTATTTCATAGTGGATGTTGGGTGCCTGGAGCATAGGTAATAATTGTTCTTTCCTATTTCGTTTTTTTGTCCTTTTATGAATTTCTTCCTTGCGTTTTTTTAAGTTTTTATCGATAATATTCTTCACTCGAAATGTCCTTCTTTTTATGTGTTCTTTTTTTCTTTCAAATCAATTATACACTGTAATTAAAGGCATTTCGAGCTTTTTTTTCATCCTTATCATTAAAAACACGCTTGTTTTAGGCCTAAGCGTTCGGCGGATAAAAAATTCAAATTGACATAGCATGGGTACCGTGATACCGTGAATGCATGATACGATCGTTTAAAAATCAGGGTACTGAAGATGTTTTTGATGGGAAAAATACCAAATCTGCCCGAAAGTTATGTCCACGAAATATATGGAAAATCGCAGCCCGAAAGCTGGAGCAGATTGACTCTGCAAGAGATCTTGACGATTTAAAAGTTCCCCCGGGAAATAGCTTGGAAGCGCTGTCTGGAAATCGTGATGGACAGCATAGTATTCGGATCAATGATCAGTATCGAGTATGTTTTGAATGGAATCCTGGTAATGCTGACAATGTTGAAATTGTCGATTATCATCGATAATTTAGGAGAATATTATGGTTCGAATTCCAAAATTTAGGGAGCCGACGCATCCTGGAGAAATGTTGAAGGAAGAATTTTTGATTCCAATGTCAATAACTCAGCGTGATTTGTCCAAAGCGATTCATGTTCCTTACCAGCGAATTAATGAAATTGTTAATGGACGACGGGGCATTACGCCCAGTACCGCTCTACGTTTAGCCAAATTTTTCAATATATCAGAAGATTTTTGGATGAATTTACAGCTTCGTTGGGATCTGTATCGTGCGAAGCGTTCAGAAGAAGGAAAATTGCAAATGATAAGGCCTTACACCTCTTCTGAATACACAGCTCATCTTTAAAAGGCCACGTAGAACAAGCCTTTTGCAGCGGATCGCAAAAAAGTTAGGCGTCAATCACCTTATCTGGATCGCCATTTTTTTCTAACAATGGCGATCGAGGTGGACAGATCAGCGGTTTTCACCGTGATTCCAATCCACCCCGATCCGGTTTTTCAGTGCAAGTTAAATCCACCCCAGACTAAATCTGGCCACCGCCAAGTACCTTGTACAGGTTGACCAAATTACTCAGGTAGGCCTGACGTACCGTGATGGCGGACTGTTCAGCGGAAAAAAGGGACCGCTGGGAATCCAGCACCGTTAAAAAATCATCAATCCCGGTCTGGTACCTGGCCCGTGAAAGGGTATATGTAATCCTGGTTTCATCCACCAGGGCATTCTGGGCCCTCATCTGCTCTTGATAGGTTTTTCTGGCGGCCAATTGGTCAGCCACCTCCTTAAATGCCGTCTGGACGGCAGTTTCATATTCTGCGGCGGCAATTTTTTCGCTGACCTTTGCCTCCTCAAGGCTGGCCTTGAGTTTTCCCCGGCTGAATATGGGGATGGACAAAGAGGGCGCAAAATTCCATGCAGAGGCGGCCCCCGATTTGAACAGGGAAGACAGATCGTCACTGGCAAGGCCAAATGATCCGGTCAGGCTGATGGTGGGATAGAGGGCTGCCCGGGCTGCCCCGATATCCGCGTTTGCTGCTTTAAGCATGTGTTCGGCATCCCTGATATCAGGCCGTTTCAACAGGACATTGGAGGGCAGATCCGTGGGCAGCCGGTCCATAAGTCTGACCTGGTCGATGGTTTCTCCGGTATCCAGAATATCCCCCACCGATGTTCCGGCCAGAAGGGTGACCGCATTTTTTGCCTGGGCGGTCAGCCGAGTATACCGGGTAATGGAAACCTTTGCGCTTTCAACGGATGTGGCGGCCTGGGCAAGATCCAGCCGGGTGGCAGAACCCACCTCGTATCGACCTTTTATCACGGCATAGGTTTCTTCCTGGGATTTGCAGGTCTCTTTTGCAAGGGATAGCAGTTTCTTCTCGGCCAGGTAGGTCAGATAGGCATCCGCTGTTTGAGCGATCAGGACAATGCGTGTGTTCAGGGCGGCCTTTTCGGTTGCCAGATAGGCTTCCAGTGCCTCCTGGTTCAGGCTTTTTACCCGGCCGAAAAAATCCAGTTCATAGGCGGTTAGCCCCACACTGGCCGTGAGGGTGGAGGCGGTATATGAACTGCCCGTGGCACTGATATCTGCCGGAACTCCCTGGCGGGTAAGGGATGTTCCCCCTGATATCACAGGCAGGCTGTCCGCTTCCTGGATCTGAAAGGCGGCCCTGGCCCGGTCAATGTTGAGCAGGGCTACCCTAAGGTCCCGGTTCTGTTCCAGGGCCCTTGCAATCAATTTTCTTAAGGGCTCTGATTCAAAGTAGGTCTGCCATGCAATATCCGGGGCACTAACAACGGCAACGGTTTCGGATGTTGCCGTATCTTGGGCCTGATTGGTTTCCCCTCCGGGCCATGCCGCTGCCACAGGCAGGTCGGGCTGTTTGTATTCGGGTATCATGGAGCAGCCAGCAGTCAGGAGAAGGAGTGCTGCCAGGGCAGCCGCAAGGATGTTTCTATTCGGCACAACTTACCTCGCTTTGGGCCAGCTCGGCCTTTTTTTGTTTGTGGGTCCTCTTTTCCAGGAGAACAAAGAAGAGGGGAACAAAGATAATGGCCAAAGATGTAGCCGCAACCATACCGCCGATGACCCCGATGCCGATGGCATTCTGGCTGGCGGAACCCGCACCGTTGGCCAGGGCAAGGGGGGTGACCCCCAGGATAAACGCGAAAGAAGTCATGATGATGGGCCGCAGTCGCAACTCTGCCGCAATTTGGGCAGCCAGGATAAGATCCGTTCCTTTTTCAGAGAGATCCTTTGCAAACTCCACAATGAGAATGGCGTTTTTGGCGGCCAGACCGATGGTGGTCAAAAGGGCGATCTGAAAATAAACGTCATTGGACAACCCGGCCCAGTGGGTGGCGATCACGGATCCGATGACCCCCAAAGGCACCACCAGTATGACAGAAAACGGGATGGACCAGCTCTCGTACAAGGCGGCAAGGCACAGGAAAACAAAGAGAAGGGAGATCGCGTACAGAAGCATTGTCTGGGACCCTGCCGACCGCTCTTCATAGGAGATGCCGGTCCACTCAAGCCCGATGCCGTCGGGCAGTTGCTCAGCAATTTCCTCGATGATTTTCATGGCATCTCCGGAGCTGACCCCGGGTGCCGGTGCGCCCAGAATTTCCTGGGAAGAGCTGCCGTTGTACCGTTCCAGTTTTGGAGATCCGTATGTCCATCGACCCTTGGTAAATGAGGCGAATGGAACCATTTCACCGTTTGAATTTCTGACATACCATTGGTTGACGTCCTGGGGAAGCATTCTGAACTGCGTATCCCCCTGCATATAGACTTTTTTTACCCTTCCTTTGTCCATGAAATCGTTAACATAGGCGGAGCCCCAAGCCGTTGACAGAACGGAGATGATGTTCGAGGTTGCGATGCCCAAGGCCTCTGCCTTTTCATAGTCAATGTCCAGTTTGTACTGGGGAACGTCTGCCAAACCGTTGGGCCGTACGCCCACCAGTTTATGGTTCTGGGACGCCATGCCCAGCATCTGATTCTTGGCCGCAACCAGGGCTTGATGACCCACTCCACCCCGGTCCACCAGCTGGAAGTCAAATCCGGTTGCATTACCCAGTTCGTTGATGGGCGGGGGAATAAAAGCGTACACCATCGCATCCTTGATGCCGTAGAGATTTCTCATGGCCCGTCCGGCAATGGCTGCCGATTTCTGGTCGGGGCGATGCCGCTCTTCCCAGTCCTTTAACTGGACAAACCCCAGGCCAACATTCTGGCCGTTTCCGGCAAAACTAAACCCTGTGACCGTAATCAGGCCCTTGACGTTATCGGCCTCTTGGGTGAGGAAATAGTCCTCCACCTTTTTGATACTCGTAAGGGTTCTTTCCATGGTGGCACCCGGGGGAGCGGAAATCATCATCATCATGGAGCCCTGGTCTTCATCGGGCAGAAATGAGGTGGGCAGGCCCTGGAACAGGTATACCAACCCACCCACAATGACAAGGTAGACGATGATGAACCTTACGGCCCTGGCCGCCGTATAGCCCACACTTTTCCGGTAGATGGACCTTCCTGCATTAAAGCCTCGGTTAAACCAGCCGAAAAATCCTTTTTTATCCTGGTTATGTCCCTTTTTTACCGGTTTGAGAAGGGTGGCGCAAAGGGCCGGGGTCAATACCAGGGCCACGATGACGGACAAGACCATGGCGGATACAATGGTAATGGAAAACTGCCTGTAAATAGCGCCGGTGGACCCGCTGAAAAAAGCCATGGGAATAAACACGGCGGAAAGGACCATGGCAATGCCCACAAGGGCGCCTGTGATCTGGGACATGGATTGACGGGCGGCCTCTTTTGGTGGCAGTCCGGTTTCACCCATGACCCGTTCCACGTTTTCCACCACCACAATGGCGTCGTCCACCAGCAATCCTATGGCAAGGACCATGGCGAACATGGTGAGCACATTGATAGTGAACCCGAAGGCGGACAGCACCCCGAAGGTCCCCAGCAGCACTACGGGAACCGCAATGGTGGGAATCAGGGTGGCCCTGAAATTCTGCAAAAAGAGGTACATGACAAAGAAGACCAGAAAAACAGCCTCGATCAGGGTCTTGGCCACCTCTTCAATGGAAAGCTTTACAAAGGGAGTGGTATCGTAGGGATAAGCCACCTTCAGTCCATGGGGCATAGAGGCGGACAACTCTGTGATCTTGGCCTTGACTCTGTTGGCCGTATCCAGTGCATTGGCTCCGGTGGAAAGGGTGACAGCCATTGCCGAGGTGTCCATCCCATTGTACCGGGCTATGGTGTTATAACTCTGAGACCCCAGTTCCACCCTTGCAAGATCCCTGATCCTGATCTGGGAGCCGTCTTCGTTGACCTTGACCAGGATATTTTCAAATTCTTCAACCGTGCTCAGCTTGGACTGGACTGAGATGGAGGCGTTGATCTGCTGTCCCTCAAGAGCGGGGAAGCCCCCCAGCTGGCCGGAAGTGACATCCACGTTCCTTGCCGTTATGGCAGCCGTGATATCCGAGGGCATCAGGCTGTAAGAGTGAAGTTTTTCCGGGTTGAGCCAGATCCGCATGGCATGCTGCTCTCCGAACACGTTAAGGTCTCCAACCCCCTGGACCCGGCTAATGGTTTCGGACAAATTGGACTTGATATAATCACCGATGTCATTGCCGCTCATCTGGCCGTCTTCGGAATAGAGTGCGGCAACCAAAAGAAAGCTTTTTGAGGCTTTTTTTACCGTAACTCCCTGGGTCTGGACCTTCTGGGGCAGAAGGCTCTTGACGGCCTGGACCTTGTTCTGCACCTGCACCTGGGCAATATCTGGGTCTGCCTCGGGTTCAAAGGTCAGGGTAATGCTCAGCGCACCGCTGGAGTCGCTGGATGAAGAAAAATACCTGAGGTAATCGATTCCGGTGAGACTCTGTTCAATCACCTGGGTTACGCTGTTCTCCACAACCTCAGCCGATGCGCCGGGATAGGCGGTTGTGATGCTGATGCTGGGGGGGGCAATTTTCGGGTACTGCTCCACAGGCAGGGTCATCACGGCAAAGAGTCCTGCCAGCATGATGACGATGGCAATTACCCATGCAAATATGGGTCTTTCTATGAAATACTTCGACATTCTCTTATCCTGGTCTTAACTTTTGGCGATTTTATTTTCCACGGGGGTGACCTTTGCCATGGGACGGATCTTCTGCAACCCTGCGGTGACCACCCGATCTCCGGGTTTAAGACCGTCTGTTATCAGCCATTTGCCATCCATTGCATTTGAAACGGTGACCTTGCGGGTGTTGACCGTGTTTGTGGCATCAACGATCCACACAGAGGCGGTGCCGTCGGCATTTCTTACCAGAGACTGCTGGGGAATGGTGATGGCTTTCTCCTGCCGGAACTGCTCCACCCGGGCCTTGACAAAGAGACCTGGAAGCAATTCTTTTTCCGGGTTGGGAAAGAGGATTCTAAGCTGAACCATGCCGGTGCTCTGATCCACTGTCACATCGGAAAACATGACCTGACCCTTGTTGGTAAAGGGCTGGGTTTCATCGTCCAGAATCAGTAGGGCCTCAGGATTTCTGTCCTGGGATTTCATTTGGTGACGCAGTTTCATGATTTCTCCGCTGGACTGGTTCACATCCACGTAGATCTGGTCAAGGTTTTGAATTGTGGCAAGGGCTATTGTCTGGTTAGCGGTGACCAGGGCCCCTTTGGTTACTGAAGATCTGCCGATCTGCCCGGAGATAGGGGCAAATACCCGGGTGTAGTTCAGGTTGATTTTGACTGCGGCCAAATTGGCCTTTGCAACGCCAACCCCTGCCTGGGCCTGGCCCAGTGCGGCCTCGGCGTCATCATATTCCTGGTGGCTGACCCCGCCCATTTTAACCAGTTTGGTATACCGCTTTAATTTGGGTGCCACAGCTTTCAGATCTGCCCGGGCTTTGGCAAGGCTTGCTGCGGCAGAATCATATGCCGCTTGATAAGTGGCCGGGTCAATCTGATATAGTTGCTGTCCCTTTTCAACGTAGCTTCCCTCGGTAAAGAGGCGCTTTAAGATGATCCCGGATACTTGGGGCCGGATTTCGGCCACCTGGAAGGCGGATGTCCGGCCGGGTAAGTCACGGGTAAACACCACCGGTTCAGATTTTACGGTATAAACGTTTATCTCCACCGGAGGGGGCGGGGTGGCTTTTGGTTTTTCGATTTGGGCCTGGGCCATTGTGTCCTGGCCTGTGAACCAAAGGCCGCCAAGGGCGATAAGGGCGATGCCAATAACTCCTGAGAATAATTTTAGTTTCATGCGGTCTCCTGCGGTGTAAGTATCATTCGGTTCAAAAGACGGATGATATTTTGTTTTATTTTTTCCATATTTTGGGTGCTCTCTTCCCTGTACTGAATCATCTGAATGGGGCCTATTACCGTGCCGAAAATCATTGAAGCCATCACAAACGCATCAAGATTGACAAATACTCCTTTTTGAATTCCTTCTTCGCAGAGTCTGATCAGGGGATGGATGATAATTTCAAATTTCTCTTGATCGGCTTCAACTTGAGTCCTATGGCTTTGGATAAATTGACAATAAAGCGGGTAGACCTCCTGTAAATTAAACATTGATTCAACAAAGTCATGCAGTTTAGTTGTGGGCGATTTATCAGATTCAACTATGGTCAGATTTTGTTCAACTCTGGGAATAATAATGCTCTGGTGAACATAGTCGATCAGCTCTTTTTTATTTTTGAAATAGTTGTACAAGGTGCCCTTTGCCACCCCGCACTTTGCTGCAATCACATCCATGGTAACGGACTGTTCCTGGGAAATAAGATCCAGAACCGTTGTCGCGATCTCCTGTCTGAGCATATTGTCCAGCAACTCTTTTTTTCTGGAAATTTTAGACATGGGGCAAACTCCTTGCGTTTAAATACCGTGGGGTACTCCGGCCGACGGAGTATTCCCAAATCTATATGCATTGACTTTTTGGTCATAAAAATGACTCTTGAGTCATTAATTGACTGAGAAGTCAGCTTTATGACTGAATAGTTTTTAGCTGTCAACCTTTTTTTAAAAAACAATAACTTTTGGCATTTCACATTTTTTTCACATTATCTTCACGGCGGGTTCACACGCCTCGGTCTAATGTCCAAGGATGTTAAGCAAAAAGAAAAAGTATCTGAGGCGTGGGAAGGTGTCTCTCGACTGGATTCCCGTATGTTTCATAAAGTCTATTGGCCTTGTCTTGGAAACGGTTGGCCAGTATACTTGAGTCTATAACCTATACTCTGAAGGAGCCCATGACCATGACACCAAATATTAGATTGCTCATCATCGAGGATAATCCAGCCATCGTGGAAAACATGACCGATTTTTTAGAATCCAAAGGCTATATTCTGGATTTTGCCATGGACGGCATCGGCGGTCTGCACCTGGCACTGACCCAAGACTATGACGTCATTGTACTGGACATCATGCTGCCAGGCATGGACGGCATAACGCTGTGCCGGAAATTACGCCAGGAGGCGAACAAACAGGTTCCGGTGATCATGTTAACGGCCAGGGATACTCTGGATGATAAACTGCTCGGTTTTGAATCCGGGGCCGATGATTACCTGGTCAAGCCCTTTGCCTTAAAAGAGCTTGAGGCTCGCATAAAAGTGCTGGCCAAAAGACGAGTGAGCACCAACAAGATCTTGGCAGTTGATGACCTTCGTATGGATCTTGGCACCTTTGAAGTGACCCGTCAGGGGGAAAAAATTGAGCTGAATAATACCTGCTCCGCCATCTTGAAGTTGCTCATGGAATCTGCCCCCAATGTGGTGTCCCGCCAGGATCTTGAAAACCACCTCTGGGGAGACATGCCACCGGGCAGCGACGTGTTGCGTAGCCACATGTATTCCCTGCGGAAAAAAGTTGATAAACCCTTTGGGAAGGCCATGGTCGAAACCGTCCATGGAAAAGGGTTCAGACTCAAGGAAACACAGGTATGAAATTTTATCAAAGCATCCGGTTCAGAATGGTGGTCAGCATCCTTTTGTTCGGCACCCTGCTCATCACCCTCAATGCGGGAATCACTTTTTTTGTGATTGGCAACAACATGAGCAAGATGATTGCGAATCTCATCGATACGGAGATGGACTCTTTTATCTATAAATACGAAAAGGATCGGACAACGCCACTGCCCCATTCCAAATATATTGATATGTATAAAGGGTTTGAAAACATGCCGGGACATTTTAGTGAATTGGTAAAATCGTTGCCGCCTGGCGTTCACATCATTGATGATCCGAAAAAGAAGCACCCGGTCAGCGTGGGGGTGATCCAATTGCCGGACAAGGAATTTCCCTATTTCATGTTTTTCCACGGCAGGGAATTCTTTGAGGAAAATTCACTGCTGCATCCCAAACAGATCCTGATGATCTCCCTGGCCCTGTTGCTCATTCCCGGCATCATTATCGGTTATTTCACCTCCCGGATGCTGTTTGCACCGGTGGTGACCCTCATGGCGCAAATTAACGGCCTGAAGCCTGAAAACATACCGATCCGGTTTTCCCATAAGAACGCCAACAACGAAATCGGAATGCTTACCCGAACCATTGAAACAACCATGAACCGGATCAACGATTTTATCCAGCGGGAAAAACAATTCACCCGGGATGCCAGCCACGAACTTCGGACCCCATTGACTATTGTCAAAGGGGCGGTGGAAATCATGGAGACCCAGCCGGAGCTTGAGACTAACCCTTTGTTGAAAAAACCATTGAAGCGGATTTCACGCTCGGTAAAAGACATGGAAACCACCATTGAAACTTTTCTGTGGCTTGCCAGAGAAGAAGGCGGGACCCAAGAGCCCTGTCAGGTGGAACCGGTGGTGAGACGTGCCATTGAAGACAACCAACACCTCATCAAAAATAAGAATATTCAGCTTCACATGGAGGTGTTTTGTGCCAAGATGGTCAGGGTCAGGGAAGAAGTCCTTTATATTGCGGTGACAAATCTGATCCGTAACGCCTTTTATTTTACAGCCCAGGGATCGGTCACCATCACCCTTGACCAGGCCCATATCGGCATCCAGGATACGGGGATGGGCATCAATCCAGGGCAGCTTGAATCTGTCACCCAGTCCCATTTCAAAGGGGAAATGAGTCAGGGTTTTGGTCTGGGGCTGAGCATCGTTTCGCGTCTGTGTAAACGTTTTGGCTGGCATCTGATCATTGAAAGCCAGGCAGGGCAGGGTACTGGTGTCAAAATTATGTGGCAGGACACCTGAAAACCGGGTCGTAATTCTGGGTGGTAAAATAAATTTGTAATTTTCACAATTTTTTCACAATTTTTTCACGACCGGTTCACGCCGATAACGCCATAATCCCAGAATGATTAACAAAAAAAGCAGATCCGTTTTTATTAATAAAACTCGATGTTCAAGTTTTTGTGCAACCATTGTAAACACTATGCTTGTGGGTGATGTTTTTTTGTGACTTCAAATTATCAACACAACATAAGTTATTAATATTGTTATATATTAAAAATCATGCCAACATAATATTTATTTAGGAGACTAAGTAATATTATGTAATTATATTAAAGGTTTAAAAAAAACTTGAACATCGAGTAAAAGGAAAAAGAGATGACCATCCAATCTATTAAAGGCTGTATCGGTTGCGGGACATGCGTTGAAACCTGTCCCACAGATGTGATCCGGCTGGATCCAAAAACAAAAAAGGCGTTCATCGCATACCCGGCGGATTGCCAGATATGTCATCTGTGCAGGATGTATTGCCCCGTGGACGCTATTACTATCTCACCTGAAAAATCTATTCCGGTGGTGGTTTCATGGGGGTGAAAATGAATAACTTTATCACGAGCCGTTTTTTCAAACAGACATTGCTGGTATTTACCGGAATACCGCTGCTGATCTGGGCCATGGGCAATTTTCCGGAGCGTTCGGCGTTGAAAGAATCTCTTTCTATCATAACGATTCTGGCCTTTTGCCAGATGATTGGACAGTTTTTTTGGACACGGATGAATAGAACCGCTGTTAAAGATTTTAAGATGACTCTGTTGATAAAATACCATAAAATTATAGGGTATATCTTTGTCATCCTTCTGTTGTTCCATCCGCTTTTTTTGGTGATCCCTCGGTTCTTTGAGTCAGGGATTTCCCCAGTTGATGCTTTTATCACCCTCATCACAACCATGAACCTTGGGGTTGTGCTTGGCATCATTGCATGGTGTTTGATGCTGGTATTGGGACTTACCTCCTTTACCCGGGAAAAGCTGCCCATGAAATACAAAACCTGGCGGGTTTTCCATGGCATTTTGGCAGTGCTGTTTATTGCTGTTGCCGCATGGCACGCCATTAATTTGGGTCGCCATTTTAACCTTCCCCTGTCAATTTTAATTTCCCTGCTGACAACAGGCGGGGTTTTGCTCCTTTTGCAAACATATACGTTTAAAAAACACAAAAAAATCAGTGGGGTATAAATGACAAATTCTCAAACACCAAAAGACATTTCCCGCCGTAAGTTCATGACTGTGGCAGGTGGCGCAGCAGGGCTGGCGGCAATGGCTGCCATGGGATTGTCCCCGGATCAGGGAGATTGCAGTCCCAATATCTCTAAGGTTGATCTTAGCAAAATAAACTACGCCGAAAACCAAGCGGATGTACTGGTTATAGGTGGTGGAATGGCAGGATTGTTTGCAGCTGTAAAGGCCCATGATGCAGGTGCGAGAGTGATGATAGTCTCCAAGGGCCGTGTGGGATCATCAGGACAAACGCCTTTTGCAAAAGGAATATTTGCATTTGATCCTGCTGTTTCAAAAACAAATCTTGATGACTTTGTATCTACGGTATCCCGTTCTGCCCTGGGCACTAACAATCCGGTTTATACCCGGCAAATGGCAGCCCATTCCCTTGCCCGTGTCAATGAACTCAAAGAATGGGGATTTTTTAACTCTCCCCTTTATAATAAAAGTTTTAGCACCCCCATCAACGAAAGAA